>Ga0193964_1000934_pt1 | contig 13587 bp, 8 predicted proteins | sample FB_7_MG_FD_140323 | JGI IMG/M metagenome (GOLD analysis project Ga0193964, IMG submission 140323) | Microbial mat bacterial communities from the Broadkill River, Lewes, Delaware, United States - FB_7_MG | ecosystem: Environmental > Aquatic > Freshwater > River > Microbial mats | place: USA...
GGTAAAGAGGTACGCCAACGTACAAAAGATACGTTTGGTTTCTGGCGCCAGAAAGTATTGAACACCGAATCCAATGTGCAGTTTGGTGAGGGTGGGGCCGGTACGTTCTCGGATGGCAAACTTTACACCCAAGTCAAAGATCCAAACCACTACAGCCGTAAGGTATTAGAAGAGTTTGTCGCGGCGGGTGCGCCAGAAGAGATTATGTTTGTCAGTAAGCCCCACATTGGTACTTTCCGCTTGGTCTCCATGGTTGAGAAGATGCGCGCGAAAATTATCGAGATGGGTGGTGAAATTCGCTTTGAGGCGCGAGTCGATGATCTGCATATCGAGGATGGTCAGATCACTGGCCTCACGCTATCCAATGGTGAGCAGCTACACTCCCAGCATATTGCGCTAGCGGTAGGGCATAGTGCACGGGATACCTTCCAGATGCTGTTTGAAAAACAGGTCTATATGGAAGCGAAGCCTTTCTCGATAGGTTTCCGTATTGAGCACCAACAATCCGCCATTGATGAAGCACGCTTTGGCCCTAATGCTGGCCATCCTATTTTGGGTGCGGCGGATTATAAGCTGGTTCATCATTGTAAAAATGGTCGCTCTGTATACAGCTTCTGTATGTGCCCAGGTGGTACGGTTGTGGCTGCAACCTCAGAGGAGAAACGTGTTGTCACCAATGGCATGAGCCAATACTCCCGAAGCGAGCGAAATGCTAACAGTGCTATCGTCGTGGGTATCGACCCTAACGATTATCCGGGTGGCCCACTAGCCGGTATCGATTTTCAACGAGAGTTGGAAAGTAATGCCTACCTGTTAGGTGGCGAGAATTATGACGCCCCTGCCCAACGTGTGGGTGACTTCTTAAAAGGGCAACCTTCAGATGCACTGGGTGTCGTCGAACCCTCATTTAAGCCGGGTATTAAATTAACGGACTTATCGAAGGCTTTACCTGACTTCTGTATCGAAGCGATTCGTGAGGCAATACCGGCGTTTAATCGGAAAATCAAAGGGTTTGCTTTAGAAGATGCTTTACTGACAGGCGTGGAAACCCGCACTTCATCCCCTCTGAATATCAAACGTGGTGATGATTATCAGAGCATAAATGTACGTGGTTTATACCCTGCCGGTGAAGGTGCAGGCTATGCCGGTGGCATTATGTCAGCTGCGATTGATGGCATTCGTGTTGCCGAAGCCATCGCCTTGGATATGAAGCCCTAATCAGCTCTGATTAGATTAAGATTCTTGCATCTATGCCTGATGAAGATTAATCAGTGATTTCAATTCTGGGACGCAGGAGCCACACTGCGTTCCGCATTTTAATAGTTCTCCTAGTGTATCAATGTCGCAGGCATTGCCATTTGCTAGTGTGTTGATGATTGTGTTTTCGCCTACTTGGTGACAGGAGCAAACGATCTTACCACATGCTTGAGTGCTATTTTGTGGGACCCCTGTAAGTAGCAGATGGCGGGATAACAGAGGTATTGTTTTCCCCATTTGAGACAACAACCATGGTTGGTCTATGGATGGCATATTGATAGCGGAAAAAAGCAGAACAGTGAGTTGCTTATCAATAAAGCCGGCAGCGTGTAGGAAATTTTCGTTAGAGTCCGTGATAGATACCCAGTCTTTGATACGCGGGTAGTATGCTTTTAATCCACTGAGTGTAAAGGTTTCCTTCTCACTCATTAACTCCCAAAGTGTACAGTGTTCGTATGGAATTCGATGCCATTCGGCATAGCTAGGAGGTGAGAATGGCAGACTGCTTATCAATACCCCTTGTGAACGTGGGTTCAGAGATTTTGCTTCTACAGGACTATGCTTAAATTCGGGTTGCCCTGACAGAGCATCCCTAATGGGGCGAACCAAGCTATTTGCCTTACCATGGCTGGCAAAAAAGTCGCTCCAATGCATAGGTATAAATACAGAATCTTGGCGCACACTCCGAGTGATCGTTGCTTTAGCAATATATTTTGAAACCGGAGTTTGAAGAGACACCCAACTGTTCTCTTGAATGTTAAAAGTATTGGCTGTAGCGGGGTGTATTTCAACGAAAGGAACAGAAGTATGAGCCAGCAAACGAGAGGTCTTACCCGTTCGAGTCATGGTGTGCCACTGATCACGAATCCTGCCGGTATTGAGAATCAGCTCATTGTGTGTAGCAGGGTATGCGGGAAGTTTAGGTTGAATAGGAATAAGGTTAGCTTTTCTATCTGCTGTGAAAAACACCCCATCTTCGAAGAAACGGGCTCTACCCATTGGATAAGCTGAGTTAATCGGCCATTGAATAGGAGGCATATTATTATAGGCTTGGTCGCTCATTAGCGATAATTCTGAAATATCAAAGTCTCGGTTGCCTGAGTTTCTCAAAGCGGATAACTGTGCATGTTCGCGAAAAATATCTGCGCTGGTTTTATAGCTAAAAGCCTCGTTAAATCCCATTTCTTTAGCGATATCACAAATGATCTGCCAGTCGTGGCGAGATTCCCCTGGAGGCGTAAGAAAACTTCGTTGGCGCGAAATGGTGCGCTCAGAGTTAGTAACGGTGCCACTTTTCTCCCCCCATGTTGTTGCGGGTAGACAGACATCCGCGTATTTAAGAGTATCGCTAGACAGTGACACATCCTGAACGATAACCAGATCACACTGTGTTAATGCTTCACGAATATTCTCTGAATCCGGCATGGATACCAGTGGGTTAGTCGCAATAATCCAAATAGCCTTAATCTTGCCTTGAGCTACTGCTTCAAACATATCCACTGCTTTTAGCCCTTCCTGTTTGGCCATGGATGTCGCATGCCAAAACTGCCCAACTTGATCAATATCTTGCGGATTGCTAAATGTCATATGGGCTGCTAATTGATTAGCAAGCCCGCCGACTTCTCGTCCCCCCATAGCATTGGGCTGGCCCGTGATAGAAAAGGGTGCCGCGCCGACTTTACCTATTTTGCCTGTAATAAGATGGCAGTTGATGATGGCGTTACCTTTATCGACGCCACTAGATGACTGATTAATACCTTGTGAGAAAAGAGTGACTGTACGTTCTGTTTCAGCAAACCATTGGTAAAACATTGACACGCGTTCGTCTTCAAGATCACATATATGGGAGGTATCAGATAAAGTCTGGTGAGATACTTGCTTCGATAGATCCTCATAGCCATTGCAGTGTGAATTGATATAGTGATGATCGATATAGCCGTGCTCAATAAGGTATTGTGCCAAACCATTATAAAGATAAGCATCAGTACCCGGACGCAAAGCTAAATGTAAATCTGCAATATCACAGCTGGCTGTCTGGCGAGGGTCTATCACAACGACTTTCATATGAGGTCGAGCTTGTTTGGCCGTGCTTAAACGCTGATATAAAATAGGGTGTGTCCAAGCAAGATTGGAACCGGTGAGAACTACTAAGTCTGCATGTTCAATATCCTCATAACAGGCTGGTACGGTATCACTACCAAAAGCGCGTTTATGGGCAACAACCGCTGATGCCATACAAAGTCTGGAATTTGTGTCGATATTAGCTGTGCCTATAAAGCCTTTCATGAGCTTGTTAGCGACATAATAATCTTCTGTTAAAATTTGACCAGAGACGTACATTGCGATGGCTTCTGGACCATGTTGATCAATGATCTGACTTAATTGATCGGCTATATAGTGTGTTGCACGATCCCAGCTCACTCTTTCGTTTTTAATTGTAGGGTGGAGTATTCGGTCTTGATAGCCGACCGTTTCATGTAAGGAAGCCCCTTTGACACACAGACTACCTCTGTTCGCAGGGTGATCTTTTGAGCCGCTGACGGCAATTAATTGGTTGTTTTCAACCTTAGCATCGACGCCGCAACCCACTCCGCAATAAGGGCAAGTTGTTTTAATTATCTGTGTTTTCATGGACTTTTCCCCAAAAAAAAGCGCCACCTGAAATCAAGATTCCAAAGTGGCGCCATTGCCATTGCTCCTCAAAGCAGAGACCACAATCTCAGCTCATAATATCTAATGCATGAGGTGTGCCACTTTACTAAAAGGGTCTTTTAGCTTCCCACAGTAGTGAAATAGGGCTTAACCAAGAAGTAATTAAATAAAGAGCCAAAGAACAGTGTTTGTTTGTGGTGCACAATTGATTGATGTGCACTATTTCGGGAGCGGTCAAAACCTGCAGCCGCTTGCTATTTGGATACAGGTCGTTTTTATTAGAGAGCCTGAATCATGACTCTATTATCTACTAATTGAGCTTTCCATGTAGGCAGGCTAACTTTATCATCCTCTAAACACTCTCCTGTTTCCAGATAGAAGCGCTGCTTGTAGAGAGGCGAAGCCACATAAAGACGACCTTCTTTTGAACCAATGAGGCCTCTTGATAGGATGTTGGCTTGTCCAAAAGGATCGTACTGACTTAGGGCGTAAACTTTTGTTTCGGCAGGGATGTAGAAAAGGGCCACTTGCTTCTCATCAACTAAAGCACAGACGCCGCTATCTTCTACTAAGTCAGATACATCACAGATGTCTAACCAATTAATATCATTCTTCATACTATTCACCAAATTAACCGACTAGTTTAATGAGATCTGATGTTTCAGAAGGTTTCTCTTCTGTGCGAGCAGGCCGGATTTGTCCGCGCTCTTCTACGAATACAATATTGTCATCTGCAGCGTCGCTGTTAACGAAGGTGCGAAAGCGCTTTAATGCGTGCTCATCTTCTATTGTGCGTTTCCACTCACATTCGTAACGATCGACAATCATCGCCATCTGATCTTCAAGGGTTTCTGCAAGTCCTAGTTGATCGTCTATCACCACTTTTCTTAGATAGTCGAGCCCGCCTTCGAGATTTTCCATCCAAACGGAGGTTCGCTGTAAGCGCTTTCCTGTTTTTATATAAAACATGAGAAATCGATCGATGTAGCGAATTAAGGTTTCTTTGTCTAAATCAGTTGCGAATAGATCTCCGTGGCGTGGTTTCATGCCGCCGTTACCACAGAGGTAGAGGTTCCAACCGTTTTCCGTTGCAATAATACCAACATCTTTGCTTTGGGCTTCTGCGCACTCACGTGTACAGCCCGATACAGCAAATTTTATTTTATGAGGAGCACGTAATCCTTTATAGCGGTTTTCCAGCGCTATCGCTAAACCTGTACTGTCATCGACACCATAGCGGCACCAAGTGCTACCAACACAGGATTTCACTGTTCTCAAAGATTTTCCATAAGCGTGTCCCGTTTCCATACCTGCATCGATTAAGACTTTCCAAATCTTAGGCAGCTCATCCAGTGTTGCCCCAAATAGATCAACCCTCTGCCCGCCGGTGATTTTGGTATATAAATTGTAATCTTTGGCCACTTGACCAATGGCGATGAGCTGATCTGGTGTGATTTCACCGCCTGGGACTCTAGGTACTATGGAGTATGTGCCATCTTTTTGCATATTAGCGAGGAATGTATCGTTAGTGTCCTGCAAACCTACATGGGGCTTATCCAGAACATATTCGTTCCAGCAGGACGCTAGCAATGAGCCGACAAGTGGCTTACATATTTCGCAGCCATGTCCACCATTGCCATGCGTACGCATTAAATCATTAAAGGTCTTGATCTCTTCTACTCGGATGATGCTGTAAAGATCCTCACGAGTATACGAGAAGTGTTCGCAAATATCGGTACTGACTTCTATACCACGGGCTGACAGTTCATGATTGACTAGATCGGTCAATAATTGCACACAGCCACCGCATCCTGTGGCGGCTTTAGTATCCGCTTTAACGTCTCCGACAGTCTGTGAGCCTTGTGTAATGGAACCGCATACAGCGCCTTTTGTGACGTCGTGACATGAACAAATTTGTGCTGTATCGGGTAAAGCGCTAACTCCCAAACCTGTTTGGGCATCATCACCGCCAAAGTTGGGAACGATTAGTACTTCAGGGTTGGCAGGCAGATCAATTCCGTTAAGTGCATATTGAAGCAAAGTGCCGTAGTCATTGGCTTCACCGACAAGAATCGCGCCGAGAAGCTTGTTCCCAGACTCAGAAACGACAAGTTTCTTATAGACTTCATTGACTTCGTCATTATAAATGTAGCATTTCGAGTGTTTTGTGTGAGCATGCGCATCGCCGATGCTAGCGACATCTACACCCATTAATTTGAGCTTAGTGCTCATATCCGCACCGAGGAACTGACTATCTTCACCTATGAGTTGGGATACAACCACTTTAGCCATCGCATAACCTGGGGCAACCAGTCCGTAAATACGTCCGTTCCAAAGGGCGCATTCGCCAATAGCATAGATGTTTTCATCTGAAGTTTGGCAGTTGTTATCTATAATAATCCCACCGCGCTCGCCGACTTCAATATCACATTGGCGCGCTAAATTATCCCGAGGCCGAATGCCCGCGGAGAAAAGAATAACATCGGTTTCTAGGACTTCGCCGTCGGCAAATTCCATACGATGAAATGCACTTTCGCCATCAATTATCTGTAGCGTGTTTTTGCCCGTATGTACTTTAACGCCGAGCTTTTCTATCTTGTGCCGTAGTAGCTGTCCACCCCCTTCATCGAGTTGAACTGCCATTAGGCGAGGTGCAAACTCGACAACGTGGGTTTCTAACCCTAGGTCTTTGAGTGCTTTTGCCGCTTCAAGCCCTAATAAGCCCCCTCCAACGACAACACCAATCTTTCCTTTTTCAGCTGCAGCCTTTATTGCTTCTAAGTCTTCAATCGTGCGATAAACCAAGCAGTTTTCCCGTTCATGTCCCGGAACAGGAGGAACGAAAGGATAAGAACCAGTGGCCAGAATCAACTTGTCAAAATATAAGATAGTGCCTTTATTGGTGTAGACACGCTGATCATCACGATCAATGCTTGTCACTGCTTCACCAACTAATACATTCAGCCCCCAGCTCTGGTAGGTTTCAATATCGCCCATCGCCAGATCTTCTGCGGTTGCTCCCGTGAAATAACTACTTAGATAGACTCTGTCGTAAGCCAAGCGCGGTTCTTCGCAAAAAACAGTAACATTGAACTGATCAATTTGACCTGAATCGGCAAGACTTTGTAAAAACTGATGGCCGACCATGCCGTTACCAATCACAATGAGATTTTTCTTCTTCATAAAATCGCTCCTGTTAGATCATTTTCTGATCCAAGGTGTTCAAATTCGGTAATTGCAGAATGGGTTGTAAGATCCCCAAGCAGCAGGGGAGGAAACAAGTGGGGTATGGGCTGTTGGCTTTCTAGAAGCTCAAAGTAGGTATTACCTCCCTGAACATCACCAAACAGTACAATGCCCACCAAGCGTTGGTTGCGAAGAATGAACTTTCGATAGATATGGCTGGCGGTATCTTGGATCAGAATGACTTGATCATCGGTTTTTTCTGAAATGTCGCCCGCCGAAAACAGATCAATTCCTGATACTTTTAACTTAGTTGGAGACGGTCGTTGCACATAAGGTGATTGACGCGAGTAGATTAATCTATCTGCAAGGATTTCGACTTGATCCCATATCGGGGCAACCAAACCGAACGTTGTATTTTTATGTTCGATGCATTCCCCCAGTGCACTGATATTGGCATCACTGGTTAAGAGGTCATCATCGACTTTAATGCCGCGATTACAGGCTAAAGATACCTGACGCGCCAGGGTGGTTTCTGGCGTTATACCTGTTGCGATAATCACCAGATCTACTGAGAGCGTAAGACCGCTCTTTAGTGTAGCGGTTTTAACCGCTTCACTCCCTTCAAAAGAGGCTACCTCGTCATTGAGTATTGAGTTAACACCGAGCGCCTCCATCGATGTTTGTAACAATGCACCCGCAGCGGAGTCTAGCTGGCGATTAAGCAAATGAGACGAGCGGTGTATGACCGTTGTATGGACGCCCTGTAGTGCAAGCCCATAAGCGGCTTCAAGCCCCAAAAGACCGCCTCCAATAACGAGTGCCTTTTTCGCTTTATGGGCTACTTGGAGAATACCCTCTACGTCTTTAAGAGTACGAAAAGCAAAAATATTTTTCAGGTGTTGGCCTGATGCTGGAATCTTAGCGGGGCGAGAACCTGTGGCAAAAACCAGATGGTCGTAACAGAGCTCAGTCCCTACATCAGTTGTCAGAGATTTTCGATCAGTATTGACATGGATGACTTTCTCGCCAGAGTAAAGCGTGATCCCATTGGCTTCATACCAGGCGAGTGAATTTAAAATGAGTGCTTCTTGAGTAATTTCACCCGCCAGTAATGGAGACAGCATAATACGGTTGTAGTTGGGGGTGTTTTCTTCTCCTATAACGGAAATGTGATAATGCTCTGCATCACGTTTAATTAATGCTTCAAGGAGCTTCCCGCACGCCATCCCGCAGCCAATGATGACTAAATGCGGTTTCTTTAGGTTTGTATGGATAGGGCTATTCATAGGATTATGCTGCTTTACAATGTTTCTCATAGAGGAAACTCAACACTTCGTGGCGGTAATGGTTGTACTCAGGATCATCAGCGAGCTGTATCCGATTCCTTGGGCGTTCTAACCCAATATCTAAAATTTCACCGACGGTAGCAGCGGGGCCATTGGTCATCATGACAATACGGTCAGAGAGTAGAACTGCCTCATCCACATCATGAGTGATCATAATGACGGTGTTATTCAGGGCGTTTTGTATTTCCATCAGGGAATCTTGGAGATGAGCACGAGTCAGAGCATCCAAAGCACCAAAGGGTTCATCCATCAGCAACACCGTTGGTTCCATTGATAAGGCTCGCGCGATGCCTACACGTTGTTTCATGCCGCCAGATATTTCATCAGGGCGCTTATCCAAAGCATGGCTCATATGGACAAGTTCAAGGTTATGGAGAATCCATTCGCGCATCTCCGCTTTGGATTTTTTCCCTTTAAAAACTTGTTTAACTGCAAGCTCTACGTTTTGATAAACGGTTAGCCAGGGTAATAATGAATGGTTCTGAAATACCACGGCTCTTTCTGGGCCGGGCTCAAATACTTCTTTCCCATCAAGAACAACACCACCGCGAGTTGCCTGGTAAAGACCAGCAACGATATTCAGAACGGTTGATTTACCGCAACCCGAGTGTCCGATTAAAGAAATGAATTCACCTTCTTTAATCTTCAAATTAACGCTATCCAAAGCCTTGAATGGCCCACTTGGCGTTGGGAACTCGATAGATACATCGGAAATGTCTAAATGAATCATGGTGTTTCTCCAGTGAATTTTTACGATGTTTCTTAACGCAGTGCTGATGATTTATCCCAGGAAACCTTGCGCTGAATAACCAGCATCAGACGATCCAATAGGAAGCCGATAAAACCGATAGCAAGTACCGCTACCATGATGCGACCCAACGAATCAGAGCTTCCGTTCTGAAACTCATCCCAAACGAATTTTCCCAAGCCAGGGTTTTGCGCAAGCATTTCTGCCGCAATCAATACCATCCATGCGATGCCCAGCGATAAGCGAAGTCCTGTAAATACGGCAGGTATAGACGCGGGAATCACAATCTTAATAACGTGTGTTAGCCACCCAAGGCGCAACACCTGACTGACGTTCTGTAAATCCTTGCTGATACCTGATACACCAACGGCAGTGTTAATTAAGGTTGGCCACAAAGAGCAGAGGGACACTGTGAGTAGAGAGGTAATGAATGACTTGGCAAACATCGGGTCATCGGAGGTATAAACGGCACTGACGACCATGGTTACCAGTGGTAGCCAAGCTAAAGGAGATACGGGTTTGAATAGTTGGATCAATGGATTAATAGCTGAATATAACGTGCTGTTAAGACCGATCATGATCCCTAATGGAATGGCAATGACGGAGGCCAAAATAAAGCCTGCCATGACTGTAATTAGACTGGTTAATATCTGATCAAAAAAAGTGGGAGAGCCGGTATAAGGACGAATCTTTATGGTAGCGTCTGGATTTTTTTCGAGTTTCTTAGCGTTCCGTGCATCTTGGCGCTGATAAAAAGCCTCCTCTTTTTGGCGCTCGGCTGTATGCTCTTCAATCAGCGTTAATGATTGCTGATACACCTGCGCGGGGCCAGGGAAGGTGCCCAATGAGGTATTGATATTTTGCGCACCAATATGCCATACAAAAAGGAACGCCAATAACCCGATCAGCGGAACCCCCGCGTGCTTTAGAATCAGCATGAGCTGATCTCCAGGGCGATCACCTTTAATTATCTGTATAAAGGGGGTAAGCCAGTTCATTTTAAGTAAGAGGGTGCTCATTGCTTGGCTCCTTATATGGCCCTCGTTAGAGAGGGCCAGGTACTGATATCACAGTGTTTCGTCGTTTTTTAGGCCGATTTTGAATTGCTTTAGATAGTCATTTGGTTGACGGCCGTCGTAGGTAATGCCGTCAATGAAATGCGTTTGTGGTTCTCGGAAACCTTCCTCAGTTGCAAAGTCAGGGAAGTCACTTGCGTCCATGACGCCATCGTCAATAAGGGATTGAGCTGCTTCTGCATAGATGTCTGGGCGATAGACTTTTTTCGCAATATCCATATACCAGCTGTCTGGCTTTTGATCAGGAATTTGTCCCCAGCGACGCATCTGAGTGAGATACCAAATAGCGTCTGAGTAGTAGGGGTAAGTGGCGTTGTAACGAAAGAACACGTTGAAGTCTGGGACATCTCGTTTGTCACCTTTCTCGTACTCAAAAGAACCGGTCATAGAATTGGCGATCACTTCATAATCTGCCCCCACATAATTAGGCTGAGATAAAATCTTTACAGCTTCTGGGCGGTTGGCGTTGTTGTTTTCGTCTAACCATTTGGCTGCACGAATCATCGCTTTTACAACGCGTTTGTGAGTGTTGGGATAGTCTTCTGCCCATTTGCTGGACACCCCAAATACTTTTTCAGGGTTATTTTTCCAGATTTCATAGTCTGTCACGACAGGCACACCGATGCCTTTGAACACGGCTTGCTGGTTCCAAGGCTCACCCACGCAGTAACCATAGATAGTGCCGGCTTCTAGTGTGGCTGGCATTTGAGGGGGAGGTGTTACCGATAGCAGAGCATCGGCATCCAGTTTTCCTGATGTATCACCTTTATGAGGCGCATAATAGCCGGGCTTAATACCACCTGCCGCCAGCCAGTAACGAAGTTCATAGTTATGAGTAGATACCGGGAAGACCATCCCCATATTGAAGGGCTTACCTTCAGCTTTATATTTTTCGACAACAGGTTTTAGGTAGTCTGCTTTGATTGGATGAACCGGTTTACCATCGGCATCTTTTGGAATATGGGGCTTCATCTGTTCCCATATTTCATTAGAAACGGTGATTGCGTTACCGTTAAGGTCCATGCTGAACGCTGTAATGATGTGGGCCTGTGTTCCAAAGCCAATAGTTGCGCCCAGTGGTTGCCCAGCGAGCATATGGGCGCCGTCAAGTTGCCCATCGATGACTCGGTCTAACAAAACTTTCCAATTGGCTTGGGCTTCTAATGTCACATACAAGCCTTCATCCTCGAAAAAACCTTTCTCGTAAGCGATAGCCAAGGGAGCCATATCGGTGAGTTTTATAAACCCGAATTTTAAATCTTCTTTTTCGGGCTCTCCGATACTTGCCTGTGCTACCGACAAGTTCAGCAATCCTGCAGCTGCCGCCGTACCAAAAGTCATCAACGTTTTACGTATTAAGCTACGGCGGCCAATCAGTGTATTTAATGTATTTTTGGACATAGGAAGTCCTCCCAGATATAAAAAAGAAAGGCGCCCAGCTCGAGAGGGTGAGATCTCGACTGATGGCGCCTTTGCCTGAAAAACAATTTGTAGTGATAGTTTGGATAAGCAGGGAGTGTGCCAACCCGGTAAAGACTGGATTTTAAAAGGGTCTAGCGCGTTTGTAGTGGATATTAAGGATAAAAAAAGACGCTTGAATGCGCCTTTTTTGGTGCGTTGCACAAAAATAGTGCTAGCGAAAGCGCATATCAGGCGGCATTTCGATAGGTTCCTGAGTGCCGTTTATTACCCATGATTCCGAATGGATACCTTCTGCTTTAGCATCTGCTGACGGAGTATTCAGTTTCATTAGTTCTGCTACCTTACGATAGACGCCTGTTAGGTAGGTGTTTCCCGCTGAGGTCTCAGTATCGGGTAGCTGGTGTAAGTTACGAATATGTCGCGTAAACCAACTGGCTTGAGACAGCCACGGGAATGTTGCAGATGGAGGGCTGAAGCGGTGCTTTCCAAGCATCAGGTTGATATTCCCTAAATCAATATCCATATAATGGCTGTCATGGAGTAGCTGAAAACCTAAGCGTTTGTTTCTCTCATCATCCAACCATAAACAAGCCTTAAGAATGGCTGAAATAAGCCGCTGATGTGTGTATGGATGATGGTTATGCCATTCTTTGGTGACACCGAGAACCTTATCGGGTGCATTTTCCCAAATTTGGTGGCCGCTCAATAGTTTATGCCCGACTTGGTGAATTTGAGCTATGCTGTTCCAAGGCTCCCCGGCACAGAAGAGATCAATCATCCCCCGTTCCATTGCGTCAACCATTTGCGGTGGCGGAACGACGATCTGCCGGATCTTGTTCTCTGGATCAATATTGTAGTGGTTTAACCAATCTCTCAGCAAAAAGTGATGAGTTGAGTAGGTATGAACGGATGCTATGGTCAGTTCTGAATCGGATGTTTTTAAGTATGACTTCAGAGCAGTAGCGGCCGATTCACTATTCATCGATAGATTTTGGGGGTTAAGCGCATTATAGAGTGGGTTAGATGCGGTAATGGCATTTCCGTTTTGCCCTAAACCTATAGCGGTTACCATAGGCTGTGATGCGCCTAGACCCATACCACTGGCAAGCACGATACCTGCGGGCATTTGAGCGGCATCTAATAGGCCGAACTGTACTTTATCTCTTATGCTTGCCCAAGAAGCCTCTCTAGAAAGGCTGACATCCAAACCTGCTTCAGCAAAGAAAGCGAGTTCTTTGGCAATAACCAAAGGGATGCAGTCCAGCAAAGGGATGAAACCTATTTTGAGCATAGGCTTTTCTGCCATGGGAAATGTCAGTGGAAGATGAACACTTGAAAATGGGGTTGTCATGACATTAACTCCAACACAGAAATAATATTGCGGGCGATTTCGTACATCGGCTTTTGTTGATCCATTGCCATTTTGCGCATCGCTTTGAAGGCGTGATCTTCAGAACAGTTATTGTGTTTCATGATCAACCCTTTGGCTTTCTCAACGACTTTTCGATCTTCCAGTTCAGAGCGGGCATCGCTAAGCTCTTGTTTCAACGTCTGAAACTCTCTGAATCTAGCCGTGGCAACATCTAATATCGCGCGAATTCGATGGGCTTCGAGGCCATCAACGACATAAGCACTAACCCCCGACCGGATCGCTTTTTCTATAGTGGTTTGGTCACCTTTTTCAGCAAACATAACCACCGGACGAGGCGAGTGTTGATTTAACAATGCCATATTTTCTAGAACATCTCTGTCAGGCGATTCGAGGTCTATGATGATCATATCTGGCTTTAGTTGCTCAACATGTTCGGCAAGTTGGTCAGTTGAGTCGATACGAGCAAGCACCTGATATCCTTGGTCTATCAGCGCTTGTTCAAGCAAAGTTGCTCTGGATGCGTCTTCA
>Ga0193964_1000935_pt1 | contig 13573 bp, 14 predicted proteins | sample FB_7_MG_FD_140323 | JGI IMG/M metagenome (GOLD analysis project Ga0193964, IMG submission 140323) | Microbial mat bacterial communities from the Broadkill River, Lewes, Delaware, United States - FB_7_MG | ecosystem: Environmental > Aquatic > Freshwater > River > Microbial mats | place: USA...
AAATGATCTTAAAAATACTATAGCAGTCTCTTTTCCTAGTCAAAGTGGTTCTCAGCTCTCTGGTTGGTTTATGCAGTCTAATCAAAAAAAAGGTGCGGTTCTTCTGTTGCATGGGGTAAAGTCTAATAGGCTTCAGATGTTAGATAGAGCTAGATTTTTGCAAAAAGAGGGATATTCTGTACTCTTGTTTGATTTTCAAGCAGAGGGAGAGAGCCAAGGGAAACATATAACATTTGGGTACTTAGAATCATTAGACGCTCAGAGTGCGTATGAGTATTTAGAACAAAGAGTGAAAGGAGAAAATATTGCAGTTATTGGTATCTCTTTAGGTGGTGCATCAGCACTTCTTGGTACGGTTTCAAAAAAAGCAAAAGTAATGATTTTGGAAAGTGTCTATCCTACTATTGACGAAGCAATTAAAAATCGTTTAGAGATTTATATAGGCTCTTTTGCTAAAATTTTTTCTCCATTACTTACACTGCAATTACAACCTCGTTTGGGTATTAGCAAGGATGATTTGCGACCTATAGATAAGATAGAAAATGTTTCAGGAGCTATTATGATTATTGCTGGTTCGCTAGACCAACATACTACACTATCTGAGTCTCAATATCTTTTTAGCAGAGCCAAAGAGCCAAAGGAGCTATGGGTTGTAGATGGCTTGGGGCATGTTAACTTTGCAAAAGCTCTTCCAAAAGAGTATCAAGAAAGAGTTTTGAGTTTTTTAGCAAAGTGGATGTAGCATAGTTATATAACCTAAAATTATTATTATATTATTTTTTTATTATATTTTAAGTTTATTTAGTTATATTTTCAAATAGGAGTTATTTTATCCTATTTTAAAATATGGAGTAGAAAGATGATAAAATATGGAGTAATATTAATACCTTTTATGATAGTTTTTATACAAGCAGATATTAAAAATGGTGAAGCAGTGCATCAAGCTAATTGTGTAACTTGTCATAGTACTAATATGACAGGTGGATTAGGAAAAGATTTTAATTTAGTATCATATACTAGACGCAAAAAAGATATTATACAGTATGCCAAAGACCCATATTCGCTTTATAAAAAGTTTGGTTATAGTGCAAATGCAATGCCAACTTTGCCTTTGACTGACCAAGAGTTTGAGGATGTGGGAGATTATATTGATTCGTTACAGCCATTTAAAAAATGGATGAAGAGATAGTCTTAGCATATCTAATCTATTTACGCTAAAATAAATATTATTTAATTAAGGATATAAAATGACCGTGGATGCACAGCTAATAGAGCATATGATGGAACCCAAAAATTATGGGACTTTAGAAAATTCTAATAGTGAGGGACTAGGAAAAAACCCTGAAAATGGTGAGAAGGTAATAGTTTATCTTCAAGTTATGGAAGAAGAGGGAGAGTCTGTAATAGAAGATATCTCTTTTCAGGCTATTGGCTGTTCTACAACTATTGTAGCAGGTTCTATGATTACCCAAGAGGCAAGAGGATTAAGCTTTAAGGGGGCTACAAATTTAATTACTGCTACAATGAAAATTTTGGATAAAGTCCCACCTGAAGATGCAGCATGTTCGGAGATGGTAGCATTGGCTCTGAAAGCATCTTTAGAGACCTATAGGTTACGCCAAGAAGAGAGTGACCATCCTAGCGTAACTTATCAAATTAGTAATGATTGTACACCTAAAGAGGAGGAGAAAAACTAGTGAAAGCATTAGCAATTAGTATGCATGAAGCATGGTTAGCCACATTAATGGCAGGGTTTATGAGTAATACATCAAGCAAACAAAAATTATTTGACTTCTCTGATATACTCTTTCGTCATTTTACTTGGATTGAAGCAGAAATGGTGATGGCAAAAGAGCCTTATGATTATAATCGTGAAGCTATTCCTATTAAGGTTGAGAAATTGAGTGTAATTTTGCATAATATTATCCAAAGACTCAATCAAATTGATTTACAATTAGCTGTAGTAAGCCCTGATTTGTCGCATCGTATTACACATGATATTCAATATATTACAGGAGTACTCGCTCAACTTCCAGATGAAGAGGTGACGGCTTTTAATACTCTAAGAAAACTTGATAATATTGAGCTAAGTTCAGAAGCTACAGATGCCTTGACTCTCTTTTTGTTTGAAGAGAGTTATAAAGAGTATGAGTTGATTATGATTTATAACTATCTCAAAGCCCATAGTGATGATGCTTATATTAATCGTATATTTCAGATTCTTGTAGATGAGAGCTTTTTTCATCTTAAAAGTTTTGGAGATATGATGGCAAAAATGGGAATATTGGGTGTGCCACGCACTATTTTTAAAGAGATGTATCAAGTAGAAGATATAGAAGCCTTTTTCTTGGCAGGAATAGACGAAGAACTTGCAGCCAAAGAGGAGTGTAAAAAACTCTCTGATGCAGTAGCCACAAATAGCCCTCAACTTGCTCAATTTTTTGATTTTATTAATAACCAAGAGAATTATCATATATCATTAATGAAAGATGCCCTAGCACACTGGGAAAAGGAAAAAAATGTCTAAACACTATACTTCAGTTATCTCTTCAGTTTTTGGAAAATTTGCTGGAGCTAAGTTTTCTCCATTTATGCAATATGTTATCAATAGTAGTTATATCTCTTTGATGGGATTAGATATGAGTGAGTTTAAAAAGCCTTGTGACTATCCTACACTAAATGCACTCTTTACAAGGGCGTTATGTGTAGAGAGAAAAATGCCAGAAGATAGCTCTATAGTGATTTCTCCAGCAGATTCTCTAGTGAGTGATTATGGCAAAATTCAAGATGGAAAAGCACACCAAATCAAAGGTATGTCTTACTCTTTGAAAAGACTTCTTGGAGATAAATATATAGGTTCAGCCGAAGCATTAGAGGGAGGGGATTATGTAAATCTTTATCTCTCTCCCAAAGACTATCATAGATACCACATTCCTATGGATATGACAATTCTAAGCCTTACGCATATTCCAGGAAAGCTCTATCCTGTGAACTTTCCTCTGCTTCGTAATAAGTTAGATCTTTTTATTGAGAATGAGCGGGTAGTTATTGAGTGTCTCGATAGCCGTGGCTCTTTGCATTTTCTTGTTTTGGTGGGGGCATTAAATGTAGGCAAGATGGTAGTAGAGTTTGAACCAGCTATCAAAACAAATAGTGATGCAACACAGACAAAACATTACACTTACGAAAATCTTGAATGCAAAAGAGGAGACCTCTTAGGATGGTTCGAGATGGGCTCTACTGTATTAATGTTTAGTCAAAAAGATGCATTAGTTACACAAGTAGCAATTAACCAAAAGATTAGTTTTGGGGAGAAGATGGCAAGGAGTATATAATACTTTTATGAAGATATTGCTAGTAGAAGATAATGAAAATATTCTCTCTATTTTAAAGAGAGGATTTAGTGAAAAAGGTTATGTTATAGATGAAGCTCTCAATGGAAAAGATGCGGAATATTTAGCCACTATAAATAACTACAATGTCATAATTTTGGATTGGATGCTACCGCTAAAAAGTGGTATAGAAGTGTTACAATCATTAAGAGATAAGAATATCATGACACCTATTTTGATTTTATCTGCAAAAGGCTCTATTGAAAATAAAATCCAAGGACTTACCGCAGGGTGTGATGATTATCTCTCTAAACCATTTAGTTTTGATGAGCTATTAGCCAGAGTCGAGGCTCTACATAGACGCTCAATACTTCTTAGTAAAAAAAACTTTATAGAGTTTAGCAATATTAAGATTGATATAATTAAAAAAATTGTTTATCAAGATGCTAGTGAGTTAGTATTGAGTTCAAAAGAGTACTCTTTGTTATGGCTATTAATAGAACATAAGAACTCATTTATCTCCAAAGCTATGATTGAAGAGATGTTATGGAGTAATGAAAAATTTATAAATAGCAATATTATAGAGGTGACTATCTATAATCTTAGAAAAAAGCTAGGAAAAGAGATTATCAAGAATTTTAGGGGTTTAGGATATAAGATTGAAATTTAAAAGTTTAAAATATAAAATCTTAACTTGGTTTATGGGTATTATATTTATCTTATTATTGCTCTTTCATATCTCTTTTCACTACCTTTTTGAACAAAATTTATATAATAGTCTACAAATAGAACTTGATTATAGAGCAACATATATAAAAGAAAAAATCCTTCCTAAGCTATCATCAGATAAAAATATTATCTCTACAGAGTTTCTTGATATGGAGATTGCTATTATTAAAGAAAATAAAATAATCTATCAAACACAATTATTTAGTTTAACTAATTTTGAAAAATATCTTGGGAAGGAAGACTCTTTTTGGATAAATGATGTGAGTGAAAAGTTTGAAGTTGAACGAGAAGAAGCGGTGTATGTTGCAGATATAACAGAACCATTTGCAGGGTCTCTTGTTCTTTATAAAAAGAAGATTGATAATAGAGCAGAAGAGATAGAGAATGTACTCCTCTTATTAAATCCTATTTTGATGTTATTACTTATTGTTGTAGTAGGTAAATTAATTGACCAAATATTACTTAAAATAGAAAAAGTAACAAAAGCTACTCAAGAGCTTAATATTTCTAATTTTAGTGACCCTATTGAGATGCCAAAAGAGAATGATGAGATTAAAAAGTTAATAGAATCTTTTAATACTATGGCAACAAGACTCAAAGAGGGAGTTACTACGCTAGATAGGTTCAATAGCAATGTTTCACACGAACTCAAAACGCCACTAACTGTAATAAAAGGAGAGATTGAAATAACACTCAAACAAAAAAGGGAAGTAGAGTATTATATCAAAAGCCTAAGCACTATTTTGTATGAAACAACTCAAATAGAAGCGATAGTAGAAAATCTTTTGATATTAACAGGTTACTCCAAACAAACTATTCAAGAGACATTTGAGTTATGCCATTTTGATTCAATACTCCTCAACGCTATTGAAAAATATGAACAGCAGTTAGAAAAAAAAGAGATTAAACTTCATATAATACGAATGGATGCGATACATCAAGAGGCAAATCTATTTCTTATCACAGCTATTTTTTCAAATTTATTAGATAATGCTATAAAGTATTCATTATCTTATAAAAATATATCTATAACACTTCTGCAAGAGGATAAGATACACTTTATTATCAAAGATGAAGGGATAGGTATACCAGCAGACAAAATAGAACAAGTTACAGATAGATTCTATCGTGTAGATAAATCACGAAACAAAAAGATACAAGGGGTTGGTCTTGGATTGTCTATTGTAAAAAGTAGTGTGGAGTTGCATAATGGGATATTAGATATTCAATCAGATATAGATAAAGGAACTAGCGTTGAGATAATAATTTAAATTATTTCATTTTTATTTCATTTTCATATTCAATAATTCGTGTATGAAACAGATAACACAGACACACTTATTACTTATTATAACGCTCTTTTTAGTTCTATTTGATAACTATAGTTTTTTCTCTAATACTTTAACAATATATCCATTTACTTTAGACAATATATATTTTTTACTCTCTTTGATAGTAGTTTTTATCTCCTTTTTATTGTTGCTATTATCATTATTAAGTTACAAATATACTCTCAAGCCTCTTTTGATATTTATTTTAATTATCTCTTCACTTACAAGCTATTTTATGAATAGTTATCAAGTTATTATTGATGAGAGTATGATACGAAATATTTTACAAACAAACCTCAAAGAGTCTTTTGATCTCTTTTCAATACAACAAATACTCTATCTAACTCTTTTTGGTTTGATTCCTTCTTGGTTTGTCTATAAAACAGAGATATTTTATAGAGGTTTTAAAAGTGAAATGCTTACAAAACTCAAAGTTATCTCTATTACATTCATAATTATTATAGGAAATATTGCACTCTTTAGTCAGTTTTATACCTCTTTTTTTAGAGAGCATAAATCTCTTAGATACTCTACAAATCCTACTTATTGGATCTATTCTGTTGGTAAATATATCTCTATTTCACTCAAAAGTCAAAATAGAGCTATAACTCCTATGGGAAGAGATGCAAAGATTATAGATAGAGCCAATAGAGATAAAAAATTAATTATTATGGTAGTGGGAGAGGCTGTACGAGCCGACCATCTTGCACTTAATGGATATAACAAAGAGACGACACCTCTCTTAAAACAAGAAAAAATTATAAATTTATCCAATGTTTACTCTTGTGGCACTTCAACAGCACACTCTGTTCCTTGTATGTTTTCTCTCTTTGGTCAAGATGATTTTGATTATGACAAAGGTGTAAATAGCGAAAATATTTTAGATATATTTACTCACACTAAAGATATTGAAGTATTATGGAGAGATAACAACTCTAATTCCAAAGGTGTTGCTAATAGGGTGAAGTATGAAGATTATAAAACATCACAAAAAAATACTATTTGTGATGGAGGAGAGTGTAGAGATGAGGGAATGCTTATTGGATTAGATAAGTATATAGCACAACGAAAAGAGAAAGATATATTTATAGTGTTACATCAAATGGGCAATCATGGCCCTGCCTATTACAAAAGATATCCTAAGGAGTTTGAAAAATTTACACCTGTATGTAAAACAAATCAATTAGAGCAGTGTAGTAATTATGAGATTAGCAATGCGTATGATAATGCTATACTCTATACAGATTATTTCTTATCAAAGACTATAAATTTTTTAAAAAAATATAATAAATCACATGATACTACTATGATATATATGAGTGACCATGGTGAAAGTTTGGGTGAGAATGGTCTCTATCTTCATGGATTACCCTACTTGATAGCACCTAATGCACAAAAACATGTAGCATCATTGATATGGTTTGGAGATACAACGCGTCAAGCTCTACAGGTTCAAAAGACGCAAGAGACTAAACTCTATACGCATGATAATCTTGTGCATACTCTCTTATCTCTTTTTGAAATTAAAACAACTTTGTATAATCAAGACTTGGATATGGTAAATGATTTTCTATAGAAGAATACTTTTTGAAATATTTTTATTACTAATTGTTATCATTTTATTTTCTTATACAAATAGTGATATTACTATACAAAATCTATTTTTTGATAGAGACTCATTACAATGGTCACTTGCAAAAACTGCACAGCCCTATAAATTTATTTTCTATGATGGGATTAAAGCATTATTAATATTTCTAGCAGTTTTCTCTTTGTTTTGTATACTATTTTTTAGAGATAATATATTTGTCAAAAAATATAAAGAGGGATTACTTATTATTATTTTATCTTCAATATTTATTCCTATTAGTATTGGTGGACTCAAAAAATATACAAATATGCCTTGTCCCAAACAGACCATAAACTATGGAGGTAGCTATCCAGATATTAAATTATGGGAACGCTACCCTATAAATATAGCTCATAATAAGAGGCTTCAGTGTTGGCCTGCAGGTCATGCTAGTGGAGGGTTTGCTCTTTTTGCTCTCTATTTTTTCTTCAAGAGTAAAAAAAATAAGTTGATAGCGTTAGGAAGTGCTTTAATTATAGGCTGGAGTATGGGAATTTATAAAATGATAATAGGTGATCATTACTTCAGTCATACTATTATTACTATGATTTTAGCTTGGATTATTGTTGTATATATTTCAATATTTGTAAGATTCACTCAAAGAGAGACCCTATCTAATAGATAACTCTAGCCAAATAAAGCCCTTGGGGTGGGGCTAGGGTGGTGGAGTATCTTTTTTTTGCATCAATTTGATTTTGTAACTGCTCTATAGTTATTTGATTGTTTGCATATAACATCACTATATCTATCATCATTCGCACCTGTGAACGCAAAAATCCATTGGCTTCAAAATAGATAATATGGTACTCTCCCCACTGCTTATAGGAGGCTCTATAGAGTTCTCTAATGGTAGTATGTACCACAGAACCACTCTTTTGAAAATATTTAAAATCATGTTTTCCTTGAAAGAGTGTGAGTGCATCGCTTATACGGTTTTTTTGAAATGATGGATAGTAAGAGATATACTGTTCTTCAAAAATAGATGGTTTTTTTTGTTTAAATATATAACGATAGAGTCGTCTTTTTGCAGAAAATCTTGCATGAAAATCATTCTCAACTTTTGTTATTTTTTTGATATATATATGCTGTAGTTTTCTATTGAGTTCTTTGGTTAGTTTATGGGTATCACTCCAATAAGTAGGTATATCAAAATGAATTATTTGTCCTGAGGCATGTACACCTGCATCTGTGCGACCACTTCCTACAATAGAAGAGTCTATATTAATATTTTTAAGAGCCTCTTCTACTTTGGTTGTTACTGTATTTTTTGTATGTTTTTGTTTTTGAAATCCTTGAAAGAAGCTTCCATCATAAGAAACCACAGCTTTGATACGCATTAGAAGTATCTACTTATTGTACGATGAAAGAGCCAATAGCCTATGAGTATACAAAGGATAATCATACTTAATGTCAGCCAAATAGTTCCTACTTTATTGAGAATAGAGGCTATAGTATAAAAGAGTGCTGTAGTAAGACCAATAATCACAAAAGAGCGATTTTTTTGGTAGCGAGGGTTTATGATTGTAAATGAAGCTATTATATAGAGTGAGAGTGGTGGTATAAGACTTACAAACAAGAAAAATAGAAGTCTTCTTTTTCTTTGATCATCACTAAATGATTTTTTCCAGTATGTACCTATCTCTTCAAACTGGTATCTACTTCGACTTAGAGTATCAAAGACTCGTAGTTTTTCATAATCAATTTGTTGGATTGTATCAGGTGTAAATGTGTATCCTTTCCCATTAAGAAGAGTAAGAGAAAAAACACCATCATTTTTTTTTATATCTCCTTTGGAGGCAGAGAATATTTGACTAGAATTATTTTTGTCTTGGCTAAAGATAACCATATTTTTATAGAGGTCTTTCTCTTGATCTTCTATATAGATATAGTGTCTACCAAATTTTTGTCCTAGCTCTTCAGGGATAATATTAAATGCCATCTCTTCGGTTTTGACATGTTTAAAGGATGCATAGAGCTGTTTACTTTGAGGCATTGCACCAAACGAGATAATAAATAAGAGTATAGAAAAGAGTCCAGCAATAGCAAGAAGAGGGTAGATAAGTCTATTGACGGAGTAACCTAGAGAAAAAAGAGCAATAAGTTCATTATCTGAAGAGAGTCGGAGCAGTACAGTAGCTACACTAGCAATAAATGATATAGGGAGTGCATAGAAAATAATAGCTGGAATATAGTAACTAAAGAGTTGTATAAGTTCGGAAAATGTAATCTGTATTTTGGCTGTTAGAAGAGATATTTTAACTAGATATATTAATGATATAATAAAAAAAAAGGGTACAAAAATCGTTAAAAACGACTTTGTAAAGTTGATAGAGAGATATGTTTTGATGTTAACCATAGAGTATCCATTGAAGCATTTTGAGAGCTTGAGAATCAAAGAGATAGACTATAAGTGTAGCTAATGCCAAGAATGGGACAAAAGGAACCATTGTATCTTTTGCCATCAAAGAGGGAACAATAGCCAAAAGAGCAGACAAAAAGAGTGCAACAAAAAAGAGAGGAAAGCCAAGAAGTGCAGCCATAGTCCCAGCCACAATCACATCAGCACTCCCCATAGCCTCTTTTTTGAAGATAAAACTAGTGGCTAGTCCCAAAAGAAATAATCCACCTCCTGCTAAAAGAGCATTTATAATCGCATCAATAAACTCTGGTTGTATAAGAGCCATAAGTAGAGCAAATAGATTCACCGAATCAGGAACAGCAAAATATTTAAAGTCTATCATTACAAGTGCAAATAGAGCTGTAAATGAGAGGAGTATAGCAGGTAAGTACCACTCAAATCCTACTTTTAGATAGAGAATAACAAATATTAATCCTGTAATAAACTCAACAATTGGATATTGCTTTGAGATAGATTCTTTGCAAAATGCACACTTTCCACCTAGAAAAATCCAAGAGAATATAGGAACATTATGATACCACTTAAGAGGAGTGTTGCAACTTTGACAGTGTGAAGATGGAAATGCTACACTCTCATTTTTGGGAATACGATAGATAACAACATTTAAAAAAGAGCCAATAGTAATTCCGAAAATAAAGAGAGTTATAAGAGTAAAAGTTGTTTCCATAAGTTAGATACCTCCAAAGCGTCTAGTTCTGTGTATAAATTCATCAATAATTGAGATAAGCTCTGCTGTCCCAAAATCTGGCCATAGTGTTTTGGTAAAAAAGAGTTCACTATAGCTAAGTTGCCAAAGTAGATAGTTAGAGACTCGTCTCTCTCCACTTGTACGAATAAGAAGATCTATATCTTGGTAGGGTGTATCAAGAGCCATACCAAGAGATGATTCTGTAACCTCTTGACCCTCTTTTATAACTCTATTGACTGCACGAATAATCTCATCTCGTCCACCATAGTTGAGTGCTAATACTTGTGTAAGACTTGTATTATTTTTTGTTTTCTCTTCTATAGAGTCAATTTCATCTCTAAGATTTTTAGAAAATTTGCTCGTGTCTCCTATGGCTACAAAACGAATATTCTCTTTTTGATATGTCTCAAGCTCACTTTTGAGATAACGAGCCAATAACTTCATCAAGAAATCCACCTCATACTTGGGTCTTTTCCAGTTTTCTGTACTAAAAGCGTAGAGCGTGAGTGTCTCAATAGTAGGATGTGTGGCACAGTATGTAGTAATATGACGGATTACTTCTGCTCCTGCTTCATGCCCTTTGGTTCGTTTGAGACCTCTCTCTTTTGCCCATCTACCATTACCATCCATAATAAGGGCTAGATGTTTTAGGGTATTACCACTCACGAAGAGAGACCTTGTAGCTCATCTAATATTTTCATAGCCAAATGGAGCTTTTTGTCTTTTGGAAGAGCTGTAGTTGTTTCTTTGGTGATTAATGTAATTTCATTCTCATCTGTACCAAAACTTTGAGAGTTCTCTAGTAAATTATAACAAACAGCATCTACACCTTTTTGTGTAATAAGTGCTTTTGCATTTTCTAAACCATCTGTAGCATCCATTTCGGCTTTAAATCCAACAGTCACTATGCCATCTTTATTAATAGAGCTTAGAATATCTTCTGTTTTTTTGAGTTCGAGTGACCAATTCTCTCCTAAAAGTGATTTTTTGAGTTTTCCTTTTTGTGGAAATACAGGAGTATAATCAGAGACAGCAGATACCATAAAGAGATAAGGCTCTTTTTGAATAAGTCGTACAGGTTCACTACTATTCATAGTAGCTTTACTCATTTTTCCTTTTTTTGCTACACGAACAGCATCTACAGTATAATCCAAAAGCTCTTTAGCACTCTCTACCTCAATGATATAGACATCATTAGGGAGTTCTTCTGAGCTAGTTGATGTAATATAGCAGACATCAGCCCCTTTACTATAGAGTGCTAATACAAGAGCTTTTGCCATTTTGCCACTAGAGAAATTAGAGAGATAACGCACTTCATCAATCTTCTCTATAGTACCACCACCTGTGACAACTACTTTGCGATTTTGCCAAAATGTATCACTATAGAGAGCTTGTATAGACTGTGCTACAATCTCTTCAGGTGTAGCTAATCCACCCAAACCTATATCCCCACATGCCAAAAGTTTCTCTTGCGATTTAATAATTATATACTCATTGACCGCTAACATTTTTAAGCTACCTGCTGTATAGTGATTTTGGAGCATCTGTGTATTTGCAGATGGGGCTATAAGTATAGGACGGGAGAAAGCAAGAGCAGTTTGGAGTAAAATATTATCAGCTATACCTTTACTTAATTTATTGATACTATTGGCTGTAATTGGAGCAATAACAAAAATATCACACTTTTTTCCTATATCAATATGGTTGAGGTCACTTGCCCAGCTCTCACTCTCTTGAGTTAAAACAGGATTTCTTGTAAGCCCTTCAAATGTGAGGGGAGAGATAAATTTTGTAGCACTTGGAGACATTACTACAAAAACATTGGCTCCTGCATGTACAAAGAGTCTAGCAATATCACAAGCTTTATATGCTGAGATACTCCCTGTAACACCCAAAAGAATGTTTTTTTTTGTTAAATCAAATTGCATATTTTCTCCTTAGAAAACTATTGTTTAAAAAATTTATAAAAAAATCCAGAAACTCTTTTTAATTGTGTTCTTGAGAGTGCTAGTTCACCTTTTGATATATTTTTATTAATGGTAGAACCTGCACCAATAAGTACATCATCTTCTATAGTTACGGGAGCTATAAGTTGGCTGTCACTCCCTATAAATACATTTTTACCTATATTTGTCTTATATTTTGCTTTTCCATCGTAGTTACAAGTGATAACCCCAGCACCAATATTTGTTCCTTCATCTATAGACGCATCACCAATATAAGATAAATGACCTGCTTTGACACCGTTTAAAGTAGATTTTTTGACCTCTACAAAATTTCCTATATGCGTTTTGATAAGTTTACTCTCTGGACGAATTCTTGCCATAGGACCTACAGAGCTATCTTGGATAAAAGCATCTTCAACTACAGAGTTACTTTTAATATGAGAAGAGATAATTTTACTTTTACCTTGAATACTCACACCACTCTCCAAAAAGCACTCTCCTTCAAATTGAGCTTGTGAATCAATATAGATGGTATCAGGAAGACGCATACTTACCCCTTGCATCATCCACTCTCTCTTAATTCTATTTTGCATAATCTCTTCAGCATGGGCTAAATCTAATTTAGAATTTACTCCCTTAAATTCACTCTCTTCTACATATATAGGAAGTACATCTTTTGCTTCATCTACAGCCATTTTGATAATATCTGTTAAATAATACTCTAATTGAGCATTGTTATTATTCAAACGAGGAATATATCTCTCAATAAGCTCTTTTTTGACCATATAGATACCAGCATTAACACTTTTGACCTCTTTTTGTTCAAGACTACAATCTTTCTCTTCAACAATCTCTACAACACTCCCATCACTAATCATAACACGACCATATCCAGTAGAGTTTTGAAGTTTAATAACACTCATATTTATATCGCCATCTCCTGATATAAGTTTTTGGAGTGAATCTGTAGTAATAAGAGGCATATCACCATTTAAGATAAGTACGCGATTGCGTTCACAGACGATACCCTTCATAGCCCCTCCAGTACCTGGAAATTGCTCAGCATCTTGTATATGGAACTTAATACCATTATACTCTTTTGTAATGGCTTCTTGGATTCGTGAAGCTTGATGATATAAGACTACAGTAATATCATTACAAAAACTCTCTACAGCATCAATGGTATGGAAAAGCATAGGTTTACCAGATATAGAGTGTAGAACTTTAGGAGTAGAGGATTTCATACGCGTACCTTGACCAGCGGCAAGAATAATAACAGATAGAGACATATAGATGTGCCTTTCATTTAAAATTGTCATATTATAGCGAATTGATTTTAAATACAAGCTCAAAATAAAGTGACTCTTATCTTATTATAATGTAAGTAAAAGAGTAAAATTCAAGAAATTTCAAAAAAACAAGAAGAAATTGCAAAAAGTCCTTGACAAAGTGAGAGAAAGGGGCTATAATACGCGTCCAACAACACGAAGACCTAGTC
>Ga0193964_1000938_pt1 | contig 13548 bp, 11 predicted proteins | sample FB_7_MG_FD_140323 | JGI IMG/M metagenome (GOLD analysis project Ga0193964, IMG submission 140323) | Microbial mat bacterial communities from the Broadkill River, Lewes, Delaware, United States - FB_7_MG | ecosystem: Environmental > Aquatic > Freshwater > River > Microbial mats | place: USA...
AAACATTGTCCGTATTAGTTGGTGAGAAAGTTGTTGTTAACTTTACACCGCACTTATTACCGGTGAATCGAGGTATTTTGTCTACCTGTTACGCTACCTTGTCGCGCTCAATTGATATTTTATCCGTTCAAAAGATGTACGAATCTTTTTACCACGATAAGCCTTTTGTCAGAGTACTACCTATAGGTCAACTCCCTAATGTGGCCTATGTGAAGGGGAGTAATTATGCTGACATTGGTTTTGTGGTTGATGAGCGAACCCAGAGGATCATAGTTGTTTCGGCAATTGACAATCTGGTTAAGGGGGCTGCTGGTCAGGCGATTCAAAACATGAATATAATGCTTGGTCTTCCAGAGGAAATGGGTCTGTCTGTCGTGCCACTTTTTCCATAATCTGTCGTCGTAGACACCTGTTTAATGTTTACTTTATAGCAAATTAGGGTGTACATGGAATCCTGATTAGGCTAGAATCACAATGAATTTAATCATTAACATTATTAGTTATTATAATAATTCGTCTATAGAAGGAGTAGAGGTATGGCTGAGGTAACTAAACCAAGTTTTAGTGAGCTTGAATCAGGAAATGAGGATACCCAAGAGGGAAAGTATCTTACTTTTCATATGGGCGATGAGGATTATGGCATTGAGATTCGCTTTGTAACAGAGATTATTGGAATTCAGCGTATTACTGAAGTGCCTGATATGCCTTGTTTTATTAAGGGAGTTATTAATCTGCGCGGTAAAGTTATTCCTGTTATGGATGTTCGTGCTCGATTTAATTTACCTCCTCGTGACTATGATGAGCGCACGTGTATTATTGTTGTTCAACTCAATACTACCTCTGTTGGACTTGTTGTCGATAAAGTCAATGAAGTTGCTGATATCCCACCTCAAAACATTGAGCCGCCACCACGTACAAATGCTGGCAATAGCACTGAGTATATTGAAGGCATGGGGAAAATGGGCGATCGTGTTAAGATTTTGCTTAATGTTGGTAAGCTTCTTTATGATTCAGATCTAGAACAAATTGAACTATAAAATTTTATGAAAATATAATGATAGGCTGACCTCCATTTATGGGGGCCAGCCTTTGTTACTGGAGGGATAGATGAGTATTCAAAAGAAGGTTGCAACAATATTATTGATTGTTTTACTCGCCGTAATGGGGGCAGCAACCATTATCGTCAATACACAAACATCGCACTTGTTACATAGTCAAGCTGATGATGAAAAAAAACTTCTTACCGAAGCCGCTCATCAGCAAGCAAATAGCGTTTTTCAGAGTTTAGTTGTTGGTACGAGTGGTTCTGTTGAAACGGGTGATATGGACCTTTTTGGAGAGTTGCTTACGGACTTAGCAACAGTTCAAAATGTCGCAGAAGTTGGTATGTTGGGTCCACAAGGTTCGATAAATTATTCGAGCTTTGAATCTAATATTGGACGTTCTTTGGATAATTCTATTTTTCAACAAGCTAAAAATGATCATAGCGGTACTGTCTCATTGCATGAAACCGGTGATCATCTAATTTTAACTCGTTCACAAATTTACGACGCAAGTTGTCTTGATTGTCATGAGGATAGTAATGTTGGTGATTTAGGCGGAGTTCTTTACCTCAAGTACGATCTTGCCAGCTTACATGATACGATGTTGGTTGTTGAACAGAACCTTGAGGCTGGTATCAGTCAAGGCATTAAGACAATGCTTCTAACTGCAATTATCGGTGTGTTGATTGCTCAAGGTATTATTTATTGGGTCTTAGGTTCTCTTGTTCGTAAGCCATTAGTTGTTATTGAGAAAATGTTTGATAACATGGCGGCAGGTCGTTTTGACGGTCGCCTGAGGATGGAACGTAACGATGAAATAGGTCATATCGGTCAGACCATTGATCGTTTTGCTGATTTCTTACAACATGATGTTTTGGTTTCCTTACAGAAGTTAGCTCAAGGAGATCTTTCCTTTGCCATTGATCCACGAGATCAACATGACTCCTTGCGCATTGCTTTGAAAAAAGTATGTGACGACCTCAATGATGTGATGATTCGGGTGCAGATGGGAGGCACCCAAATTGCCTCTGGTGCCTCACAAGTCTCTGATTCTAGTCAATCTCTATCAGAGGGGGCAACGGATTCTGCTAGCTCCTTGGAGGAGATCTCAGCGTCAATGAATGAATTGTCGTCACAAACACGAACAAATGCTGAAAATTCACAACAAGCCAATACCTTAGCCTCACAGGCACGTTCTGCTGCCGATAGTGGCAATACGCAAATGCGTCAAATGGTGACTGCTATGGCTGATATTAACGAATCTGGTTTGAATATTTCTAAAATCATCAAAGTTATTGATGAGATTGCCTTTCAAACCAATCTTCTTGCACTGAATGCTGCGGTTGAGGCAGCTCGTGCGGGGCAGCATGGCAAAGGTTTCGCTGTTGTTGCTGAAGAGGTTCGTAACTTAGCTGCACGAAGTGCTAAAGCAGCGCAAGAGACGGCTGCACTTATTGAAAGTTCAGTGAGTAAAGCTGAATATGGTGCTCAGATTGCTGATAACACCGCTGAAGCCTTTAGTTCTATTGTTGAAGAAATTCAAAAGGTCAACGATCTTGTCGGAGAAATTTCTGCATCGAGTATAGAGCAAGCTCAAGGGATTGCTCAAATTAATGACGGTATTAGTAAGATCGATGAAGTCACTCAGCAAAACACAGCTAACGCTGAAGAGGGGGCTGCTGCAGCTGAAGAATTGTCTAGCCAAGCAGCGCAACTTGAGGATATATTAACAAAGTTTGTCTTGAAAAATGATGGCTCGCTTAGATTACCTTCACAAGAACCTTCATTTTCTCAACCTGCACCTGCTGTAGGTTCAGGACCAACATCAGGTTGGGGCGGTACAACCTCTCCAGCCGTTGAGCAAATTGCTCTTGATGATTCTGAGTTTGGGCGTTTTTAATTTAATTTTTTGGATAAGATCTGATGCAAAATTATTCTGATATAGTAAGTGAAATGGGTGATTTACCACCAATGCCCATTGTTGCAGTTAAAGTTCTCGAACTTTTACAGGACCCTGATACATCAATTAAGAAACTTGCTGATACGATTTCCCTTGATGCTGCTGTATCCGCACGTATGCTTAAAATTGCTAATTCATCCATGTATGGGTTGTCGCGTCAAATAACTACCTTGCAAAATGCTTTGGTGCTTCTCGGAGAGCGAACTGTACGTAGTTTGGTGTTAGCATCAAGTATGAGTAGCGTCAATAAATCGTATGGTTTACTTGAAAAGATGCTTTGGGAGGAATCCGTTGGTTGTGCATTGGCTTCTCGGTATTTGAGTACTAAGCTGAATATTTCCAATCCAGATGAAGCTTTTCTTGCTGGTTTATTTAGCAACCTAGGTAAAATTATTCGTAACAACAATGAACCCGAGCAATACCGAGAGTTAGTTGAAGCCGTTTACAATGGTGCTGGTGATTATTCAACTCTTGAGGTTGAAGTTTTTTCCGTTCCCTATTCATCCGTTGGTGCTGCGGTACTTCATTCGTGGAAAATTGCAGAACTTTTGGTTGAATCTGTTTGTTGTCAAAATCAATTAGACGCGGCTGAATCGACAGAAGTAAGTGATCTTTCGGCCGTTGTTAACTTGGCCTCTCATCTGTGCTTCAAGTTAGGTATTGGTCATCGTGATAGTAACGAAGATCTAGATCTGTCGTTAATTCAAAGTGCGGTTAAATTGCAAATGACTCCTTCACTTCTTGAGAGCATAACGGAAGAGTTTCAAGAAGTTTTTGATGATAACCGTGACTCTTTTATGTCTTAATTGTCAGCTGAATATAAGCAATAAAAAAGGGCCGTTTGGCCCTTTTTTATTGTAATTTTATGAGGTTACTATGTTTACACTTCCAGTGTTGTTAAATAATCCACGTATCATTATCTTGGGTGGTGGTGCTGTTGCATTACAAAAAGCAACCGTATTATGTAAGCATGAAATTCCATTTGATTTAATTTCTCAAGAATTTTGTCCAGACTTTGATCTTATTGTCCAGCAAAAAATCGTTAAGAAAATTGAGGAAAGTGATTTAACGCAGTACAATATTATTGTTGATGCGACGGGTTGCGATCGTGTTGGCCAAATTCTTGAGTGCGTTCAAAAAAAGCGCTTCATATTACTTAACCGTGTTGATAAGCCTCAACAGTGCAATTTTTATTTTTCATCATTGCTACGCTATGGATCGCTAAAGATTGCAGTGTCAACGGATGGTGCCAGCCCAACAATTGGTCAAATGGTCCGTAGTCGTGTTGATGCACTTTTACCCAGCGGATTAACTAAATTAGTTGAGCAAGTAAAAGCTCAAAGAGATGAAGGTAAGATTGATCCAGTTGATACGCGTAATCAACTTCAGAAACTTTTTACTCAAATTTATCTTATTGAATGTCATGATGTTGCGCAGACACTGAAGACGCTTGATCACTATTCCCAGCTGCTTAAACTGGATGCTGTCATATATCCACAGCAAGATTGTCGACATTCGATTCATGACGTTGAAGTTAAAAGTACTTTTGAGCACATCTCTGTTGATTGTAGTCGTTTATCTTTGTGTTGCGATCAGCTTCATGCTGAACTGAAGACTTATTATAGCCAAGGCAAAACCCTTGGTGTGTTAATTCCAGCAGATGATGTTCAATATTTCATATCACTTTTAAATGATGATGGTGTGAATGTTGAAGTTGTCTCTCAATAACAGATTTTTTTATGTCATTTTAATATAAGGTTCCTGAATGATTCACTTAACAAATATTAGTAAGCAGTACGGTTCACAAATTTTATTTACTCAGGCCAAGTTACAAATTTTGCCTGGCACTCGTAGTGGTTTAGTCGGACCTAATGGTGCTGGAAAATCGACAATATTTCGGTTGATTACAGGTGAAGAGTCTCTTGACGCAGGTGAAATTTCTTGCGCAAAAAAAGCAGTAATTGGTTACTTTTCTCAAGATGTTGGTGATATGAGCGGTCATAGTGCCTTAGCCGAGGTGGTTTCTGCTTCAAGTGAGGTCGTCAACCTTGGTGAGCAGGTCAGACTTATGGAAGCCCAGATGTGCGAACCGATGGATGATGATGCTCTCGCTAATCTTTTGGAACGCTATGGTGAAACTCAGGCTGAGTATGAACATCGTGGTGGATACGAGCTTGAAACAAGAGCAAAGACTGTATTGACAGGGTTAGGGATTGGGCCTGCTGATTATGAACGGGCTGTTGAGTCATTTAGTGGTGGGTGGAAAATGCGCATTGCTTTAGCAAAGATTCTAACACTCAACCCTGATGTACTTCTGCTTGATGAGCCAACCAACCACCTTGATGTTGAATCCATCGTATGGCTCGAAGAGTGGTTGTCAACAGAATATAAAGGCGCGGTTTTGATGACAAGTCATGACCGGGATTTTATGAATCGCCTTGTTTCTCGCATCATTGAGGTGGCAGATCAAACCATTACCACTTATTCTGGCAATTATGATTATTACTTGCGTGAGCGCGAGATCCGACGCGAGCAGTTATTGGCTAGTTATAAACGTCAACAAGATATGTTGGCTAAAGATGAAGAGTTTATTGCTCGCTTTGCAGCGCGTGCATCTCATGCCGCACAGGTACAATCTCGCGTTAAAAAGCTAGAAAAAATTGAACGTATTATTATCCCTTCTGAGCAGAAAACCGTAAAGTTTGGCTTTAAGGAGCCACCTCGTAGCGGTGATAATGTTGTTGAATTTCAAGATCTAAGTAAAACGTGGCCCATTACCGATGGTGATGATAAACAAGTATTTAGTCATGCATCAGGCTTAGTGCGTCGGCATGAAAAGATTGCTGTGGTAGGTGTCAATGGAGCGGGTAAGTCGACATTTTTAAAAGTGTTGGCCGAGCAAACAGAAGCCACAGAGGGCAACGTGAGCTTAGGCGCAAATGTTGATATCGGTTATTTTAGCCAACATGCCACTGAGCTGCTCGACTTAAAGAAAACGGTTTTTGAAACGGTTCAGCAAGTGATGCCGCAAGACTCTATTGGTGTTATCCGTAATCTCTGCGCAGCGTTTTTATTTCAAGGTGATGACGTTGATAAAAAGGTATCAACCCTGTCAGGCGGTGAGAAAAGTCGTCTTGTCTTGGCAACACTGTTGGCTCGTCCCGTCAATGTATTAATCCTAGATGAGCCAACCAACCACCTTGATATTCAGTCTCGCGAAATTTTACTTAAAACCTTGCAACGCTTTGGTGGAACCGTAATTCTAGTGAGTCATGACCGACATTTTTTGCGCAGCTTAGTTAATCGAGTTTTTGAAGTTGATCATGGTGAATTGCGCAGTTATGAAGGTGACTATAGCTATTATTTAGAAAAAAGTGGTGTTGTTAGTCCTGCCGCTTAATGGTTTGATTCTACCCAAAACACCCCACGGAATTGCCCTTTTTTGTAGTTGACAGCTTGATCATTTGGGTAGTATTGAGCTAATTTCTCCTCAATAGTGGGTGTGATGTTTTCACCGTGACATCTTAAACACGGTGTTTTGATGTAAATAGGCTTTACGTAGCCATATTTATTTCCTTCAATCTCAACAAGGCGCGGTAGTGCATTATGATGCTCGGCTTGCTGATAGTACTCCAGTTGTGATTGAACCCATTCTGGACTCTGTGTGGTGTGATTGCGTTGTCTCAAGCTGGCACGGCCAACAATCACACCATCGTTTGATAGTTCACTTGCAATTAACGGAGCCCTTGACCGACAGACTTCAATGGCTTCAGTTGCTCCATTTGATAATCCAGCCATTAACTCTTTCTTTAATCTCTGTTGGAAGGTTGCGATCAACTGTTCAGCATGTTTTAGTTCAACGCCGTGATCTTTTGATGGTTGCGATTGAGCCATCACTGGACCACTGAAAAAACAAATCAATAGTGATAAAACGGTAAAACGCATTAGAGCCTCCTCAATTAATTAATGTCAGAACTTGAATTCTCTTTACCCCAAAAGGTGTCATTGGCAAATTGCTCGCGCAAGCGCTCTTCTGGGCATTGTTCCATAAATTCGCTGCGCTCAAATGAGAAGCGGTAGTTTGAACAATAGTTTAATAATACTTGATAGGCTGCATTGATCTGTTTGATTTTTTCAGGATCATTACATCCCTTGTCAGGATGATACTTTTTAACCAACAATTTATGCTTCGATTTAATCTCTGTTAAGCTCGCACGAGAGGTGATATCGAAAAGATGTAAAGATTTTTCGAGGTCTTTATAGGTCATAGTGGGCCTGTTTTGTATTTGATTTTTATTTTAGATGGCATAGTCTTACTGTCATCAGCTTCGTGTCTCATTTGTTAATTATCTTCGAAAGGCAATATTATGTCTGAATTCACGATCAAACCATCTCGTATACGTATCGAAGACAAAGACTATTTATATTATAGCTTAGAAAAAGCCGCAAAAGATTTTTCTGTTGATTTAAGCCGCATGCCTGTTTCCATTAAGATTTTATTGGAAAACTCATTGCGTTTTGCTACATCTCCCCAAAATATTGCTGTGTTAATGGATTGGCAACCGCAACAAAGAAAACAGGAGATCTCCTGGCGACCAACTCGCGTGCTAATGCAAGACTTTACTGGCGTTCCAGCTCTTGTCGATTTAGCTGCTATGCGTGAAGCTGTTGCCCTTGCAGGTGGTGATCCCTCTGTGATCAATCCTTCTATCCCCGTTGATTTAGTTATTGACCATTCCGTTACTGTCGAAAACTTTGCCAATCAGCAATCGTTCGAGGAAAATGTTGAAATCGAAATGCATCGTAATCAAGAGCGTTATCGTTTTTTACATTGGGGACAAAATGCCTTTAAGAATTTTAGAGTTGTGCCACCCGGAACGGGGATTTGTCATCAGGTAAATCTTGAATACCTTTCTTCTGTTGTCAACATTGATGACCATGATGGTGAACCCGTACTTTCTCCCGATACGTTAGTTGGTACTGATAGTCATACCACGATGGTGAATGGTTTAGCTGTTCTTGGTTGGGGGGTTGGTGGAATTGAGGCCGAGGCCGCGATGCTTGGTCAGCCAATTTCAATGCTTATTCCTGATGTTGTTGGTGTTCGTCTTGAAGGTAAACTTAGTGCAGGTATAACGGCAACGGATCTGGTTTTAACCGTAACTCAACGGTTACGTAAGATGGGTGTCGTCGGTAAGTTTGTCGAATTTTATGGTACAGGTTTAGATCACTTACCATTAGCGGATCGAGCTACAATTGCGAATATGGCTCCAGAATATGGTGCAACCTGTGGATTCTTTCCTGTTGATCAACAAACGATTGATTATCTTTTGCTCAGTGGTCGTAGTTCTGAACAGGTTGCTATTGTTGAGGCATATTGCCGTGCGCAAGGACTGTGGCGTGACCAAAATAGTGCTGCTCCACAATTTAGTGATCATTTAGAGGTGAATCTGAATGACATTGTTGCCAGTATTGCTGGGCCAAAGCGACCTCAAGATCGCCTTAACATGGTTAACAGTCGGCAGGTGTTCGATGAGTCTCTGTTGGCAAAACAGCCCAACGCATCTGTCGAGGATTCGGTTGCTATTTCGGGAGAGGATGCTCAGTTAAAACATGGTGATGTTGTGATTGCTGCCATCACTTCCTGTACTAACACCTCAAACCCAGCGGTCATGCTTTGTGCAGGTTTGCTCGCCAAAAATGCCGCAAAAAAAGGACTTCGTGTTAAGCCTTGGGTTAAAACGTCCCTCGCTCCGGGGTCAAAGGTCGTTACAGACTATCTTGTTAAGGCGGATGTGCAGACCTTTCTTGATGAGCTTGGATTCAATCTTGTTGGCTATGGTTGTACAACCTGTATTGGTAATTCTGGGCCACTGCCAGAGAATATTTCTCAAGCTGTCATTGAGGGTGATCTGAATGTTAGTGCTATTTTGTCGGGTAATCGCAACTTCGAAGGTCGTATTCACCCGCAAATTAAATCGAGTTGGCTCGCATCGCCACCTCTTGTTGTCGCTTATGCATTGGCGGGAACTGTGCGTATTGATTTAGACAAAGAACCTCTCGCCATAGATTCCGACGGTCAGCCAGTGTACTTGCGCGAGTTGTGGCCAACGGATGAGGAAGTTGAATCTGCTGTCGCTTGTGTAAAGCAGCAGATGTTTAAAGCCCGTTATGCCGATGTCTTTACGGGTGATCACCGTTGGCAGGATCTCGAAGTTGAGCAAAGCCAGCTCTATAGTTGGGATCCAAATTCAACCTATATTCGCCTCCCAAGTTTCTTTACTGTGGACAATAATCAGGATGATATTTGTGATGCCCGAATTCTTGCCCTTTTAGGTGATTCCATCACTACAGATCATATCTCTCCAGCGGGAGCCATCGCAATAAATAGCCCTGCCGGTGAATATTTACAGCAACACGGTATTGATTCCAGTGATTTTAATTCCTATGGTTCTCGTCGAGGAAATCACGAAGTGATGATGCGTGGAACCTTTGCTAATATCCGGATACAAAATGAGATGACACCTGATGTGGTGGGTGGCTATACACGGCAACTATTGATTGATGAAGTTGAACCGATCTACACCGCAGCCATGGACTATCAGCAGCAAGGGGTGCCTCTGGTCGTTATTGCAGGTAAAGAGTATGGCACAGGGTCAAGCCGAGATTGGGCCGCAAAAGGGACGTTGTTGCAAGGGGTACGCGCTGTTATTGCTGAAAGCTTTGAACGTATCCACCGCTCAAACTTATTGGGTATGGGCGTTTTGCCGTTGCAGTTCATGTCAGGAATGAATCGCCATACCCTTAACTTAACAGGCGAAGAGACGATCACAATTGTTGGTTTGGGTGCCCAATTAACGGCGAAATGTGAATTGGTTATGCAAGTGACTACACCTGATGATGAAACGACATGTGTTGACCTTCTTTGCCGTCTGGACACCGATGAGGAACTGAAGGCGTATCGCAGTGGTGGAATCCTGCGCTACGTTTTAAAACAGTTGTTAGCTGATCAATAATTACTTCGGTTGATATGGGCAGAACCCTGGCCGAGGTCCCACTTGTGGGTGGTTGCGGCAGGTGTTAGGTCTTAACTCATAAATAGTGCAACGACGACTGCGTGTGTCGAGATATACGCAGTCGTCGTTGGCCATACGAGTTAATGTAAAGAGTTCATTTTTATAGTTTAAGTGCTCAATAATACCTTCTTTTTTGAGTCTTTTCGCAATCTTCTTGATCGGATCATTGGTTTCAAACTCACTAATGACTCCCATGCGTACCAGATCCTCAAGTCGGACCTCTACGGGTAGTGTACAACAGGTTGCATGACAGCTCTTACACAGCTTTGGCGAGTATTTTGCCCATGTTGAGGTTTCGTCAATGTCTGAGTGAAGCGGAAGCTTGGTTGTCATAATTGTGATCCGATTAAATGTTATTTGATGCGACGACATTCAAGATAGAAACGTTTTTCATCCGCTTCACCCATTGAAAATGTTTTTCGTGGTAATGCGCCATCCAGAACAATGGTCTTAAATAGATCATGCTTTGAGATGGCTGGCAGATAAAAACCTGCGCAGTTCTGTTGTCCGCCAAGATCAGTCACACTTTGATCACCGTGAATATAATCAATACGACTCGTACGATATTTGTCGAGATAGTGATCGAGAAAATCTTGCAATGTCGCAACCACAAGAGTGTATTTTGGTTTCTCAAGACAACAGACGCCAAACTTGCCAGAAATGGTGCAAGGGAAGCTGTGTTGGGTTTCGTTGGTGATGGTATTTTCTTCAGCCTCAGCTAGGCTGTTATAGGCTGTAAAGCTGAAAGCCATGTTTTGCGCCGAAAAATAACTCTCCATCTCATTGAGAAAATTATCCTCATCAATGGCAAACATTACCCGGTGGATCGCTTCAAACTCTAAACCTTCATCGTGAACATTAACCAACTCGACGAGAGCAAAGCGGGCAGGGTGTGCCATCAATTCATCATGTGATAATTTCACTACACCTGCTTCTACGTCATCTTTTAACTGTTGCCAGATAGCTTTGGCTGTTGCGAAGGAGTGGTTGCCATCGCCCATGGCGTAGAGCATCACGTCTTCATCAACGTTGTATTTTTCTTGGTAACACTCTTTATCTGCCAGTGCTTCAAGGGCCGTGGTGATCTGGTTTATTAATTCTGGTTGATCAATGCGATAACCTGTGAGGTGGCCACCGTTCTCCATCAATTCAAAGTCATAAACTGTTTCAAGTTGTTGAGAAAATAGTGGTTCAATGACGGTTCTTTTCGGATCATCAATAAGAACCATAATATGCGGTAGTTCAATCGGTGCATTTTGACGCACCTTAATACGGGGAGGGAGTCGGTCAAGAATGGTACCCTCAGTTGCTCGAATAAGACTTTTTGCCCCCTTGTTGTAATCGTACCTTTCAAGATCAAGGGCGACAATCAATCCTTTACGCGATTCCACTTCCGTTGTTTTACGGTCTAGCAAAATAAATGCGGGTGGTTGTTCAACAAGGCTTCCGTTCGATAAATAGCTCTCCATTGCCGCGTTAATACGTGAAATACGTTGCTCACAGTCATCATCTTCGAGGTTTACCTCTGGAAAGATAAGATTAAGTGTGGAAGCCATTCCTGATGTTTTTTGTGCAAGGCGTTGCCAGTATTCGCGGTCAGAAGTGTACTGATCGCAAGCAATCACAGACCACGCTTGCATGTCCGTCCCTTGTTTCGGCAGTAAGATTCGTGGTACCTGTAAGCCAATGTGGTCAAAATTCATAGGAGCTAATTCCCTTCGTCGCTTATGTCAATGTTCGTTTGAGTTTCTATTTTAGTACAAGTGCTAGGAGATTGATAAGTCATCAATGACACAATTGCGGCCCGTCGCTTTTGCTTGATAGAGGGCCTTATCGGCAATGTGCGTGAGTTGTTCAATTGTCGAATCGGGTTGCCATTGAGCAACACCAACACTTGTTGTGACGTGAATGATTATTTGTTCTGTTTTCGATAGGTGAGGCAAGTTTATTTCACATAGCTCAATACTTGATCGAATTCGTTCTGCAATAATAAGAGCTCCATCACGAGTTGTTTCTGGCAGCAAGATACAAAACTCTTCACCACCATAACGGCCACAAATATCAGCGTTACGCATTGTTTTTTCGATTGTTTCCGCAACGGATTTTAAAACCATGTCACCTGCTTGGTGACCATGGTTGTCGTTAATTAATTTAAAGTGGTCTAGGTCTAACATAATAAGGCATAGCCCATTATCATGACGTTGAGCTTGGAAGATCATCTCTTGAGCAAACTCTAAAAATGTTCGTCGATTGTAGAGCTGCGTTAGTGGGTCTCGAGTAGCTAAAATTTCTAATTTTTTTTGTGCCACGTCATTTTGCTCAATCATAGTATTAAATGAAGCAACAAGAGTTCCAATTTCGTTTTTATGTGGATAGGAAAAAACTCTGTTTGTATCGTTATATTCAAGAGTTTTGATGTGCTGAGTAAACATGATTAGTGGTCGCATGATCTTACGTAATAATATCAGCATAGTTAACATGATAATCAGAGTTGATACGCTCATCAAAATCCATAGAACTTTTTTTGCTTGAGTGATGGATGCATTGACTTCACTCAGTGGGCGGGTTGCACCAAGTATCCATTGTTTAGCATTGAGTTTTTTATAAGAAGTAAGCGTTTCAATGCCATCTAAATCAATAGAACGATCTGTCCCTTCAAAACCATTCATTGCTAAATCAAATAGTGGGTTGACACCCTCTCTAACAATTTGACTTAGAAGGAGTGAGTAGTCAGGATGCATTATAATACTACGATCAGTATTGACTAAAAAATAGTAGCCATCATTTCCTAGTTTTTCCTTGTTTAGTTGGCCGAGGAGATTGTCGTCCATCAAGTTAAGGCTACCGCACAGAATTGCAATTATATTGTTATGGTCATCGTAGATTGGTGCTGTCATCATGACCGCTGGATTGTTTGTTTTTGACGAAACATAAGGCTCAGATATGTAGGACTTACTCTGTTGCATTGTTCGAATGAAGTAGTTCCGAAACGAGTAGTTTTTTCCTCTGCGGCCATCAATAAAAGGTTTTTCGACGACAAGATCACCCTTGTTGTTGAATAAGAAGAGACCATTATCAAAAATTGTCGCAATCCCTGTTCGGTCATCAATCCATCGTTGAGCTTGTTCATAGTCATTTAAATAGTGGGTTGGGAAGATGCTCGCAACGGCAATGATCGCTTGATGAGCCTGATGAAGATTGATATCAATTTTGTGAGCCATACTTGAAGTGCGTTGGAATTGCTCAATTTTTAACGTGTCATAACTTTTTTGCTGGAAATAGATGAGGGTAGGGGCTGTTTGAATAACAAAAAGAGTTAAAAAAAGTCCACATGTCGCCATGGTAAGTTTTGATTTAAGACTTGAGAACATGAAATCTCTGTATGTTTGGAGTTGGACATGTATGCCAGTGTTTGATCAACTCTTCATATTACAGAATTTTTAATATCATGTGTAGTGTGAATTTAGTA
>Ga0193964_1000939_pt1 | contig 13542 bp, 13 predicted proteins | sample FB_7_MG_FD_140323 | JGI IMG/M metagenome (GOLD analysis project Ga0193964, IMG submission 140323) | Microbial mat bacterial communities from the Broadkill River, Lewes, Delaware, United States - FB_7_MG | ecosystem: Environmental > Aquatic > Freshwater > River > Microbial mats | place: USA...
ACTTTTCGGATAGAAATCCAAATGTCATGTATGAGACAGGGATTGCGCATACATTGGGACGTCATGTTATTCCAATCACGCGTTCAATTAGTGATGTGCCTTCTGATTTGCAACACCACCGTGCATTACAATATCATCCCAATGCTGAAGGCCTTACTTCTCTGGAAAAAGGTTTGACTGTAAGACTCAGTACTGTTACTGGTCGGGAAGCAAAAATAAATGGCTAACAAATGAAGGGAATTCAGGGGACCGAATTCAGGGGGACACGATACAAAAATTTTGACAGTACGAGTATAATTTGCAATAAATCCCGGTATGGTAAGATTAGCAAGAGTAGTGGCTCCGGGTTATCCGCACCATATTACGCAGCGGGGTAACCGCAGGCAGCAGACATTTTTTCAGATGAAGATTATCAAGCCTATAATTGATCGAATGACTGAATGGTGTAACTATTTTTATGTAGACATGTGGAGTTACTGCCTGATGCCCAATTCCCACCTGATTGCAGTTCCCGCAACATCGCAGGGACTTGCCTCCGCCATAGACGAAGCCCTTATTAACGTATGTATATAAGTGGGATGATTTTATAAATCTTAAGGTTGAACCCAATGAAAGGGATGCACTGCAAAAGCATGAGAGAACCGGGCGTCCCCTTGGTGAAAACTATCTTTACAAAGGAATAACTATGGATTTTATTGCCGCGGCTTCTACGCATACCAAGTTCAATTGGAGGGTCCGTTCTTTGGCTTCGGATTTCCTACTCGAGGATACCTGGGAGTTCCCCTACGAATTCAGTGCAAAGGACGGGGTCGATTTACATTTGTTCCAGAAATCCGCCATTGAGCCTATGATGAAGAACATTTATGATGTCTCCTTAACTGGAATGCTATTCAGGGTGAGAAAGGTTTTCGGGGCTTTATGTCGTATCGATAATAACTTGAATAATCACCCTATTCCGGGCTGCCGGGAAAAGAGTCTTCGGAATCGTTTGCAGGAAAGCGATCTTGAGAAAAATACTCCGGAACGTGCGATGGACATATCGACGCGAGACTATATGAACTTCAGGCCAGTGTATACTTTCGAGGACGAAACGCTCCATGAACTCTCCAATTCCACCGAGCATGCATTAATGCATTATGCTTGGTCTCCCTCGGGAGAAGGGAAGTGGAAGGTCCGCCTTGCGGTGTACATTAAGTATAGGAACGCTTTCAGCGCGTTTTACATGAGCTGTATCCGCCCATTCCGCCATTCCGTTGTTTATCCCCATATTTTTAGAAAGTGCATGGAACACTGGGACGCGCGAAAGGTGTCTGGATAGGATTTTTGTTTTTGAAGGTTGCAGCTGTTTCGTTCCCGGCAGCCTATCTCCAGGTTATGAGTAATGATTAAAAAAATAGATACATTTTTATTTGGAAATATCCCTTTCTCTTGTGAAAGTAACTTTTCACTTGAAGACTCTGTTGCCCGTTTAAGAAAAAATACAAAACGGTCTGTGTCTAACTCTTTGTTCAAGCAGAAAATTGCCGGCAGAGTTACTGCTTCCAGAGTAAGTTTGCAAAGGGTTGTGCCGTTCTTTGGCAACAGTTTCAAACCCATACTTGTCGGGAAATTCAAAGAGGAAAAAGGGAAAGTATATCTTCAGGGTAAATTTACGACATTCCTGCTCTCAAAGATATTTATGGTCGTATGGTTCAGCTTTGCATTATTGTGGATTGCTTTAGCCATTATACAATTTGCTGAATCCTTTGGCGATCAAGCAGGTCGATTTCCCCTTGAAGCTCTTTTGTTCCCCGTTGGTGGGATCGTTTTTATTAGCATTGGCGTTTTTTTTATAAAATTATGCTGGAGACTTTCGGTCAAAGACATCGACTATCTTAAACAAGTAGTCGTTGAGTCTTTAGGCCCATGATCGGAATAAAACATTCCAAAATATGGTTTAGAATTTTCGGTCGTATTCAAGGCGTGTCAATGGGAGCATATTAAACATATGTACCCATTGACACAACGAAGAAGACGGATGAAAAGGTAAACCATATGGAAGGTTTTATTTTGAACTTGGGCCTTAACAAAGGAGTCATAACCCATCACAGAGTAAAGGGGGGAAGTCTGCTCTTGGCTGATTGGAGATGATTGTTGGTTCAAAAAGTATCTCCCAAAATCGTTTTTTAACTTTGCGTGATTAATCTGTGTTGCAGGGATCTGTTCCACCTATTGCGGTTTCCTTTCGAAGTACCGTCACCGGTACCCCGTTGCCGAACCATTACGCCCTTCACTGTCATCCGGTTTGGTCTAAGACTTGCCAAATGTATTGGAGTTTTATACATTTGGCTTGATTTTAAGAACACCTGCCGTGTCCGGCATACACAATACGTTGGAGAGGGATCGGGGTTACTGCACGGCCCTTCAGTTCCCGTTATCTGTTTTTACTGACCTTCAAAAAAGAGGATTGATCAGAAATATGAATATTCTGTTTGCCGCATATGAAAATTCGTGGGGAGGTTTTTTCGACAAAATTCGCTCAGCGTTACCCCATCACTGCTTTGAGGCGACTGGAGGATTTCAAATTAACAGCCTGAAGGGTGTTGATGTTTTAATTCCGACAATGTCTTCTGTGAATGAAAAGATACTGGATAGTGCTGACCGGCTGAAATTGATTCAGCAATGCGGTTCGGGGCTTGAAACGGTTGATCTTGTGGCTGCCGGAAAGAGAAATATACGGGTTTGTAATGTTCCCACTGATATCTCAGGTAATGCTGACTCCGTTGCGGAATTGGGAATATATATGATGATCGGATTGTCCAGAAACATTCCTGCTATGGCGGAACATATGGCAAACGGGAAAATGGGTGAACCCCAGGGCATTTCCCTGCAGGGTAAAACAGCGGGAATTATCGGTCTCGGCGGTATCGGAAATGCACTGATCAGAAAGCTGAAAACATTTGACATGCGAATACTGGGCATAAAGCGGAATAACATAGCGCGTACAAAAAAAGAGCTGGAGCTGGAATGGGTCGGTACACCGGATGACATCGGCCGGCTGTTAAAAGAATCCGATTATGTGATTCTCTGTCTCCCTCTGACAGCCGAAACCAGGAATATCATTGATAACGATACGATCTCATATATGAAAGAAGGGGCTTTTCTCATAAACCTTTCCAGAGGCGGGGTGATAAAGAAGGAGGCGCTTGAAAATTCGCTTGCTGCAGGACGCATTGCCGGAGCCGGCCTGGATGTGTTTTGGGAAGAACCGCCTGATCCTGATGACGGTATATTCGGATATAATGTTATGTCCACACCCCATATCGGCGGTTCGACGGATGTTTCAATGGACGGTATTGTGAAGGTTGTATCTGAAAATATCCGCAGGCTGGAAAAGAATCAGGTGCCGCTTTATTCAAAATAGGAAGAATTCGTTCAATCTCTCCATATTGACCGGCAGGAAAATCGTTTTCCTGCCGGCCTGCGCATGATCTTTTATTCAAAAAGGGGAAAATCCCTGTATAGAAACGCATCAAAAGCCGGGGTCATGCTCCAGAAATGATCGTCAAAAACAGGGTTTCCAGACGAGTCCAGAAGGATATTTCCAGACTCGCCCAAGGGAAACATGCTCTGGATCTGCACCGGGCCGCGGGAACCGTACTCCAGGCAATGGGCATAGGTGGATCGGGATGCAAAGGGGTGCCTGTGGACTTCCCCCAGAATTGAATGGGTGTAGGCGATATCCTTCCTGAAGTCTTCTCCCCAGGGCTGGTCTCCCAAGCGTTTCAATACCGTATCCAGGGCGGTTACAATGATATCTTCCGGCGTCTGGGGGGCGGTCTCGTCTTTATTTTGGAACCAGTCGTAGGTATTGACAACAGATGCATCTTCCCCGGCAAGTCCATGGAGAAGTACGTTGAATAAAACCTCTTCGGGCTGTCCATCTCCAAGCTCGTCTGCAAAGGTCAGGGTCATTACCTCATTGATCCAGGCATCCATGAGGATCCAGGCGTCGGCCAGGTCCGTGCCGGCAGCCCACATCTCTTTTCCCCCCTCTACGAAATGCCCGTCCCAGTTTTCAAGGAGTTCCAAGGCCTGTAAGCGCCCTTCAACAGGGGTCTCTTCATCGGCATCGAGGACCGCTGCGGTGAAAGAATTGGCCACAAATTGCCACGGATTTCCCCCTTTTCCAAGGGAATTCGTGGAGGCGATATTCAAGGCCAGGTCCCGAATATCTTCAAATGAGAGTCGCCTGTTTTCAGCAATGGCTTGGTCAAAATAGTCATAGATCACATGGGACCTTTGAAAGGGACCGAACATATCGATGGTGCTGTTGTAGCAGTTGTCATACCCAGGATTGCTCTTATTATTCCATCCCGCGTAATATCCTTTGGCCGGATTCCGGTCCGTGGACCGGGCAGTGAGCACTTTGCTATCCCATTCCAGGGGATCGCCTGCCGTCCCCTGGGGCAAACGCCATTCACCGGTAGGCCTTACCGGGTTCCGTCCGGACATCCAATAGGCAATGTTTCCTTTCCTGTCTGCGTAGCAGAAATGCTGGCACACCCCCATTTTTTCAACGCCTCTGCCGAAATCGTTTATATTCCGGGCCCGGGCCAGGTCAAGAAAAGCCTCTATACTGTTGAATTCATAGTCCCAGTGGGCATATTTCCAGGAGATAATCATGCTCTCTTCGTTGGAGGGATTATAGGGCATGGGGTGAATCACCGGGCCGTGGGCGGTCCGGTAAACCGGAAGCGCCACATCGTTTGCACCTGCCACCTTGATGGTTTCTATGCGGTGGAGGTAGACTTCTTCGGGAGCTTCAAGATAGTAATCCGCTGTGTGTGCGTGCCCCACCTGCATGGACCAGGCATGGTGGGGCGTTCTGCCGATGATTATGCCCGGGATGCCCGGGACCGTCATGCCGGATACATTCAGCCCGCCTGCCCGGATGGATCCCTCGGCCACGACGGCGGGAACGGAAAATCCCATCTGGGGGCCGGAATAAATTATGGGGTTTCCGGTATCGGTCAATCTGCCGGAGACCGCCCAGGCATAGCTTCCCATTTTAATAAAAGCGTTAATTTTTTTAAGCTTTTTAATCATATTTTTCCGGCGATCCCTGATGTTGTCGGTGACCTGATTTATGCGTTTCGTATCGGATACCGCAGCAGGGCCTTTGCCGTATTTGAAAAAAGGGCCTCCGTGCTTTTTCGAATGCGCTGTAGGTCCTTTCGTGATATAGGTTTGGGCGGCGGGATCATTGGTCCATCTCAGATCATTGAACATGCCGGAGCCCTGCTCGAGACCGTAGGTCAGGGTCAGGTTTTGAAGCAGGGTTGCATTTTCGACCTGGGTGGTATTCAGGGCCTCGGCGTCAAAGTTGCGCTGCATCATAGCAGTCCAGGCAAGGATATCCCGGCACGTCCATTTTTCCGGCGCAACACCTGTGAGCATTTTGAATTCAGCGGGCAAAAGGGACGGATCATTCTCAATTTCTTCAATTCTTTTGTTGATGCCATCGGCATAGCCCTGGATGACTTTGCGGGTTTTGTTTTTCAAAGCCTCAGCGGCCCGATCCAGCTCTTCCTGTGAATAGCCGATTGTCCGAAGGTAAATATCTGTGCTCAACTGCTCTGGGCCGAAAATCTCTGCCAGTCTTCCCAACGCCTGGCGCCGGAAAAGCTCCATCTGCCAAAGCCGGTCCGTTGCCACGGCATACCCCATGGCTTCGAAAACCGTGTAAAGACTTACTTTGTGTGAGCCTGTGATAAACCAGACGCCTTTGTCATCCCGGCTGATTTCCACGGTTTTGGAAGAGTTCCTGTGGTGCTGAGCGTTACATTGCTTTTGTATCCGAGGTTTTGCGATATCCTTTCCAGGCGTCTTACCCAAGGCAGGGAACGCCAGAAAAAAAAACATGAGAACCACGATAAAACGAGCCAGATATTTCCCAATCATTTTTTGCTCCTTTTTAGTTTGAAATTTAGAATATTGAAAGCAATCTCAAGTGGTTGAAGCTTTGTTTATAAGAAGGTTTCCAGCAAGCAACTGGATTCTTTCTATCTTTGTTGTGGGTCGAAGCCTGGGTGTAGATAGACCAGGGGCGGCCCGTGGCCGTTATTTGAAGACAGGGATAGGACGCCCTTTTGGTATCAACCTTTTATGAGGGGGGATGCCATTAATACAGATGTAAGCATAACGACAGCGACATGCTATGCTAATGAGGTTCGGTATCTGATTATGGTTTGTTTGTCACCCACGACGTCCAAATTGTGTCTGCAGCGGTTTGTGCTCCGCCTTGCTTTTGTAAAATATAATGATTCACGGCGTCAATACGGGTTTGTCGATTTTTGGGTTTCAGCAGGTGGCTGCACATGATTTTAACCGCATGATGTCGGTTTTTACATCGGGTTACGGCACCCGTATTGAAAATGTCTTTTCCCACCCAGGCAAAATCCTGCCAGTGGGGACCGATTATTGTGGGAATGCCAAAGCCTGCCGGTTCCATGAAATTTTGCCCCCCTAATGGCGTAAGACTTCCGCCGACAAAAACCACGTCGGCATGGCTGTAAGCCTGGTGCAGATCTCCAAATTTGTCCCAGAGGATAATGGCCGGACCGGTCATAACGGATGATATCTGCGAGCCTTTGTATACCTTGAGGCCGTTTTTATTCATTTTTTTTAAAAATGGCGCTATTCGGTGCATATGCCTGGGAAACAGGGCAATCATCTGGTTCGGCACCTTTTCCAATAACCCCTTTATCATGTCAATGATCTGGTTTTCCTCCTGGCGGCGGAAGGAGGCAAAAATGGACAGGGGCAGTTCCCGGGGTATAATTGCAGCTATCGCTGAATTTTTACCGGTCGTGTTTTGAACCGTCATACGGTCAAATTTGATATTGTCCATGGTCTCAATACGGGTGTGGGAAAATACCTGGGAAAATTTTTTGGCGTCTTCGGCAGAGATTGCCAGGATGCGTTCCGGGGCAAAGGATCGCCAGAACGCTTTTGTGAGTCTGTAATTCCGGCTGCTTTTTTGGGATAGCCTGCCGTTGATGAGCAATACCTCGGTATGATTTCTTTTTAACGCATAAAGATGGGCCGGCCACAGTTCGGTCTCCAGCAAAACCATGACAGCCGGATTGACCTGTCGCACTGCTTTGTTCATGGTCTTTGGGCTGTCAAAGGGGAATATATCAACGCACAGGCTGATACGGGGTGAAAATTTTTTTGGAGACAGCGCTTGTGCCAGAATGTCCATGCCCTGATCCGTGGTTGTGGTCAACAGCATGGTGACCGGCCTGTCCGGGTTAAAGGCCTTTATGATGGATACCGCAAGGTACGCTTCTCCGGCCGAGGCTGCCTGTATCCAGATATCTGCCGGTTGAAGATGATCCGGATTGACTCGCTTGTCAAAGGTAGGGGCCAGTCTTGGGTGCCGTTTTAAAAAAGGCAGGGCCATGCCCCACAGGATATTGTAAAATTTAAAAAAATTGGGTATAAAAGCACACTTTGTCATGGGAGACTATGCTCTCATGTTTTTTGGCACTTGACAATAGAATCCGTAAAGCAATTACCCCACCCATGAAATCAAAAAAAAATAGATTATCTCAAGAACGCAGGCAAAAGATTCTCCAGATGGTGTTTGCACACTGGAAAAAAATTATCTTTGCCGCATTATGTATGCTGGTGGTTGCCGGCGCCAACGGCAGCATGGCCCTGCTGGTTAAACCTGTTCTTGATGATATTTTCATTGCCAAAGACAATACCAAGTTATTGCTCATCCCCGGTCTTGCCATCCTTGTATTTTTTTTAAAAGGCGCGGGTTCATACGGGTCGGAATACCTGATGAATCATGTGGGACAGCGTATTATCCGCGATCTCAGGGACAGCCTTTATGAAAAGATCATGAACCTGCCCATTGCATATATCCACAAAGAAAAGACCGGGGCGCTCATGTCCCGGATCACCAATGATGTCAATATTATCAAAGGTATGGTGTCCACTGCCGTTATCAGTCTGTTTCGGGATTCTTTTTCTGTTGTGGCATTTTTGTTCGTTATTTTTTACCGGGACTGGCAACTTGCATTAGGCGCTTTTATTGTTCTGCCCGTTGCCTTTTATCCCATCATTCTATTTGGCAAAAGAATCCGCAAATTTTCCACAGGATCCCAGGAAACCATGGCAGATCTTAACGCCTTTTTGCATGAAACCTTTTCCGGGGTAAAGATTGTTAAAATATTCAATCTTCAGTCCTTTGAAACGGCCCGGTTCAAGGAAAAAACCAAAGAACTGTTTCGTTTAGAAATGAAAAAAGTGATGACCCAGGCGTTGTCTTCTCCGGTTATGGAATTTTTAGGCGGGATAGGCATCGCTTTTGTTATCTGGTTTGGCGGGATGCGGGTGGTTAACGGCACGTCCACGCCCGGTGTTTTTTTCTCTTTTTTGACTGCCGTGATGATGCTTTATGACCCGGTGAAGAAATTATCCAAACTGAACAATACCATCCAGGAGGGCGTGGCTGCAGCATCCAGGGTTTTTGATGTGCTGGAAACCCAAAATGATGTGGTGGACAAACCTGATGCACGCCCCCTTAAGGCATCATCCTGTGAGGTGGTTTTTGAAAACGTTTCTTTTGCCTATGGTCCTGAAGAATCTTTGGCCTTAAAGAACATTCATTTTAAGGCCGCGCCCGGAGAGACCCTGGCATTAGTCGGCATGAGCGGCGGCGGAAAAACCAGCCTGGTGAACCTGATCCCAAGACTTTATGATGTGGTCGAGGGCAGTGTCTTTGTTGGCGGATACGATGTCCGGGACCTGACAATTGCGTCCCTTCGGGATCATATTTCCATTGTGACCCAGGAGCCTATTTTATTCAACGAGACCGTGCGGGACAATATCCGGTATGGAAAAATGGATGCAGATGATGCCGCTGTTGAAGCGGCGGCACGGGCGGCTTTTGCCCATGATTTTATCTGTGGTTTTTCCAAGGGCTATGATACTGTAATCGGAGAACTTGGTTCCCGTTTATCCGGCGGAGAAAAGCAGCGGATCTGCATTGCAAGGGCGCTTTTGAAAGATGCGCCGGTGCTGATTTTAGACGAGGCAACCTCGGCTCTGGATTCCCAAGCGGAAAAAGTTGTGCAAAAGGCTTTGGAAAATTTGATGGAGGGCCGTACTTCCTTTGTCATTGCCCACAGGCTGTCCACCATAGATTACGCCTCCCGGATTATTGTGCTCAAAAATGGTACCATTGTTGAACAAGGTGCCCATGATGACCTGATGGCTGCAAAAGGCTTTTATTATAAACTGCAGTCCATGCAGACTATAAAAAAATGATTTAATTACGGACCGATCCTAATTCTGTGTAACCAAAGTGTGGTCCATTATAAAACGAAAAACCACTGTTTGGACGAAAAATTGCCCATATGCAAGGCGCAGAAAAATTTGCAACGCGGCAGATGGGTGGCCTTTCGTTTAAACACTATTCAAGGAGGTACTGCCATGGCTGTATCAAAGGAATTACTTGAAATTCTTGTATGTCCCAAATGTAAAGGCCCCGTGGAACTGACCGAGGCTGAAGACGGCCTGGTTTGCAACGCCTGTGCCCTCAAATATGAAATCCGGGATGATATTCCCATTATGCTCATTGACGAGGCCATTTCCATTAAACAATGAGTACACCTAAAAAACCTGCACCGGCCAAGCTTGTGATGTCGGTTTTCATGAAAGACAAGACCGTCCTGGAATCAATCTTTTCACGCCTTGAAGCTGTGGGCGGTCCCGTGGACATGATTTCTCCCTGGCTGGATTTTGATTTCACCGATTATTATTACAGGGAAATGGGGGACCCCTTGTTTCGCAGGTTTATTGCATTTAAGCCGCTCATGGAACAGGATGCCCTTGCTTCGATCAAACTTGACACCAACAGGATTGAATCCGACTGCCTGGACCAAAATAACAGAACCATCAACATTGACCCGGGGTATCTTCTGTCTTCCCGGTTTATCCTGGCCACGGGAAAGGAGTATTCCCACAGGATTTACATCGGACAGAAAATTTATGCTGACCTGACATTAATGTACACCAAAAAAGGCTTTAAAACCCTGGAGTGGACTTACCCGGATTATGCCTCCCCTGCGGTGCTGAAATTTTTAGGACAGGTGAGGCAAAAATATCTTGCGGACCTTAAGGCCATAAAAGGATAATTGTATGATAAAAAGCATGACCGCTTTTGCCAAAGTGTCACACACTCTGGAAACCCTGACCGTGAACATGACCGTGCGCGCTTATAATTCCCGATTGCTTGATTTCTCGATTTATTTGCCCGAAACCTGCCAGCCCTTTGAAGAGGAAATTAAAAAAATCATGGGGCAGTTCCATGCCCGGGGCAGAATAGAGATCCGGGCGAGCCTGGAGGACCAGGCCCGGGATCAGGACCTGTTTGAGGTGGACATTATCAAGGCCAAGGCCTATTATAAGGCATTAAAAACGGTCCAGGACACCCTTTCTCTCTCGGGTGATATTGCCCTGGAAACCGTGCTCGGGGCCAAGCAGGTTATCATGGCTGCAAAACCTGAAGTCAACCTGGAGCTTCTCCGTTCCGCCCTGTGTGACACGGCCCGTAATGCGGCCCAGGCCCTTGACAACATGCGAAAACGTGAGGGGGAAAACCTGTACCAGGATTTAACCCGTCGTATTTCAGACATTGAACAGCGCATGGCAGGTGTTCAAGAACAGGCCAAAACCATACCGGACGTTTACAAGGCCCGGCTCAAGGAGCGTCTGGCCGTGCTTACTGCCGAGGATGGGGCTTGTCTTGATCCGGTCCGTCTGGCCCAGGAAACAGCGCTTCTTGCGGATAAAAGTGATGTCTCCGAGGAGATTGTCCGGGTGCACAGCCACATTAAAATGTTTCGGGAGATCATGGATGAAAATGAGTCCCAGGGCAGAAAACTCAATTTTTTGATCCAGGAGTTTAACCGAGAATTTAATACCATTGGCTCCAAAGCCGGTAATGCGACCTTGTCCCATGCCGTGGTAGACCTGAAATCCGAGCTGGAAAAGATTCGGGAGCAGGTGCAGAATATCGAATAACAGCCGTGGGCGGATTGGGGCTATCAATACTGGGGCTCAATCCACAACAAAAGTCGAAAAATCTGTGTAGTCTTACACAGATTTTCTTTTAAAAAAGTATATCTGCTGCCGGGAAGAAATGATCATTACAAAAAAAGGAAAATTATGGAACAGCCACTTTTGGGCATTGGGTTTGGTAATACTGTGGTGGCAGACCGGGTGGTGGCGATTTTATCCCCAAACTCGTCTCCCATGAAGCGGGTCAAGGATGAAGCCCGGGAGGACCGGCGCCTCATTGATGTAACCCATGGCAGAAAAACCCGGGCCATTATTGTGACAGACTCAAACCATGTGATTTTGTCCGCGATTCAGGCGGAAACGGTTTCCGCGCGTTTTGAGTCCCTGATCCAAAATCCCGGGAAATTTCAGGAGGAATAGGGCATGGCGGCAAAACTTTTTATTGTTTCAGCACCCTCAGGTGCCGGCAAGACAACCCTTGTCAAAGAACTTTTGACACAGTGTTTAGGTCTTGTATATTCCATTTCACACACCACCCGCAATCCCCGACAGGGGGAGGTTCACGGAAAAGACTATTTTTTTACGGATACGGCGCAGTTCATGGAAATGGTGGAATCCGGCCAGATGCTGGAATGGGCACAAGTCCACGGCAATTGCTACGGCACCTCCGCCTCTTTTGTCCAAGAACGGCTTGCCGCAGGCCAAAGTGTTCTATTGGATATTGACGTCCAGGGCGGGCGACAGATTATGGATTTTGGCCTGGATTTTGTTTCCATATTTATCATGGCCCCGTCTTTGGATGTGCTTGAACAGCGGCTGCGGGGCAGGGGAACCGATGCCGAAGAGGTGATCCGCACGCGCTTGGAGAATGCAAAATACGAGATTGCCCAGCGATCTTTTTATACCCATGTGGTGGTCAATGATGTGCTGGATGAGGCGGTTGCCGAACTTCTTGCCATTGTTGAACAGGAGACGGTGAACTGATGGCCGGCAAACCAGGTTCCCAGGGTCGGAGAGGCAACCCTCGGGTCCAGAGACGGAAAAATGAACATAGAAGTTCCGGGGAGAAAGAGATTCTTTACGGATATCACTCGGTATTTGAAGCCTTGAAAGCCGGCCGCCGTAAATTTGAATCCATCATGGTGCATGAAAACCGGTCTGATAAACGTGTACAGGCCGTGGCCGATCTGGCCGGAAAAAAACATGTGGCTGTACAAACCGTTGCCGGTGAGGCGCTGGATCGGCTGGCCGGGTTTGGCCGTCACCAGGGCATTGCCGCCTGCGTGTCTCCCTTTCCGGTCCAATCAGCCGCTGCTTTGCTTAAACAGATTGAAACCCGGACGGATCCGTTTTTTATTCTGATCCTTGAAAGCATTGAAGATCCCCAGAACACCGGTGCGTTGATCCGCACGGCCCTGTGTGCTGACGTGGATTACATCGTGATGCCAAAAGACCGTTGTGCCCTGCCGTCTGCCGGTGTCTCCCGCAGTTCAGCCGGGGCCATGGAGCATGCCCCCATCTTTTTAGCCACCAATATTTCGGTTCTGATCCGTGACCTTAAAGAATCTGGCACCTGGGTGTCCGGTCTGGATGCCGGTGGTGATAAAGGCCTTTTTGAGGCAGACCTTACCGGCAACCTGGCCCTTGTGGTGGGAGGCGAGCACACCGGTCTGCGACCCGGGGTAAGAAAAACGTGTGATTTTATTCTGTCCATTCCCATGCAGACCCATATCACGTCTCTGAATGCATCCGTGGCCGGTGGTATTGCCATGTTTGAAGCCCGCCGTCAACGCCTGGGTCTCAATTCTTGATGATAAAAAAACTGGCCAAAGTGACGGTGGCCGGTTTTGGGGCACTGGTATTTCCGGACAAATGCCTGGGGTGCGGAAAATATATTAAAACCCTTACGGATAACCCGTTAAGCGTCTGTTTCTGCCACACCTGCCTGGGCCAGACGCTACCGGTATTTGATCACCCGTTTTGTCCTGCCTGTGGCCGTTGTTTTGAATCCGGGCCTGATCACCTGTGTGGGGCTTGCCTTGAAACACCCATGTCAATGCAGAGCGTCCGGGCGGCATTTATGTATAAGGGTGTGATGCAAAAGGCCCTGGGGTTGTTCAAATACCAATCAAAGCTTAGTCTGGCCCGACCTTTTGAGCGTTATCTGTTCCAGGCCTTTGTCGACCATTTTGACATGAATGATTTTCATTTGATCCTGCCCATTCCCCTCCATAGCTCAAAGGCTAAAAAGCGCGGATTCAACCAGTCCTATTTTCTTGTTCGGAATTTTCCCCGGTTGTACAAGAATGTCCATGACCGGCCGGCACCATGGCGCATTGACATTTCTGGCCTTGCCCGGGTCCGGGCAACGGTCAGTCAGACCGGTTTGGACCATAAGGCACGCAAAAAAAATCTGACCCAGGCCTTTGCCTGCCCTAAGCCTGCCCGTATCAAAGGTAAAAA
>Ga0193964_1000941_pt1 | contig 13516 bp, 12 predicted proteins | sample FB_7_MG_FD_140323 | JGI IMG/M metagenome (GOLD analysis project Ga0193964, IMG submission 140323) | Microbial mat bacterial communities from the Broadkill River, Lewes, Delaware, United States - FB_7_MG | ecosystem: Environmental > Aquatic > Freshwater > River > Microbial mats | place: USA...
AAGAGGTCCATTTAGCTGAATATCTGTGCCTTGATAAGCGTTATATGCCAAAGGAGCGATAGCACCCTCAAGAGAAGAATAAGCAAACATAAACTCACCATCCCAATGAATAAAGTTATGGGGGCCAAGCTTATCTAACCTACCAGCATAATCAGCCACTAACGCAAGGCGCATCTCAGCATCGGGTCGACCCTCACCCCATAATTTTCGCATGCGTTCCTGCATTAAACAGAACGCTCTTTCTTGATCGGTACAGCTAACAGGCCATTGATCACCAACTGGAAAGCGATCGTTATCATAGATACCGTCTAATTCACCTTCCATGAGGAAAAGGCACGGATTCCCCCGCTGTGGACGAGAAAATGGCTGGATTTCAACGGCTTCAACAGGTTCTTCTTGGTAAAGGCTAACGCCCCATATCTCCGATCTCTTTCCAGAGAAAACATGGCCTTTGGAATGCACCGCAATTAACGACTGCACCTCTTTACTGCCTAACGCAGTGTATCGCTGCGCGTTCATTTCACAAACCGCGCTTATTCCGATAGCCGCATAATCAATAGGCCCTTCGATAGAAACTTCGATCGGTGCAGAGCTAAGAATTGTCAAAAATCGCGGAGAAGCCTGCATAATCTATGATGTCACCATGCTCGTTTTTTTATGAGAATCGATGCGTCCGATAAAAAAGATCACTGCCAATGCCCACAGCACCAACGGTAAAACAATCCAATTCATCGCCTGCCAGCCTAAAGTGGCTTCTAGCCAGCCAGAAGATAACGCAGAGAGCGTCACCATACTGAAAACGATAAACTCATTGGCCGCCTGAGACTTAGCCTTCTCCGCTGGAAGATAAGTCGAGGTTAATAACTGTGTCGCACTGATAAACATAAAATTCCACCCGACGCCCAGCAATAACAGTGCCGTCCAAAAGTGCCATTCACTCACACCCATTAAGTTTATGCCAATACATCCCAACATGAACACAGCACCGGCATACATCATAGGATAAATACCAAAACGATTGATCAGACTACCGGTGAAAAACGAGGGTGCAAACATACCCAGCACATGCCATTCGATAACATTCGCTGCTTGCGAAAAGCTAAAACCACAACGCGCCATCGCAAGCGGAGTCGCAGTCATCAAAAGATTCATCACCACATAACTGACCATAGCCACAACCACGGCAATTATAAAAACAGGTTGTGAAATAATACGTGTTAACGGGCGTTGTTCAGCCTCAATATCATCAATTTTTTCATGAGGTATATGTGTAAAAAAGAGCATAATTAATGCGATAGTGTACAAGCAGAGCAAACCTAAAAAAGCACCACCAAACTCAGAGCTTTTCAATAGATCTTGACTAAAAATTGCAAGTTGAGGGCCGATCACAGCCGCAATAACGCCCCCCGCCATAACAAAGGATATCGCCTTACTTTTTGATTCGGGAGGACAAACTTCGACCGCCGCAAAACGGTACAACGTGCCAAATCCTATCCCGATACCTAATAAAAATGTACCCATGGAAAATAGATAAAATGCACCGGCATTTAGCGCTAAGATACACACTATTGCGCCTGCAATGCCGACGCTGTTGCCTAAGTAAAATCCATTTTTTCGTCCGATTTTTCGCATAATCAATGAAGCCGGAATTGTCGCAATCATTAAACCAATGAACTGCGTCGCTACCGGAAAAGTCGTCAATGTTGGGCTCGCAGCTAAGCTTTGACCAATCAATGCAACAACAGAAACCAGCAAAATATTCCCAGTGGTCAAAAGCGCCTGACAACCAGAAAGTAGAAAAACATTTTTGTTCATTGTGCTTTCTCCTGTTGCACACCACCCATAGAGCGTCCAAATCTAGCCTTGTATTCGCTGGGATTAACGCCTAAGCGCCGTATAAAAATACGTCGTAAATTATCTGTAGATACCAAGCCGCACTGTTCTGCTACTCTCTGCAAATTCATTGTGCCTTCACAGATAAGCTGCTGAGCGAGGTTTAAGCGACTATTTTCAATGTAAGCTGCTGGAGAGTTCTCACCACTTTCTTTAAATAACCGAAACAGATGGCGTTCACTTACGCAGCAATAATCAGACACCCTCTCAAGTGACAGGTTTTCTGATAAATTTTTCTGAATAAAGGACTGTGCTTTGGCCACGACACCGGTTGCCTCATTTTGCGCCTCGAGTTGATGACTAAATTGAGCCTGACCACCCGGGCGTTTCACAAAGACCACCAGCTCTCTCGCGACATCCATTGTAATGGCATGACCAAAATCCTCTTCAACAAGCGCTAAAGCCAGATCGATCCCTGAAGTAACACCGGCAGAGGTATAAAGATTGCCCTCTTTTAACCATATCGCATCCGCTTCAACATCTATACCGTCATAGTCACTTGCCAAACGCGAGCAAGCCTTCCAGTGAGTGACTGCGCGCTTTCCCTGAAGTAGTCCAGCTTCAGCCAAGAGAAAAGCACCACTACATACCGATGCAATACGCTCTACTTTGGTTGATATATGATCGATCCAACTGATTAAGGATTGATTTTTCAGGAGAGGGAAAACACCACGCCCACCAGAAAGAAGCAGCGTATCGGCACTGTGAAGATCGGTATAAGCGATATCGGGTAAGATTTTAATCCCCGAATTAGTTTCGATCGGATCTACATCTAAACCCACAATTTGAAGCTGATAGGCTTGATAACCTAATGCCCTATTGGCCGATGAGAAAACCTGTAAGGGACCTGTCAGATCTAAAACCTGACAGTGATGAAAACCCAGTGCTGCAATTTTTTTCATAGCCGCCCCTCAAGGGATACTGAATATATCGACCAGTATCTCTCAAGGGCCAAATGTCCTCAATGACTATTATCCGTCATTTTCGGACACCCGTCTAAACTAAGACACAGACAGCACATCAATTTTTTCAGGATCAAAACTTTGCACTGCATTAGCGGGATCCGCAGGAGTCTCTGCACGCATGGTAGATTCACTGCCAGGTACGATGCCATGCGCATAACCTTGTTGCAGGCCTTTAAAATCAAACAACTCTGTGTCTGCAAGATGGGAAGGCACAACGTGCTGCAAAGATCGAAACATTGTTTCAATACGACCGGGGAAATTTTTATCCCACGTTTGCAACATCTCTTTGATCACCTGACGCTGAAGATTCTCCTGTGAACCACACAAGTTACACGGGATGATAGGAAAGCCTTTTAGCTCAGCAAACGCTTCAATATCTTTCTCACGAGCATAGGCTAATGGTCTGATAACCGTGTTTTTGCCATCATCAGATACAAGCTTTGGCGGCATCGACTTCAGCTTCCCGCCGTAAAACATATTCAAAAACAGTGTTTCGAGAATATCATCACGATGATGGCCTAAAGCAATTTTGGTAGCGCCAATCTCTTCTGCAAAACCGTATAACGAACCGCGACGCAAACGCGAACACAAAGCACAAGTGGTCTTACCTTCAGGTACAACCTCTTTAACAATAGAGTATGTATCGCGCTCTAATATATGAAAAGGTACGCCGATTGATTCTAAATATTTAGGTAAAATATCTTCGGGAAAACCCGGTTGCTTTTGATCCAAATTAACCGCAACTAACTCAAAATTAACAGGCGCGCTACGCTGAAGATTCATTAAGATATCGAGCATCGCATATGAATCCTTCCCCCCCGAGAGACAGACCATGACTTTGTCTCCCTCTTCGATCATATTAAAATCCTCGATCGCCTTCCCCATCTCCCTGCGTAATCTTTTTTGCAGTTTGTTCTGACGGATTCTTAGCTTTTTCTGTTCTGCCGCATCGAGTTCAGCTGCAGTTGGATTTTGTGATTCAGGGGTACTATTCTGGGTCATTTCGGGCACGGCCATAGGCTATCGGTAATTAAGGTGCCGAATTATACATCAACCGCTGAAGTGATACACTTTAAGGTAATTTTCGATCATCACGGCAAAGGATATTTCAGGATGAATAACCGAGTATCAAAATTAGCAACGGCATGTTTCAGCGTAGCGCTCATGCTCTTAAGTACTCTGACGACAGCCTCTCCTGTTTTAAAGCTATCTTTAACTGGAAGCTTTGAAGATAACTACAACCACGTCAGCGAAGCTTTAGAGCAAAACCGCTTTTACGTTATTTTTGAGCCCAATATTGGGAATTCGCTTTCAAACTTTAAAGAGCGTTGGGGTGATGAATATAATCAGAATGGCTATGACGAGATACGCAGCTTAGTGTTCTGCAACCCATGGTATGTAAACCAAGTGATAAACAAAGACCCTGAAATGGCTGCTTTGTGCCCTCTTTCTGTTACTTTGCTCCACAAAGGCAACCAAACAGAGGTGATGTTTCTTCGCCCAAGTACACTAAAACCTGAAAGTCCTGCGCAGGAAATTCTTATTGAACTTGAAAACGACATAACCAAAGCGCTTAAACAAGCTCAACGTACTGACATTACCAAGTAAGGCATTCACTTTTGAGTTCAGCCAGTTAAACAAGGTTAATCTCTTTCGATCCAATTGATCTCACTGGCTGTTCTTTCCCCCACAATCACATCCAACAACGTCTCAGGCATAACAGAGCGGTGTTGATCCATAGGAATTCGTCCCCCCATTATCTCTGCTCGGCTTTGCGGAAATAAAGGAACGTTACTAGGCTCAGCATAACCGTCGGGCCACTGCGGTTGGTTGGTACCTAAATCATATTTATCACTAGCCCCTAAGGTATGTAGCACTTCATGGGCTATCACGAAATCGTTCTGCGCTTGATAATCAATACTGGCAAAGCCATTTACAACACCAATCATACCCTTCTGCAGACCCAATGAATGCTCTAGCACTTGTCTGTTCTTCACTGAAAATAAACGCAAATAGACTTTTATATCGGGAACCGGGCCGTCCCAATTATCATTACCCCAAGCCCAATAGCGCAGTTTTAAACTCCACAATACGCTGTCTAGAATACTTGCATTTTCAGGCGGTTTTGGAGGATCACCTTCTAGGGGCGGTGCCAGATAAACCTCAAATGGACGATCTAAAGCGATACCATAGCGCTTAGCTTCGCGAGACATGAACACTTCAATATCATCAAAATGATCTTTTTCCAGTGCATCAATATATAGCTGAGTGTCGCTGCGGTTATCAGCATTGATGGGATAAACAACCAGCCATAAAGGCTCTTGCCAATCCGTTGTTCTTACCTTAGATAGCCAACTATTCAAAGCCACCACAATGAGAACAGTGATCAAGACAACTAACCTAAGCTTCCCCCATAGACTACGTTGCGCCATCTCCCTATCTCCTAACCAGACTGCTTGAACGTTAAAAAATACCCACGATTAATAGATAACGAACAGCTTTACCTAAAGTAAGCATTAACATACTTAAGAGAAAACGCGTTTTTAGCCAACCAGCCATCAAACACAACGGATCACCAATAATAGGCACCCATGACAAGATCAATGCGAAGGCGCCATATTGCTCTATCCAGCGTTTAGCTTGCTGCTGGCGAGGCTTAGTAAAGGATCTGAGGGGAAAATAGTGAGCGATCCCCCAGCCCATTAAAAACGTCACCATGCCACCAAGAACATTACCTGCTGTTACTGCAAGCCACAAACTCTCTACACTGTGTACATTTTCGGTAAGTTGCCATGCTAACAGTACTTCAGACCCGCCCGGTAGCAATGTCGCTGAAATAAAACCACTAATAAAAAGCGCCGTTAAGCTAAGTTCTTCAGCCACAACTTAAGCCATCCCAAGGCTCAAAAGCATGATACGAAGAATCATAGAGCCTCCATTCCTGCTTTTATACACCGCAAAACACCCATCTCATAGGTGCCTGCCAATGCATCGTAAACGGGTTTTAGAGCCTGACCGAATTCAGTCTGGCAATCCAGCATCACTTGCTCAATATTTTTAAATTCGTTATCGGGCAGCTCTACAACATCGCGAACAGATAACTCACCTTTAAGGATTGATTGAGCTAAATGAGCATATATGGCATTCACCGATAGATGCTGTTGCCGTGATACTTGAGCTACTGTCATCCCGGTCTTGTAGAGCAACACGGACTCTTGCGCCTGTGTCGCCACTTCATCCTTAGCACTGCTTTCGTGTGCCTCAATAGCCGCAATAAACTCAGCGCCGTATAGATCTAACTTCCTCTCCCCAACACCATTAAGGCGCCGGAACTGATCCGACGTTTGTGGGCGGTACATCACCATTTCCATCAACGTCGCATCATGGAAAATGACATAAGGTGGCACATCCTGCTCATCAGATAATCGCTTACGAACCGCTTTGAGATCATTCCAAAGAGCGTAATCTTCCGCTTCCAACTTGCTTTGCGGCACCTGGTTTTTACGATAAGGCGTATGCTGACGTTGATCTTTACGTAGCTGAATGGTTTCCTCGCCTTTTAGGAGAGGACGACAACGATCATTTAAGTGCAACACGCCGTGCTGATCGACATTAACACCTAACAAACCGCGAGCGACAAGCTGCCTGAAGACAGAACGCCACTGGTTTTTATCGAGGTCTTTACCTATACCCCAAGTCGATAATTTATGATGCTGAAAACGATCTGTTTTCTCGTTAGGTTTACCTAATAAGATATCAACGACATGGTTAACCCCGAAACTCTGACCCGAGCGATAGACTGCGGATAACGCTTTTCTAGCCGCCTCAGTGCCATCCCAAACAGGCACAGGCTCTAAGCAGGTGTCGCAGTTGCCACAAGGTTCGTGCTCTTTTTCACCAAAATAACTCAATAGCACTTGGCGGCGACAACTGGTTATCTCACAAAGACCCAGCATAGCCTCAAGCTTTTGGCGCTCGACCACTTTTTGCTCGTCAGGCGCCTGCGATCCCTCCAACATTTGGCGTAAGAAGATCACATCCTGTAAACCATAAACCATCCAAGCATCGGCCGGTAAACCATCTCGCCCAGCTCGTCCTGTTTCTTGATAATACGCTTCAATACTTTTAGGAAGATCAAGATGGGCAACAAAACGTACATTCGGCTTATCGATTCCCATGCCGAAAGCGATAGTGGCAACCATAATAATGTTTTCTTCGGTCAAAAAGCGGTGTTGATTATGACTGCGCAGGTCTGCCCTTAATCCAGCATGGTATGGCAGTGCATTAAAGCCCTGTTCGGCTAACCAAGCTGCCGTATCCTCTACCCGTTTTCTCGATAAGCAATACACAATTCCTGATGCTTTAGGGTGTTCATTTTTAAGAAACTTGAGTAATTGCTGCTTAGCCTTATCTTTTTGCCCTATACGGTAGCGAATATTCGGTCGATCAAACCCTTGAATAAATTCGACTGGATTATTGAGTGCCAATCGATGAACAATCTCCTCTTGCGTCCTCTCATCCGCCGTCGCTGTCAGCGCTATTCGTGGTACTCCAGGAAACAGTTCAGCCAACCGGCTAAGTTGCAGATACTCAGGACGGAAATCATGTCCCCATTGCGATACACAATGCGCTTCGTCTATTGCAAACAGCGCGATCTCACAGGCTTGTAACAGAGATAAAGTTCGGGGCTGAAGCAGACGCTCTGGCGCTATATAAAGCAGATCAAGCCCACCCGCTCTCAACTGATGTTCTGTCTCATTGATTAATGAGAAATCCATACTGGAATTTAGGCAGCCCGCTCTAATTCCCCATTGTGACAGCGCAGTCACTTGATCTTGCATCAACGCAATCAAGGGAGAGATAACGATCGCCGTTCCAGGGCGCATCAATGCAGGAAGTTGATAGCATAAAGACTTACCCCCACCCGTCGGAACAACCACTAAAGCATCTTGGCCACCAACCAATGTGTTTACTACTTCGGCCTGGGGCTCTCTAAACTGATCGTAACCGAATACGTCTTGAAGGATTTTAAGGGCGCTTGAATTCATGGGCGGATTATCCAGAAAGCGGTGCGTCTTGTCACCAATAGAGCCTCGAATGAGTCATAAAGAAGCTGCCAACCACCCTAAACCGCATCACATCCTCAACTTAATGGTGAGTTACACGCAATGAGCGACAAAAAATACTGCTAATTCTGATTAAGCAGGCTAAAATCAGCCTCATAATCTCTTATGGAATATGTTCATGTCACTTACTGCAGCAAATACCCTCACCGACTCAGAATTGGATCAACTGGATGATTTCCTATATTCAGATCATGTATCCGAAGACTGCCTAGATCTTATTGGTGTCCACGGACTTTTTTGCGCGTTAAATATTAGCCCGGCGCCTCTTGCTGAGGAAACCTGGTTAGAGCTTGTGTTCGACGAAACGCCTAAGTGGGCATCAGAAGCACAGCAAGCAGAGATCATGTCTCTTCTCAAACGTTTCTACAGCAGTATCGGCGCTAATTTCTACAGTGATGGCGAAATTGAACTCCCTTGTGAATTATCGCTAGACCCAGAAGAAGATGAAGAGATCGCGCCCTTGGCTTGGTGGTCACAGGCCTTTATGGAAGGCGTTTTCACTCAAGAGGAAGCATGGTTTGCGAATAAAAGCGACGATGACGTTGCGCAGATGCTACTTCCAGTAATGGTCGCATCTGAACTATTCGACGAAGATGACATCAATAAAATCCGCGATGACGAAAGCCTATGTGCAGAGATGTGTTCGCAGATTCCGGAACTACTAGTCGACCTTTATCTTCACTTCCACGCACCGGAAAAATAAACCGCTCCCGCTGTCGAGACGTCACTGGCGAAGAAGCTTTATAAACCCTCTTTGCCAGTTATTCCTTTTTAAAGAGTTACGCCTTCTTAGCCAGCGCGCCTTTAACTCAAGCGGTAAACCAAGCGCTATCCAACTGTTTTCTTAAACGCCCTGAGTAAGAAAACGCTTCATGGCGGCTTTTAGCCTAAGGTAGTTGAAGATTTTAGCCAAAAACAGTTAAAGACGATTTAAACCTTTAACTGGTTATTCCTATCTCGGGATTGACGAATCAAGTCATCACCATCCTGATTGGGGCCCAGTTTGGCAATACGATCATAGAGCACAACATTCACTGTCGCCGCTAAATTCATACAACCTACCGTGGGGATATAAATCACATCCTCACACCAAGCAACAATCTCTTTATCAACCGACCGGTCTTCAGGGCCAAAGATATAGTAAGCATTTTCCGGGTGCTGATAATCAATAAGCGAGGTAGCCCCCTCAACTAATTCGATTACAACAGGCCTGGCCCCCTTAGGAATCGATTGTTTAAACGACTCCACATGATCAAGGGGTATCCGCTCCAACGCATTTCGGGTATCTGTTTGTAAACGCCTTCCCTGCTCTGTTGCCTTATTAAAACGATTGCCGGTATACGTCACCGATTTAACGTTATAGCAACCCGCAGCACGCATGATAGCCCCAACATTTTCAGGGCTCTTAGGGTCGGTCAATCCGATATGAGCTTGTCGTTGATCTGACATGACTTATTACTACACAAAAAGAGAGCGCGAATTTTATAGCATTTCATGAAGCAGTGAAATCAAGAAGCTCGCCAAAAAGGAAATCATCCAGAAGACTCACATCTTGCCATTCAACTCTGCGTCTAACTCTCTTAAGTTTGCCACCACACAGGTAGGTTCTACTCCCCATGGGTCAAAAATGGCACTGTCTGAACGTTTAACCCATGCCGCTCTCATCCCAGCTGACACCGCGCCGATCACATCAAAAGGGTTACTTGAAATCAGCCAAGCATCATCCACTGTTGAGTCTGATGCATTTAGAAAGTGTTCGTAGGTGGTAGGATTAGGCTTAAACGTTTTTATCGTATCAACACTCACAACACCACTAAAAAAATCGCGGATATTAGCCGCGAGTAACAACCCTTCCACCGCAGCCATATTGCCGTTAGAAAAAGCAAACAGTCGATGCCCAGCCGATTGAAGATTCTTCAACCCAAGCACGACATCAGAAAAGGCAGGAAGTGTGCGATAACAAGCCAACAACGACTCTCGCTGTTCAGCAGATAAGTCTGCCTTGTAGTGAAGACAAGTGTAATCCAGTGCATGGCTTGTACAGATGCCAAAATGCACATACTGTTGCATCAAACCTCGACGAAAAGAATATTCTAACTGTTTATCCCGCCAGGTTTGAGAAAATGCCTCTGCCTGATCACCGATATATTCCCTTAACTTTGAGACCACATTATTGGTATCAATCAAGGTACCATAAACATCAAAAGCAAGCGTGAATGACATTCCTACATCCTTTTAGCGGCAGTGTTACCTACTTAACAAATAGGTGTTTTCCCTATATTTAACATTTATTCAAGAAAATAAGAATTACCTATTAGCACTTTTATAAAAATATCGGACCACACGATCCTCTTTCAGTTCCCCAATCCCTTCTGCAATATCTGACCCAATCTATCAGCGCAGCAAGTTTCTGCCATCACACCTGCCACGCTTCGCTACAGTTGCGACTAATCAACCAAAATGGGCCAGCCACCTTTCAGCCAACTCTCGACGCTCCTCATTCGGTAATGCAATAAGCTTTTTCTCCCGCTCATCTGATAGCAAGTAATTCACTGCTTTTATCGCCTCCCCCTGCACCAAATAGATATAAGGGCCCACCTCAGCATTATGGATAAAATTAATAGCATCGCCCCGGTTAGCCAAATAGAAATACTGCCCTAAACGTTCGTAACGTGAGATATGAGGGGTAACCTGACTTACTTGAAAACTAGCGTCTGCTCGACTCAGCTCCAATTCATCATCAGATGATGTGACTGAAAAAATAAATGCGCCATTTTTAACACGATTAAAGTCATGATTATTCAGCGATTGATTACCCGTCGCACAAAAGATGACATCACTGCTCGCCAAGGCATCCTCTTTATTTATTAGATCAAAACCATGAGCACGGGCATCAATCGCACGAATAGGGTCAATCTCCACCACCTTAGTATTTATGTTTTTGGTATGCAGCGCTTTAGCGATCGAACGACCAATCTTGCCGTAACCAAAAACCACGGCACTTCCCCCATTCATTATGTGGTGGCATTCACGCATTAAGGCTTCAGCTGAGTAAACAATAGACTGGCCTGTCAAATAATCTTCAGGTCCTTTTAATGGGCTCCTAGCAATAGACAATACGGGAACGGGTAAAGTCTCTAATGATTGATAACGCTGATGTCCATTTTCCGTCACCTCAACCACACCCAATAGCTGAGCCGATAGATGTTCTGCTAAGTGAGATAGCGTTGAGGCAAAATAACCACCAATATCAATAATGATGACTTTCCCACTCGTTACATGATCATTAATAGTTGCAACAGCCACATCGGGTGAGGCGATCTGACTTCGTTTTTTTATAACAACCGGATAGCGCTCATCAACATTTTCCAATGTTCGTTGACTGATACTTTTTGGTTTAGGTAACACCATGGCAACGCTTGCGAATCGTTGAAGGCAGTCTAAATAAATAGTGGGGGTGTCTAATAAGTGTGTTACCACAACTAAACTTAAATCAGACACCTCTGCGGGCTGTATCTCTTCAAAAAAATGACTGCCTTTAACAAACAGGGGATTCATGGTCTTACTCCTCGTGGCTTAACATCTATTTCCTCCTGTGTAAAAGATTGCCATCCAAAGTACAAACGTTTGTTTTAATCAAACGCTTGTTTTATTCTGTGTTTTTTGGTGCATTAAGTAATGGAGTAGCATGACTTAGTCATGCAGATGAAGACAAAAGGAACTATCGAAAAATTCACAGTTCATATAATAAGCGCTATGATAATATTGATAGTTAGCGCTCAAGAATAAATACTTACATCTGCAGTAACGGTGCGTATGAGCTCGAAATCACAAAAAGACTCCATACAAGACTCCGCCACAGAGTCCTCGCTACTTCGTCACATTGATGACCTGGTCTCGATTGTTGACAAAAACTATCGATATCAAGCCATCAGCCACGGCTATGAGCTTTTCTTTGGCTGCACCCATGATGACATAGTCGGCAAATATGTTTATGACGTCCATGGGCAGGAGGTATTCGATACTGTCATCAAAGCGGCTTTAGATAAAACGTTATCGGGTGAAGATGTACATTTCCAATTTTGCCGACCAAATCACGCAGGCGAAATTCGCTTTTTGGATAGCATGCACACGATCTACACAGGCCCCCTAACTGAAGGAGATGGGGTCGCTGTCGTTGTAAGAGATATCACCGAGAATGTAAGAGCTAATGAAGCCTTAGAGCACGAGAGAAAACTGCTTAACACCATTATTGACTCTATTCCGGATTTCATTTTCAGCAAAACACCTGATGGTTCCTACGAGACTTGCAACAAAAGCTTTTCTGAATTTCTTGGTATAGAAAGAGCAGAGATCATCGGCAAAACCGATTTCGAGTTAATGTCCTATGCCTCAGCTGAATACATCACCAATAAGGATGCAGAAGTAAGAGAGAGCCAGCAGTCACAGCGACATGACGAATGGGTAACATACAAAGACGGTCGTAAACGCCTCTTAGATATGCACAAGCTTCCCCTATTTGATGGTGATAGAGCCAACCCTGGCATTCTAGGGATTGGCCGTAACGTCACCTACGAACGCGAAGCCGAACAGAAACTACTCATGGCCGCACTGGTATTCGATGCTACGCCGGACCCTTGCATTATTCTTTCTGAAAAAGGCGTTGTTATCTCTAGTAATGAAGCAGCACAAAACCAATTCCCATCACTACAAAATAAGGTCAACAAGTTACATATCAGTGATATTTTCTACTGCCCTGCGACGAAAGCTATCAATTTAGAAACGCTGGCCGATCAAAATGGCAGCTGGTGCGGCGAAATATACAGCCACGATAGTATGTGCCACCTGGCTACTATCAACGTTGTGCACGGTCAAGCGCGCCAAGCAGATAAATACGTGCTCATTATCAGAGATGAAAACACCCATAAGAGCTTCACGGATAACCTCAAAGATAAAGCCTATCAGGATGCGCTTACAGGTCTTCCAAACAGACGACTGTTCTATTCACGCCTTGAAAGTGCGCTGTTAAGAGCCGAACGACAATTTAACCAGCTCGCGGTGCTCTATATCGACTTGAATAATTTCAAACCGATTAACGATCAACACGGCCACAGCGCAGGGGATAAAGCGCTCGTTCAGATCGCCCAACGCTTGAAAAAGAACTTCCGAACGACCGATACACTTGCTCGCCTAGGCGGTGATGAATTTGTCGCTCTAGTCAATATCGACGATAAACATCAGGCGGAAGCCATTGCGAGAAAAGTCCTCAACAATTTAACCGCCCCACTCGATTTAGGGGTCAACATTACACCAACCATTTCCGCGAGTATTGGCATCAGCCTATTTCCAAGCAGCGCCGGTAATGCGGAAGAACTTATTCAAAAAGCAGATGAAGCGATGTACAAAGCGAAACGCAACTCAAACCTTCACTACTTAGTTTATGAGGAGTAATACAACTCGCTACCGTTAATACGTTACACGAGCGCTGCCGTTGCCACTGAGGACACGTACACGATCACCAGAACGGAACAT
>Ga0193964_1000943_pt1 | contig 13510 bp, 12 predicted proteins | sample FB_7_MG_FD_140323 | JGI IMG/M metagenome (GOLD analysis project Ga0193964, IMG submission 140323) | Microbial mat bacterial communities from the Broadkill River, Lewes, Delaware, United States - FB_7_MG | ecosystem: Environmental > Aquatic > Freshwater > River > Microbial mats | place: USA...
AAAGGGGAAGCATAAGCTTCCCCTTTGTTAAATATATCTTAACTATAATTATTTACTACCGTCGTATCCCCACTTCATGTAGATAGATCCCCAAGTAAATCCGGCTCCAAAAGCAGAAAGGATAATATTATCGCCTTTCTTTAATTGACTCTCCCATTGTGCCAGGCATAAAGGAATTGTTGCAGAAGTAGTGTTTCCAAAGTCTTGAATATTTATCATTACTTTTTCTTTTGGAAGCTCCATTCTATGAGCTGTTGCCTCAATAATTCTCATATTTGCTTGATGTGGCACTAACCATGCGATATCATCTGAAGTCATATTATTTCTCTTCATTATCTCCACAGATACATCAGCCATAGCAGAAACCGCAGCTTTAAATACAGGACGTCCATCCTGGAATATATAATGTTCTCTATTTTTAACCGTTTCAATAGTAGACGGACTAACAGATCCACCTGATTTCATATGAAGATATCTTCTTCCTGAACCATCAGATTTAAGAATACTATCTTTGATACCCATATCTTCAGTAGTTGGTACAACCATAACAGCTGCTGCCCCATCACCAAAGATTGGACAAGTAGATCTATCTTGATAATCAACAATTGAAGACATTTTTTCAGCACCAACTACGACAACTTTCTTATATTGACCAGATTCTACAAAACGTCTAGCAGTTTCTAATGTATAGATAAAACCAGAACATCCCGCATGTACGTCAAAACTGAATGCATCTTTTATTCCCATCATATCACAAATAATATTTGCATTTGCAGGGAACTGCATATCAGGAGTAACTGTAGCACAAAGTAACAAATCAACTTCATCTACAGATGTATTAGTTTTCTCAAGAAGTTGCTTTACAGCTTTAGCGCCCAAATAAGCACTACCTTTACCTTCTTCCTTAAGGATTCTTCTTTCCTTAATACCAATTCTAGTCATTATCCACTCGTCAGTAGTATCTACCATCTGACTTAATTCTTCATTATTAAGAATATATTCTGGGACATATGAACCTATACCCGTTATTACAGCATTTGGTTTATTCATAATAAAAATTTTACGTAAATACTTCCTCCTAAATCAACTGCACTATATCTAGAAACAAAGCAAGCCCCCCATGTAAATACAAAGGGAGCAAACTTATATTTTTAATGCTAATTCCATCTTAATATGGTTATGCAACAACTTCTTTTTCAATTGCTAACTTACCTCTGTAGTAACCACATTCAGGACATACAGTATGATATTTTACTGTAGCACCACAATTAGAACAACTAGCAAGAGTTGCAGGCGTCACCTTATGATGAGTTCTTCTCTTGTTTCTTCTTGTTTTCGAAATTTTGTGCTTAGGATGTGCCATTTTTCTTCCTTTTATTTATTATTAATCAATTTTTTCAACTCTGCCCATCGTGGGTCTATTTTATTCGCTGGATCAACGGAATAATCATCCAGTTTTTCTAACATTCGTTCATTACATGTGCTTTTCCCATCAATATCAGGATGAACTATCTTGAGCGGAATATTTAAAAAATACAGTTCGTAAAACAAATCTTTTAAATCAAGAAAATCTTCATCAGCAGAAAGAACTATTAAATTCTCTGCCAATTCTTCTTCTTTCTCTCCAAACTTAACAAACATCTCTGTTTTAGCACTAAATTGCATATTAAATGTATCAAGACATCTATCACAAATAGACTCTATCTCTCCATTTAATTCAATATTCAACGTAAGCAATAGTTCTGTTTTAATAAGAACAACGTTCGCATCTAACTCTCCAACTATTCCTTCTGTTTCGGCAAACTCATTAAAAAAGCTACTATCTAGCTTATAATTATAGTGGTGAGTGCCTACTTTTAAACCTGTTAACGGTATCTTATACATACAATATTACTCTATGTCTCTCATATGAAAAACTTTGCAAAAATATAAAATTATACAACAACCAAACTAGATTTTTCTTTTTTTTTCCTACTTTTTATATATTTCCTCTAAAATATTCAAAATTTAGAATAAATAAACGCGATTAATCTTATAACAATTATATTTCTTTAAGTTCGGTAATTGCTTCTAGTAAAACATCTATTATTTCATGATTAAACACTTCAAAATCAAATTTAGAAACAGATTTCTTTTTGCTTAATCCCTTATCATATGCTTTATCGTAATAAAGTAAAGTAATTTCAGCAACTAAATCAAATTTTGACTCTTTCATTGCTTCTTTTAATGCTTTTACATTATTCCCACCTAATCGCTTTTCTATTCTCTCACTCAACATCAATAAATCCTCCTTAGAGAAACATGCATACTCATCAACAAGACGTTTTACTCGTTCTTTTCTAGGAACATCTATAAAAAGAACTTGTGAATTAAACATCTGATTATAAAGAGGTGTATTAATTCCGACTGAGCCAACAGAACGGCTTTCATCTTCTACCCAAATCACCTTATTATCATCAAAGCTATTCCATACATTCCAAGTATTATTCTCAAATTGTTCATTAGTTGGCTGAGGTTCTTGACCTAGTCCTCCATAAACGGAACCTTTATGATTAGCTAATCCTTCTAGGTCTAACACTTGTTCTCCTCTGCCTTGCAATTCATGCAACAATTCAGTCTTTCCGCTTCCTGTATACCCTCCTAAAACAATTAATCTCTTTTTATTAGAAAAGTCTTCACGGATAAATGAACGATATGACTTATAGCCACCATCTAAAATATCAGCTTTTATACCAGCAATATTAAACAACCATGCCATACTTTCACTTCTCATTCCTCCTCTCCAACAATGTACTAGAACGTTTTTACCTTTACCTTTAAGCAACTTCTTAGCCTGAGCAACGAAATCGTACATTTTAGGACCAACAAATTTAAGTCCATGCATTACAGCAACTTCCTTACCTGATTTTTTATAAAGAGTACCTACTACAACTCGTTCTTCATTAGAAAAAATTGGAATATTATAAGCCCCAGGAATATGACCTTCTTCAAACTCTTTTGGAGTTCTTACATCAATAACAGGAATATTTTCAGATTTCTCTAAAAATTCCTTTGCGCACAATCTACTCATAGATTATCTATATTTTTCATTTTCATCATCGCACATTAAGCTCAAGTAACTTTCGTATCTACTCAAACTTATACGTCCATCCTCCACTGCTTTTACAACAGCACAACCAGGTTCATGAACATGAGAACAATTATTAAACTTACAATTTTGCGATTCTTCGAATAACTCAGGAAAGAAATGATACAACTCTTCTTTCTCCATATTAATGAGACCATACCCTCTAATTCCAGGCGTGTCAATAATAGAACCACCTTCTTCTAAATAAAACATCTCTGCAAAAGTAGTAGTATGCTTACCTTGCTTATGGGAATCTGAGATCTCACTCGTTTTAAGGTGTAGATTTGAATCAACTTTATTTATCAACGTTGATTTACCTACTCCTGAATGACCAGATAACACTGTTACTTTATCTTTAAGTAAATCTGATATTTTATCAACATTAAAATTTTCTGTAGCTGAAACTTTAATGCAATCATAGCCTATACTTTCATATATACCAACTAACTTCTCCATCTGCTCATTATCCTTCTCGCTATATAAATCTACTTTATTAAAGACGATTGTTACTGGAATACCATAAGCTCTGGCTGAAACTAAAAATCTATCAATAAACACGGTCGTAGTAACAGGATAATTTATCGTTGCTATAAGCATAGCTTGATCAACATTAGCTGCTATTATATGCGTTTGCTTAGAGAGATTAATAGATTTACGAATAATATAATTCTTTCTATCAGCAATCTCGGTAATAACATTATCACCATCCTTTCCAACCTCAAAAGACACATAATCTCCAACCGAAACTGGATTTGTGCTCTTTATCCCTTTAAGTCTGAATTTACCCTTTATTCGGCATTCATATACTTCTTCCGATTCTGTTCTTACAGAATACCAACTACCTGTTGATTTTGTAACTACTCCTTTTTCCAATACTTTATATTTTTTGCAAAAGTAAACTTTTATAAAAGATTTTATTCGCAATTTATGTATTTTTGTTGCTAAAACACAAAAAGACATGAAGATAGTATTTGCAACAAACAATAAAAATAAACTTAAAGAGGTACAAAATATCCTCGAAAAAGACATTCAACTAGTAAGTCTATCTGAACTTGGATGCACAGAAGATATTCCTGAAGAACAAGACACCCTGGAAGGTAATGCTTCGCAAAAAGCATGGTACATTTATAACAAATATGGAAAGAATTGTTTTGCTGATGACACAGGGCTTGAAGTTGAATCTTTAAATAACGAACCTGGCGTATATTCTGCTAGATATGCTGGAGAAAATAATAGTTCTGAGGATAACATGAATAAACTCCTTCTTAAATTAGAAGGGAATGACAATAGAAAAGCACAATTCAGAACTGTTATCTCTTTAATTATTGATGGTGAAGAAACTATATTTGAAGGACATGTTGAAGGAGATATCCTAAATAAAAAACAAGGGACTAAAGGCTTTGGTTACGATCCTATATTTAAGCCCAAAGGATACAAAACAAGCTTTGCTGAAATGTCTATGAGTGAGAAAAACATAATATCTCATAGAGGTCGAGCAACAGCAAAACTTGTGGAATACCTAAATAAACTATAGTATATTATATAGATGGAGATAACTAGAAATGGTATAATCTTAAACAAAATCAAATATGGTGATAATGCCATAATTTGCAATGTTTATACTAATGAACAAGGTAAACAATCATACCTGATAAATAGTTCTATATATAAAAAGAATAAAACCATATATCTCAATCCATTACAAATAATTGAATTCGAGATCAATTACAAGAATGGAAAGAAACTTCAAGCAATAAAAAGCACATCTCATACTTATGTATATAAGAACTTGCCATTCAATGTTTACAAGAGTAGTATTGCTGTATTTATCTCACAATTATTAAATTATGTAATTCAGGAAGAAGCACCAAATAAAGAGCTATACGAGTATATTAAACAATCTGTGATTTTTCTTGATAACACTTCAGAGAGCATAGCAAATTTCCATCTATTCTTTATGATAAATTTATCTAGATTCTTAGGATACTATCCAAATGATAATTATTCAGAGTCTAATTGTTATTTCAACCTTAAACAAGCTCAATTTACTGACATTCGCTCTGATAATACAACTGGACCTAATGTTGGTAGAGTTATACATAAACTTTTAAACACAAAAGTCTCAACACTGAATGAACTCAAACTGGACCATTCATCAAGAAACACAATCTTAAATACTCTCCTACACTTCTTCGAATTACACAACGACAAACGTTTTAACATAAAATCCCTTGAAGTAATTAGAGAAATTTTCTCTTAAAACATCCTTGTTTTTAACATATCATACATAAAGATCGAATTAAAAAGTATTTAACTTCTTTTTTTCAAAATGTATTTATACTTTAGTAGGACTTAAAACTGGGGCAATGAAAATTAATAAAACTGAAAAAATACTACGTCTTCTAATATACCTTTGCAAACATCCTCAAAGTAGTAAATCGACAATACTTAAGGAAATAAACTGCGATGAACGTACATTCTTTAATTACATCCACGACATTAGAGAAGTCGGCTTTATAATAAACTGTAAATCGGGTCATTATTCTTTAATGAAGAAAAATGAAGCAGCAAGATGTTTTAATCAAATTATTAACATCAACAATGAAGATTCCTTCATGGTTCACTCTGCAATAAACAAATTAAATATCAGTGAATCTAGAAAGTCTGAATTATTAAACAATTTTGCATTAAGTCTTAACAAAAAAGAGGATAATAAAAACAACAGACCTATTTTCCATAAGATTATATCTTCGCAAGAGAATAAGAAACAGGTAATTATCAGAAAACACAAATCTAACCTCACTCTTCCAAACTCTTTTATTTGTGAAATTTATGCACATGATGAAAAACAAAAATTCTGTTGGCTATATATTCCTACTGAAAACACTAATTATAAAATCCTTATAGAGGATATTATAAGCATCTCAACATCACCTCTACAGTGGATGTATCCCTCAAAACATTTGAAAATTGAAAGAGATTTATTTCATTCCTATGGAGTTATTGATAAAAAAATATCTATAACTCTAGATAAGCAAGGAGCAATAAAACTAATTGAAGAATTCCCTGCAAGCAAAATCTCTATCAAAAAAGAAGAAAGTACAGATAGCTATGTTTTTAATACATTAGCGTGTGAATATGCTCCCATTGTCTCATTCATACTTAGAAATATTGAAAATATTGAAGATATTAATAATACCGATTTAGACCTATATATCCAAAAATGGATTTTAGACATTAAATCTAAATATTATGAAAAAATCAACCAACCTCATTAAACCATTTATAATAATAATAGTCTCATCCTGAGTTCCTCTATTTAAACTAAATATAAAAAAGACTCTTAACATTATATTAACAACTTCTTTAAAAGTAAAATTATATTTTTAAGGTCACTACTCTACTCTTACACCTAAAGTTTGTAAAATTGAAGATATCTATAAACAACCTTAATAAGATATATCCTAATGGACATCAGGCTCTAAAAGATGTTAATCTGGAAATTGAATCAGGAATGTTCGGATTACTGGGCCCTAACGGAGCTGGCAAAACAACTCTAATGAAAATCCTTACACTACTTCAGGGACACACTTCTGGAGATATCCATTTTAATGGATTTGATATAAATAAAGACAGAAGAGCGATAAGAACTCTCTTAGGATATTTACCACAGGATTTTAGATTTTTCGATAAATTAAAAACATGGGAATTTCTTGATTATACTGCAGGAGTATCTGGTATTAGAAGTAAAAAAGAAAGAACAAAAGTTGTTGATGAACTTCTCAATAAGGTAGGGCTTTATGACGTAAGAGAAAGAAGAGCCTCTAAGCTCTCTGGTGGTATGAAAAGACGTCTAGGTATCGCCCAGGCAATTATTGGTGACCCCAAAGTGATTATTGTAGACGAACCAACAACAGGTTTAGATCCTGAAGAAAGAATCAGATTTAGAAATATTCTCTCTGAAATAAGTAACCAGGATGTTATTATCATTCTTTCTACACATATAGTCGGAGATATCTCGAGTACATGTAATGATGTTGCTCTTCTTAACAAAGGAGAACTAGAATTCAGAGGTACTCCTGAAGGACTAATTGATATGGCAAGAGGTCATGTATGGCAAGCTAACGTAACTGATGTAGAGTTTCAAAGTCTTAAAGAGATGTATCCTATTATATCAACTATCCCTAGCTTGTCTGGGTGGGAAGTTCAATTAGTTGCTGACAAATTAAAAGATATAGATGCAAAAAGTATTGAACCTAATTTAGAACATGCATATGTTTATTTTATGGACTACTATTTAAAGGACAAAATGAACATGAACTCAAAAGGGATAATTTAAAAGATATATCAACTATGCTATCATATCAAAATATAAAAACAATAGCTAACTACGAAAGTAAGACTCTTTTCAGAACATGGTTCTTCAAAATATTTTCAATCTTATCTATAGTACTCCTGAGTCTATTCCATTTAGTAACAAATATGGATTCAGGTGCTGACGCATGGCCATTCCACGCTCTACCAGCCAACGTTCCCTATATTAATATCAAATTCTTAAATATTGTTCAATCAATAATTGCTGTATTTCTGGCATCTGGATTCTTAAAAAAAGATAAAAAACTTGATACATCTGTTGTTATTTACGTCAGGCCTATGAGTAATGCCGAATATGTATTTGGTAAGACTTTGGGTGTATTTAAATTATTTATTGGATTAAATATTGCCAGTCTGGCAATCGCATATATTATTTGCACAGCAACAAGTGGCTCATATACAGACATTGTTCCGTATCTAATTTACCCTGCTATAATATCAATTCCATCACTTATATACATATTTGGATTGTCTTTCGTAACAATGACATTTATTAAGAATCAATCTATAACTTTCCTGCTACTACTGGGATATATAAGTGTATGTGTTATTTACCTTGGATCTAAAGTTAATCCGCTATTTGATTATACATCATACCATTTCCCACTTTTATATTCAGACATGGTCGGATTTAGTAATATTAATGATGTATTACTACACAGAGGAGGATATTTATTGGCAGGAATTGGATTGATTTTACTGACCGTTGTTAAGCTTGAACGATTAGCTAATTCTCCTAAGAAAATAAAAACATACTATCTCCTCTCAATCCTATTTATTCTTTCCGGAGCGTATAGTATCACTACAATTTGGATCAATAACGATAATAACAATAAGCAATTAGACGAGATTGCAAAAATAAGTAACACATTCTACAATGTGCCGACAGTTGACATTAAAGAGAATAATATATCTATTGTACATACGAGTAAAATAATATCTTGCAATACTAATCTTAAAATAATTAACAATACAAAGAATATCCTTAATAAGTATATTCTCAGTTTGAATCCAGGGCTTTCCATTACTTCAATTAAACTCAATAACAGTAACATAAAATATAAAAGATCTAAGAACATTATTGAGATATATGATAATATCTCGTCAGGAGAAACAAAAACAATTACTCTACAATACTCTGGAACAATTAATGAAAACATCTGTTATGCCGATATTCCTAAAAATAAACGAAATGAGAAACTAGGATATTTCGGACTAAATATTCCTAAAAAGTATTCGTTTATAACTAGTAACTATGTTTTACTTACTCCAGAGTCAAACTGGTATCCAACAGCTGGACTAAATTATAATCCTCTGAAACCTGCAATAGGGAGATATAGATTTACAAAATATAATCTAACAGTTAAAACGGATAAAGATCTATTGCCAATATCACAGGGAGAGGTTAAAAAGATAAAAGATGGTGAATATTCTTTTAAAACAGAGCACCCACTTACTCAGATCTCTCTACTAATAGGAGAATATGAACGACAAGAAATCAAGGTGGATTCTATCACATATAGTATAAATATTAAGAAAGGACATGACTACTATACTCCTGTCTTTAAAGATATAAAGGATACTATCCCTTCACTTTTAAGGACAATGTTAACCGATTATGAAATAAAACAAAAAAGAAAATATCCTTATAAAAGAATTACAATAGTAGAAGCGCCCGCTCAATTTTATACATATGAACGTTTATGGACAAACCATTCTGAGACTGTACAACCTGAAATGGTAATTGTTCCTGAATTAGGATTAACAATTCCTGATAGTGACTTTGCGTCTCGTTTTAAAAACACTCTTAAATGGAGAAAGAGAAGAGATGAGAATGTTAAAGAAAATGACATAAGAGCTGAAATATTCTCAAGAAACATGTACAATATGTTCCTCTCAGATCAATCGGCAGCATCTATCGATCTTGAGGAAGATCAATTCTTCGGAATGACTTCATTCAACGATCAGATATATAGTCTATATCCTAATTTCTATACTTTTACAAACACTATCGCTTCTACTGAGTATCCAATCATAGGGAGTATAGTAGAGAACTTAACTAAAGATCAAACCCAATCAAGAAAAGACAGATGGGTTACTAATCTGGGTGGTGTAACAAAACAAGAGCTAGCAAACCTTGACCTTGAAAATACAAGCTTAAAAGAAATACTAAATGATACACATAAATATGAAAAAACTCTAGCAGACATTCTTCATAACAAAGCGAATTACCTAAAGGCCATTATAATAAGCAAAGTTGAAAAAGATCAACTTAGAGAAGATTTAGCAACTTTTTATAATAAACATTCATACAAGACCATCGATTTTAAAGATTTTTCTGCATTTCTTAAAAAGAAATATAACATCTGCCTTGACAAGCACATACACAGTTGGTACAATGCACAAAAAACTCCTGGTTTTATAATACATTCTATAAAAGGTTCCAAAATAGAAATGAATGATGAAAAAAAATTCCAGATAAGAATAAAGATTTCTAATCTCGAAGCTATTGAAGGTATTGTCTCATTTAAAATTATATTAAGAAATCGCGGAGGAAGAAAAAGAGGCTCTTTTAATAAAAGGATGGCAAATGCTCTCGAATATTCATACCAACTTAAAGGTAATACTTCCTACGAGATAGGAATCATTACAAATCAAAAGCCAGTTATTATTAAGACTAATACTATTGTATCAAAGAATATTCCTTCAAATATGACACAACGATTCGAAAAATTTGAAGAATCAAAGAGTGATGGTTTCTCAGGAATAAAAGAGATTAATATTAAAAAGGAAGAACAGATCATTATTGATAATGAAGATGATGGTTTTAAACTTATTCAGGAAATAAATGAGAAAAAACTCAAACAAATGTTATCCTCATCTAAAGATGATGATGAAAGTAAATACAAACAAATGATTTCATGGAGACCTCCTTCTAAATGGACTCTTTTCACAAAAGAAGGTCAATACGGCAAATATATTAAATCTGGATACTATGCTCGTTCTGGAGAAAATAATAAGAAAGCGATCTGGACTGCAAATATAAAAAAGGCAGGGTACTATGAGGTCTTCTTCTTCTATCAATCTAACACATGGAATTACAGAAGTAGAAGAACAAACAAACAAAATGTTTCTTTCAAATATAATTTAAACGTCATCAGTGATGATGGTGTAACAAATATTGATTTAAATCTTGATGATGATAGTGATGATGGATGGCTATCTCTTGGTAGTTATTACTTCTCTGAAGGAGAAGCTAAAGTAGAATTAAATGATAAATCCACATCTAGATCAATCATAGCAGATGCTGTTAAATGGGTAAGAAAAGAATAATATGAGAAATATGAGAAAAATAATTTTTTTAATTGCAATTGTGCTAGTAAGTTATAATGTCTCTTCTGGTCAAAAGAAAGAGACTTTCACACTTGATAAGGTACTTAATATTGCTAGCGAAAACAGTCCTCAACTAAAACAATCAGAACTTAGTTTAACCAGAAGTAAACAAAACCTTAAGGCTCAAAATGCAAATCTTAAGAGTCAATTCTCGCTTAATCTAAATCCTTTTTCCTATTCCAAAAATAGAAACTTTGACAAAAGGACTTCTTCATGGTATTCAAATAGTACAAAGTCTTCCTCGGGAACTTTTACCGTTTCTCAACCTATAAAGTATACTGATGGAACAATTTCTCTAAATAATAGATTATCATGGCAGGATTCTAAAACTGGAGATATTGAGAACGAAACATTCTCAAATAAACTATACCTATCTGTAGAACAACCTCTGTTCACCTATAATAGAACAAAGATGCAACTCCAAGAGTTAGAATTTGCTTTCGAGAACGCAAAAATAAACTACGCAATACAACAATTAAATATTGAAAAAAATGTTACTCAGCAATATTATCAAGTATACCAAGATCAAAAGAATGTAACAATTGCTCGCGATGAATTTAGAAATCAGAAAGCTAATTACAAATTAGTCAAAGATAAGGTTGAAGCAGGACTACTAAAAGCAGAAGAATTATTCCAGGCGGAAGTAAATTTTGCTTCTAGTAAATCTGATTTATATAACAAACAAATTTCTTTTGAGAATGCAAAGGATAACTTTAAACAAATGCTTGGAATAAGTCTTGATAGGGATTTTATTCTACTAGCAAATGTAAAAATAGATTCTATAAATGTAAACATGAAGTCTGCTATCAATTATGGTTTAAGTCAAAGAATGGAACTTAGACAAAAAGAAATTTCGACAGAACAAGCACTTTTCGATCTGATAAAAACTAAAGCTCAGAATGAATTTAAAGGAAGTATTTCTGCTTCTTTTGGATTACTAGGGCAAAATACTAGTGCTAGACGTATGTATAGTAATCCTGAAGACGATCAGACAGTTTCACTAAAATTAAGCATTCCTGTTTGGGATTGGGGCGCAAAGAAAGCTAGAGTGAGAGCAAGTAAAGCTTCTATTGAGTCAACTAAGATTGATGCAAAAGAAGAAAGAAAATCTATAGAAATTAATATTCGTAAGATATGTAGAAATATACCAAATCTACTTACTCAAATAGATATTGCAAAACAGAACGAAAAGAATTCTCAAAGGACATATGAGTTAAATCTTGAAAAATATAAGATGGGAAATCTTACAGGTATGGAATTACAACAATTTCAAAATCAACTTACTCAAAAGAAACAAGCATTGACAAATGCTATCATTTCATATAAATTAGAACTCCTTAATCTTAAAATACAAACGCTTTGGGACTTCAAGAATAATAAATCATACTTACCAACAAACTTATTAAAATAGTATTATGCAAACGAGATTAAAATATATTTTAGGATTCATAGCTATTGTATTCCTTACTTCATGCGGAGGAAATGATTATAGTTCATTTAATGAAGTAAATACTCCCGTTAAAGTCAAAGACATAAACTTTTCGTCAATACAGCAAACTGTAAGTACTACTGGGACAGCTGTTGCTTCAAAAACTGTTGAGATAGCCACTGAAGCTGCAGGTAAATATCAATTAATGATAAACCCTAAAACAGGAAAACAATTCAAACTAGGTGACATTGTTGAGAAAGGAACAGTAATAATTAAACTTGATAATAAGGAATATGTTAATGGAGTACAATACGAATCAAAAAAGTTAGGACTGGAAATTGCTGAAAATGACTGGAAAGCGCAAAAAAGACTTTATGAAAAAGGCGGAGTAACTTTAAAAGAGGTAAATAATTCGCAGAATAGCTATATTAATGCAAAATACAATCTTGAAAATGCTGAAATAAATCTTGAGAAACTTGAGATTACTGTCCCTTTTAAGAGTGTTATTGTAAAACTACCATATCATACTCAAAACAATAAGATTCCTTCAGGAGAAAAAGTATTGCAATTAATGAATTATGACAAGATGTACATGGAAGTTCAATTGTCTGAAAAAAGTATTACATCTATAAAAGTGGGTAATAGCATAAATGTTACTAATTATACATTAAAGAATGATACTCTAATGGGAAGAGTAACACAGATCTCTCCAGCAGTTAATCCTGAAACTCGTACTTTCAATGGCTATATTGAAATACAAAACCTTGAAAGAAAACTTCGTCCAGGAATGTTTATAAAGGCTGATATTATTACAAATAAAGCAGATTCAACTATAGTTATTCCTAAGGAAATTATCAGAGAAACAGAACGAGGCAAAGTAGTTTTTATTGTTGAGAAAAACAGAGCTAGAGAGAAATCAATCAAAACAGGTTTAGAAACTGATACTGAGATTGAAGTACTAGAAGGCTTAGAGAAAAATCAAAGAATTATTATCTCTGGCTATGAAATGATAAGTAATCAATCTAAGGTGAAAATTGTTAAATAAGCAATCTACCTACATTTGAAATAACAACATTAGTATGAGAAAAATTACCAATTTTTCAGTTAAATATCCTGTTACTGTATTAATGATGATACTTGGAATAATACTCCTTGGATATATATCATATAATAAACTAGGAACTGAT
>Ga0193964_1000950_pt1 | contig 13429 bp, 10 predicted proteins | sample FB_7_MG_FD_140323 | JGI IMG/M metagenome (GOLD analysis project Ga0193964, IMG submission 140323) | Microbial mat bacterial communities from the Broadkill River, Lewes, Delaware, United States - FB_7_MG | ecosystem: Environmental > Aquatic > Freshwater > River > Microbial mats | place: USA...
AGACTCTATCTCTACTCAAAACCGCCATCCCATTGGGTACATACCCCACACTCAGGTCAGGAAGCCCAACCACTCTCTCTACACCTCTATATCGTGTAATCTTCTTTAGCGTCTCTACACTCTGCGAATCAATCCAATTCTCCTGTGAAGCGATGATTTGTAACTTGTCCATATTTTCTCCATAGTTTTACTATTTCTTCTTTTCTCGTGTTTTCCGTCGTTATATTTTTTTGATGTCTCATTTGATACTCCTGATTTTTTGATAAATCATTGTACACTATTTTTGTGACATATTTTGTCCGATGAGAAATAGAAGGATATTTTTCTTGAGAAATTTGAAAGTAAAGTTTTGTAAAAATTCAATCCCAATCCCAATTCACCTATTAACTTAATTAATTTTGGACAAAAAAATGATATTGTGTTGCAGCATCTCTCATCTCTATAGCAAAATCCAATATACCACCATCTACTTTTTTCATTTTCATAATTATTGTACAATACTTGTATAATTCGGTATAAATCTCTACAATCTTGCTAAACAACACTCAAACCAAAGATAGATTTTACTAAAATATATTTTATAATATAAACTCGAAATATACAATAAAAATTAAGCAACTATCATTTACTGTAATCTTATTGCATAATTCGGAATAAATCAGGAAAAATATGCCCCAACAAAAAACACCTAGAGAGATAAAATCTGCTAGAAGTACTAAACTTTTAGTATTATATATATTACTTATCATCCTTATATATGCTCTACTCTCTTCTGTATACCATACTATACACTCAGATAGACGCATACCCACAAAAACAGCAACTATCCAAGATAGATCGCTCAGAGGGGATATCATATCGTATGACAACTATACAATAAGCAGTAGTTACAAACTCTACAAAGCAACGGTACATGCCAAAAGTATAGTACCTAAGAAAAAAGAGCTTTTTATAGAGCTTTTTAGTATCTATAGCAGTATCCCAAAAGAGACTATAGAAAAAAGTTTCTACCATAGAGATGGTACACTAAAACGCAGTTATATAACGCTATCAGATACTATAGATGCGAGGAGAGCCATACTTCTCAAGTCTTTAGCTATCAAACTGCGTAAGTTAGGTGTCTTTCAACCTATCAAAAACAGACACAAAATCGAAGTACTCTACGGACTCGACATCATTGAGAGTGGTGAGGCTAGGAGCTACCCTATCATGGAGAGTATGACACCAATCATAGGATATGTCAAAGAGAAAAGAGTCGATAGATATACTCTCTCCCAAGGGATGAAAGGGCTGGAGAGGTATGCAGAAAAACATCTTGTTACTAGAAAAGATGGTCTTTTTCAAGGACAAAGAGATGTCATAGGGTCAGTGATACGAAATGGAGATAGCAAAAAAGAGAATCGTATAGATGGATTGGATCTGCATCTCAATATACCTTTACGCTTTCAACAACGCATAGAACAGATACTAGACTATATGAAGATAGAGACAGACGCTGAGGAGATACTCGCTGCCGTGATGGAGAGTAAAACGGGCAAGGTATTGGCAATAGCCAGTTCCGAGAGATATAACCCATCACATATCACACAAAAAGATGTATCAGCTCTAAACCCTAAATTTGCAGAGTATCCATACGAAGCTGGTTCTGTTATCAAGCCTCTTACACTTGCTATAGCGTTAGATCATCAGAAGGTCACACCTCACTCTTGGTTTGATACACATAATGGACGGATGAAGATTGGAAAGAGACAGACTATCACTGATGACCACAAGTACAAATCATTGACTGCAACTGATATCATAGTACACTCTTCAAATGTAGGAATATCTCAGATAGCTTGGAGACTATCTGGAGCAGAGTTTCGTCAAGGCTTACTAGACTTTGGTCTCTCACAACCTTCAGGTATTGATCTCTCGCGTGATCTCCCTGGCAAAGTCAAATCACTCAAACTACTCAACAACAAGATGCACCGAGCCAATCAATCCTATGGGTATGGGATGCACGCTACTTTTGCTCAGCTTATCAAAGCCTACTCAGCTTTTAACAATGATGGCAAAGCGATGACTCCTCGTATCGTAGATTACTTTAGTGACAAAAAAGGAAACAACTATAGATTAGCACCACCACAAGCAGATAAACAAGCCATAAGTAAAAAGACAGCTAATCAAATCCAATCTATCTTGAAAGAAGTTGTCAAGAGAGGTACAGGTGTAGCAGCTCAATATCGTGGATTGGAGATAGGTGGGAAGACAGGAACGGCACATATTGCTACATCTTCAGGGTATAGCAACCTTTATCATAGTAGCTTCTTTGGCTTTGCTAATGATAAATCTGGAAAAAAATATACAATTGGTGCTTTAGTCATCAAAGCAAAAAAACCTTTCAAATATTTTGCATCACAGTCAGCTGTTCCCACATTCAAAAAAATCACACATGCACTCGTAGAGTATCAATACCTCGAACCTATTCTTACTGCAGAGGAGCAAGCACTAGAGGATGAAGAGTATCGAAAAGCACATCAACACGAATCAACCCATAGAGATAATAGTACTACAACTATAACCAAAAAGCATTATAATAATAGAAAAGTAGAGAAAAAACGGATCATATACAAACCAAGACAGAGAGTACATAAGCCTAAAGAGAGTACAAATAAAAGTAAAATATATAAACCAAAATCCAAATCAACTCAAAAGAGAGAAGAGGCACTTTTTAATGATTTAGATATGTTTTAATAAGTTTATTCATTACTTATTCATTTTTTTCTCCTATGATTAGAGTAAAATTTATGCAAAACTCAAAAAATGCATAGATAAGGAATTGTTTTTGGGAAATCCCTCAAGCATTACACCAAAGGAGAGGAGGAGATTGTGAATAGTCATATAAAAATACTTTATATCGATTCAGACTATAAATATGCAAAAGAGTGTTTACACTATTTCATAGAAAATGGGTATAACATCAAATATATAGATTCTATCAAAAATGCATTAATTGAATATTCATTTAACAAACCTGACCTTATTATCTTTGATGAGAGTATCCAAGATGGAAGTGGATTGAGTTTCATCAAAAAACTTAAAAAATATAATGATGAGTTTAAAACTATACTTTTTGCCGAAGAGACTACGCAAGATACCTTGGTAGAAGCCCTTTCTTTGAAAATAGATAAATTTGTCTCTAAAAGTAAATCATTTAACTCTTTAGAAAATGATATCAAAAGCTTGAATATCATCAACAAAGATCATAATATAGAAGAGAGCTCTCTCTTATTTGATTTGGGTAAAAATTTTATTTATGAAGAGCAAACTTATAAGATAATAAAAGATTCTCAAACTATCCAACTTACGAATCAAGAGAATGAGTTAATAAGTACACTTATTAAAGCAGATGGTGAGTATGTAGCTACAAGCTTTTTGCTCAACTCCATAGGTACTTATGGTGAGACGAGTATAGAGACGCTACGAACAGTCATTAAAAAAATTCGTAAAAAAACATATAATGGTATCATAGAGAATCAAAGTGGTGTAGGTTATAAAATAACGCTTATTAAAGATATAGATATCAATACACAGCCAAATATAATCAACAATATAACACTCAAAAATAAGATATTAGTTGTATCAGGAAACAAGAAAAATAGTAACGAGTTCTCATATCAACTCTCCAAGTTTGGCTTTCAGTGTGAAAATGCCTATACTATAGGACAGGCTAAAGAGTTATTAGAGTATGAGTCATATAGCTATATTATCTCCCAGCTAGAGTTGCCTGATGGTGATGGTATAGATTTTATCCGATATTTAGAAGATCTTAAAAACTCTAAAGTTATCATCTTATCACACTCTCCTGATTTGCACTACAAGGAGTATCTATACTTTAAAGGTATTTTAGACTACATTATTGATATTAATGATTTAAAATATCTCGCTTATAATATCTATAATACGATTCATAAAGTAGAGATGAATACAAAGCATAATAATATACTTGTTATTGAACGCTCAAAAAGAATATGTGAACAGATTAAAGATCTACTCCTACCTAGAAACTATAATGTAGATATTTTAAATGATATAGATAAAGCATATGAGGTGATTAAAACAAATCACTACAATCTAGTACTCTTGGATATTGGCTATCAAGAGAGCTTTGAGTTAATTTCAAATGTCAAATACAATATCAATAAATCTCTACCATTTATAATGCTCACAGAGACTAACCGAAGTTATGACATGGTACGAGAAGCCTATAAAAATGGTGCAAGTGAGTGTCTAAGAAAACCTATATTTGCCGAGGAGTTCATCCTAAAAGTTGATCAATTCATAGACCAGTCCAAACTGGTGTCTCAACTACTAGAAGAGAAAAGTCTAATGAACTCTTATCAACAAATTGTAGACAAAACAACTATCGTATCCAAAACAGACAAAAGAGGTATTATCACTTATGTCAATAAAATGTTTTGTGATATATCAGGATATAGTGCAGAGGAGCTCATAGGTAAACCACACAGTATCATTCGACATCCAGATACAGCAAAAACTATTTTTGAAGATATGTGGAGAGTTATCAAAGAAGAGAAAAAAGTATGGAGAGGTATTGTAAAAAACCGAAAAAAAGATGGTAGTGAATATATAGTTCAAACATATATCATGCCTATGCTAGATACGGATGATGAGATTGTAGAGTTTATCGCTCTGAGAAGTGATATAACTCAGTTATATAAGACGAAAGATTAATCTATGTATAAAATCAGAGAGAAATCTATATACCTTTCTATTGTCCTTATAACCATTGTCTCTATCCCTATTATTGCATACTTCAACATGGCAAGGCATATTCACGAGCTGACTATATATCATTTTATTATCCCTGTAATTATTGGCTTGGTAATAGGCGTTGGATTTGCGAACTCATACTTGCTACAATTTACCAACAAAAAGCTCCGAGAGAGTCAGATAGAGTACAAGCAGTTGGTAGATAACATAAGTGGTCGTTTTGCTGTCTATAAACATACTGGTTGTAATAGTGTACTTAGCTATGTAAGTCGAGGCTCCTCTACACTTTTAGGCGTTGAGCCAGAGAGTATTGTAGGTAAGCCCTGGAAAAATATAGTCAAGTGGCTACCTGAAACACTCAACGATGTAGAAGAACATATCAATACTATGCGATTAAATCCAAACAAAACATTTGAAAATGAAGTGCAGTTCATAGATCGTAATAATGTTATAAGAACTTGGAATCTATTAGAGTCTGCCAAAGTGAATTCTATGGGAGAGCTTATCTCTATCAATGGATTAGTAGAGGATATTACAGACAAAAAAGTTAACGAACTACAGATGAAACTATTGGCAAATGTCTTTTCTCATATAAAACAAGCTATGATTATCACCTCCACAAAAGGCATTATTGTCAATATCAATAAAGCCTTTACCAAACTAACAGGATATACAAGAGAAGAGATTATTGGTAAGAATAGTAACAAACTGCAATCAGGGAAACAAGATAAAGAGTTTTATACTTCTATGTGGCAACAGATAGTAAACACACATGAGTGGAGAGGTGAAGTCTGGAATAAGAAAAAAAATGGTGACTTATATTTCCAATCACTCTCCATCAGTGCTATGGTTGATAATAGTGGTCAAATAACACACTATATCGGTCTACTCTCAGATGTGACAGAGAAAAAACGCTATGTAGAAAAGCTCAAACAACATGCTTTTTTTGATAAGTTAACTAATCTACCCAACCGAATATTACTTGATGATAGGATTGATACTATGATTGAGGAGTCCCAACAGCATAGTACTATCAATGCACTTGCATTTATGGATTTGGATGGGTTTAAAACAGTTAACGATACTTATGGGCATGAGGTAGGTGACCTGCTTCTGAAAGAGATAGCAAAACGCATGCAAAAATTGGTCAAAGATAGAGATACAGTATCTCGTCTTGGCGGCGATGAGTTCGTGATACTGCTTACAAATATCACTAACACACAAGAGTGTGAAGAGCTGATTCAAAAAGTTATCAATGATATTTCTAAGCCTATTATCTATACGAACCATCAGCTACAGGTCACTGTAAGTGTAGGTATAGCTTTTTATCCTGATAAGGAACCTATAGATAGAGATGAACTTGTCAGAAGAGCAGACAAGGCGATGTATAAAGCTAAGATTAACGGGAAAAATAGATATGAAGTATTCTCAAATATCTAAATATTAGGCTAGTCTTAATCCTCTATTGTATACTCCACCAACTCTCCATCAAGTGTTTTGAGGAACTCCACCATATCATCTATCTGCTTAGGTGTAAACTCTCTCCCTACTTGATATTTACTCATGATACGCACTACCTCTTTGAGCTCTTTAACTGAGCCATTATGAAAGTATGGTGCTGTTTTGTTGATATTACGCAGTATAGGAACTCGAAATCGTAGCGTATCATCTCTACCGCGGAAGCCTCCAGTATTTTCAAAAGGGAAAGTCCTATCTACTATCTGTATCTTTGGAGTAAACTCTAAACTCAAAAAATCTTGAGGATAGTACCGCAGAGGAAACTTCTGTATGCTCTGCCCACCTACACTCATTCCTGTATGACACCCTTTGCATCCTTTTTTGATAAAGAGTGCCAAGCCTCTCTTTGCGGCTGCAGAAATAGCACTATTGTTCCCCTCTAAGAAAAGATCATATTTCCCACGAGTCAAGAGTGTCCGCTCATAAGCACCTATAGCTTTTGTCACATTAGTAAAGCTAATATTAGCATCAAATATCTCTTTGAAGGAGTTGACATATTCAGGCAAAGCATTGAGACGGGAGAGTACCTCTGATGGTTTCATATTCATCTCAAAAGGAGCTTGTATAGGGCCAGATGCTTGCTCTTCCACATCTTTGGCTCGTCCATCCCAAAACTGGCTTTTGGCTAAAGCTGCGTTGAGGACTGTAGGTGAGTTGAGATGGCTAGGATTGGCTAATCCATGATATCCTATAGCTGTAGGGAGGTTGTCATCACCCCCTTGGTTGAGGATATGACAGCTTGCACAACTTAGTGTTTTATCTAGAGAGAGTATAGGATCAAAAAATAGTTTTTTCCCTAATGCAATCTTTGATTTAGAGAGAGTATTCTCAGAGTTATCTACTACTTTTAGAAGGGATTTATAGTCATTTGGTATAGGTTTCATATCTCGACTAAGTGCCATCTGACGCAGTGCATCATCACTATACACGGGCATAGCTTTCTCTGGAAATAGTTTCGGTAAAGATATAATCATAGCAACAATGCTCAGTCCTATCGCCAACCCAGAAAGTATAAACTTCATCTTCTTCTCCTTTTTATGATATTTTGAACTATCTTTATAATAGTCTCTCGTTTAACTTCTCCAACTAATGGCTCATACAGAAACAACTCTCGTTGACTATCTACAAAGAAGAGTGTAGGAAAACTCCTAGAGTAGTACATCTCTATAGGATAGCTAGGCCTCCCCTCATAAGTTACAATCACACTAATGAAGTTTTTATTTATAAGACTTATATATGATTGATTCATAAAAAGATCTTGGATAAGCCTATTGCACTCAGGACATTTCTCTTTTACCAAAAGTACTAAGAGAGGCTTATTCTCTGTGTGTGCCAAAGCTAAGGCTTTATCATACTCTCCCATCCAACGCACATGCTCTGCAGAGAGAAAACTCAAGAGTATGAATGAAAGTAGAAAAAGGCGCTTCATAATACTACAAAACTTTCTCTATGCGTTTCATCAGTAGCGGTTTGACTATCTCTTGGTTCTCTAGCTCTATGATACTCAAACACTCTTCTTTGGCTAACTGTAGATAGAGACTCACTGTAATTTTATCTCCCTTGCTGAGCTTGGGAGTAGTATAGTAGAGACTCTTTGTCTCTCTAGCTTTCAAATTATTGTTTTGCACATCGGTAGAGTGTGCTGGTATGATGATAGGATGTCCATCTTTGAGGAAAGAACTTGAGAAGTAAGCTTGCGTATCCTCTTTAGGTTCATTCGTATAGTTTTGCCAGATAAGTTGATTTTGTGAATATATCTCTATCGAGAGATATTTGACTCTAGCAGGCTGGATGATAAGCGGATGGTCCATCTTATTTGTTAGTGTAATAAGAAGTTTTTGTTTCTCTACACTAATATTTATATCGATACCCTTTGCCCTAAATGCTTTATCATGAATACCTAGAAACTTATGACTAGCGTGGTGGGAACGGGTCTTTTTGTTCATCTTCTCTATACCACCGTCTATCTCTGGCATATGGCAGGTTATACAGCTTTGACTTCCCTCTTTTACTTGCATTGCTCTGAAGATAGTGACATTGTTTTCATTTCGCTTATGTGAGTGGCAGCCAGTGCAAACTTTTTTTGCATATACAGGGTTTTTGACTGAGGAGTGTTTGTCACTATCCTCTGCATCATTTAGTAACCCATAAAGTGTAGGTTTAAAGCCCTTTGCTTGTCGTGCCTTTGTATTGATGTTAAAGGCATGAGCCTCTTTGACATAAGCAATTGTATGACAAAAGAAACACGATACACCATCGGTATGGGTTTTATTGTTCTTATCAGGTCGTGCTTTGCCACTCAATAGATCACTGAGATTATCTGCCATAGGCATATGACAAGTTGCACATTTATACTTCTTCTCACTTACTTTGTCTGCTATCTTGCGATGAAGTTCATTGTTAAAATAGCTTCGTGAGTGGCTAGAGGAGCTATACTCCTCATATATCTTTTCATGGCACTCTTGGCAGGAGTGATTATCTAGGTATTTTGCATCACTTGAGAAAAGTAAATGAGGAAAAAAACTTAACAAGATAAGTAAGAAAAAAAGAGAAAAGTTACGCATACAAAATCCTTTGTAATTATCACACAATCAATTATTATGATAGTCTTATTTATGATGTAAGTTCTTGATATTAGTTAAGGTTGTCTCGAATTTTTTATTAAACCCGAATTATGTTGATAACAGAATGACTGTAACAATTATAACTTAAAGAAAAATAGTATAAGATGTTAAAATGTAATATCACAAGGCTGTTCTCCCCAACAATACCCTTGTAAAACCCATTTAATGTATCGTACAGTGATTTATGCTAATCAAGGGTGGATGCAATATGCTATAATCCTATACAAATATAAAATGGAACAAGCATATGACCTACACACAAATACTCAAACACCCCATCATAGGTCGTCTATCACTCATACAGCTTATCTCCTACTTTGGGACTTGGTTTTCTCAGGTCGCTATCTTTTCTATGTTGGTTGCTTATGGGGCTAGTGAGGTGACTATCGCTTTGACTGCTGCTATGGGGATGTTGCCCGCTGTTATTTTAGCACCTATTATTGGTATCATTATTGACCGTATTGACTTTAAACGCTTGATGATGATACTGCTTTTTGTTGAGATAGTGATGACGCTATGTTTTATATTTATCAACTCTCTTGATATGATTTGGATATTAATGATATTGATATTTATCCGTTCATCAGCTGCTTCGATGCTCTTCTCTGCAGAGATGGCTCTCTTTCCAAAAATTCTCCAAGGTGAAATGCTCAAAAAAACCAACGAGATACACTCCATCATCTGGTCACTCTGTTACGCTTCAGGTATGGCTGTAGGTGGTTTGGCAACTTACTATATGGGCTTTGATATAGCTTTTTTGGTAGATGCACTTCTCTATTCACTAGCTATTTTTATTCTGTTGGGTCTCAAACTTCAACTTACACAAGAGGTACATGTTAACTCAAACTGGGAGATGTTCAAAGAGGGTTTTCTCTATCTCCTATCAAACAGAAAAATCATCCATCTTATACTACTGCACGCTGCTCTAGGATTAACTAGTTTTGATGCACTAGTGACACTCTTGGCAGATTTTCAATACAAAGAGGTCATAGCTGTACCACTTGCCATAGGATGGATTAATGGTATGCGAGCTTTTGCTCTAATGGTAGGTCCACTCTTTATCAGTAACTTTGTACACAAAAGTAATCTCCATTACTTTTTTGTTCTACAAGGATTAGGGATTATCTTATGGGCATATTTAGAGTATGATTTTTATATCAGTCTTATAGGGCTTTTTGTTGCAGGGTTTTTTACTACGACATTATGGTCCTACACCTATCTCCTCATCCAAGAAGAGATAGAACCCAAATTTCTAGGTCGTATCATCTCTTATAATGATATGTTTTTTATGTTAGCCAATGTCATAGTAGCTCTTTTTATAGGTTACACAGCAAAATGGGGATTGAGTTTGAAACTTATTACTATAACTCTAGGAATGGGATTTATCGCTACAGCGGGGTATTATTGGTGGTTTATAAAGAAGTACAATTAGCTTTTTTTGTTTCATCAAATTATAGAAAACTTATGAAATTATTTTATTTTTACAAAATTGAGATTTTTTTCACCTCTCCTAAAGTTTTTTGGTTATAATATCCACCTCTATAGAAATAATAATGAATAGAATAAAGGAAATAATAATTATGAATATATTTGATGATGAAGATGATTTTTTGGTAGGGACACCACGAAGTAACTATTTTGGTGTTGCTAAAACAGCGAATGAAAATATTGTTGAGATGGAGATAGAGAAGGTATTTCAAAGACTTGCTATTGCTGAAAAGATACTCGAAGAGAGAGGATTAGAAGAGGAACATGAGAGACTCTTAAAGTCTATGGTTATCGATCCAGAGTTAGAAGATAGAACTAACTCTATATTTATTAACCTTGTAGGTAGTATTGTCACACAGTGTGAATAAGGACTGATATGTTGAGTGCCGTAGAGAGAAAGATAGAACAATATGTTATAGAGTTGGATGAGCCAGAGATACTCAGACTCTATGAGAAGCTTCCCGTAGGAAAGCGACTGCGTGCAAAACTTATCTTGCGTATAGCAGGAGCTGATCTACGAGTCATCAAAACGGCAGCTATTGTTGAGATGATACATGCGGCGAGTCTCCTCCATGATGATGTGATAGATGATGCAGATATGCGTCGTAAACAACCATCAATAAATGCACTCTATGGAAATAAAACAGCGATAATGTTTGGTGATATACTCTACTCAAAAGGTTTTTATGAGTTGGGTGATATAGACAAACGCGTCGCACAAGTAGTTTCCAATGCAGTTGTACAACTTAGCCTTGGCGAACTCAAAGATGTCTCTCTCTCAGAGAGTTTCAACATAAACAAAGATCAATATCTCAAGATGATATATCAAAAGACAGCATCTCTCATAGAAGCCAGTGCAGAGTCTGCAGCAATACTTGCAGGAAAGCAACCAGAGATATATCGTACTTATGGACGCAACTTGGGATTGGCATTTCAGATGATTGATGATCTTTTGGATATTACTTCAGATAGTGAGACTCTGGGAAAACCTGCTCTGCATGATTTTGTAGAGGGGAAAACAACACTGCCGTATATCTATTTATATGAAGAGTTAAATACTTCAGATAGAGAGATACTTCGTTCGCTTCACAAAAAGCGTTTGACTGCTCAAGAGCAGGGGTGGATTATGCTCAAAATGAAAGAGCATAGAGTGATAGAAAAATCATATCTTGAAGCAAGAGTATTGATAGATGAGGCTATAGCCTTGATGACGAATGCTGGCGAGCAGGAATTAACTGCCATAGCTAAAGAGATGATAGAGAGAGATTTTTAGTGTATTATCAAGTAGTAAGCTTCAACCATAAAAAATGTGATCTTCCAACGAGAGAGAAGTTGGCTTTTAAAGATAATACTGAGAAGAAAACTATGCTTGATCGTTTGGCAAGTTTTGACTTTATTCATGAGGTATTTATCGTTTCCACTTGCAATCGCATCGAGATTGTAGCTGCTACACGAGATAACTTTGCTACTTATCATGCGATATTAGGACTTTTTGCTCAACAGTCGGGTATCAACTTCTACGAGCTTGAAGGTTTGGCAATACGAGTGGATGATGAGGAGGCTATACGGCATCTTTTTGCTGTCGTCTCATCACTTGATTCGCTTGTTATAGGAGAGTCTCAAATCACAGGACAGGTTAAAGAGGCATATAAGTTCTCTTATCTGAACTATACTGCCGATAAAAAGCTTAACCGTATTATCTCCTATGCTGTAAAGTGTGCAGCAGAGGTGAGAAATGTGACACAGATATCACAAAACCCTATCTCTATCGCATCTGTAGCAGTTGCTCAGGCAGCTGAAATCATGGGAGATAACCTCGCAGGTATGACAGGTGTGGTAGTAGGAACTGGTGAGATGGGCAAACTAGCGGCCAAACATCTACTCAGAGCTGGATGTGATGTGGTACTTCTCGGTCGTGATATCAAAAAGATAGAGAAGATAGCAGAGGAGCTGGGTGAAAATGTCAAAGTAGATTCATTTGATACACTCTCTAAATATCTCAATCGTTATAGATTACTCTTTACTGCTACAGCTTCACCTGTACCAGTTATTACCAAAGATATGGTAGAGGTACAAAGTTTCAACAGATTATGGTTTGATATGGCTATACCTAGAGATATTGAAGATATAGATATGGATCAGTTGCAGCTTTTTCGTATAGATGATCTGCAGAATATATCAGCCAACAACCATGCTATGCGTCAGGAGCAAGCACTCAAAGCTAATGATATAGTAGATAACTATAAAGATGAGTTTTATAAATGGCTGAGAGCCTTGTCTGTAGAACCTATCATCAAAGGGATGAGAGAACAAGTTAATGAGTCTATAGAACTAGAGCTTGAACGAGCAATCAAAAAAGGCTTTATCCCTGTAGAGTCTGAGGAGAATATCAAAAAGATGGCAACACAGATGTTTAACCGTTTTTTACATCAACCAACTGTTCGTATGCGACAAAGCTCTAGAGAGAAAGAGGGTGCCATGAGTATAGAATCCCTCAAAGAGATATTTAATGTAGATACTGAAAATATAAACTTTAAACAATACAAACAAGATCACCACACCAAAGGATATCAATCGTGAGAGTAACACAACTACTAATCCCTACAACAAAAGAGACACCAAATGATGCGTCATTGGCTAGTCATATTTTTCTTATTCGTGCTGGGTATATACAAGGTGTAGGAAGTGGTCTCTATAACTATCTTCCCCTAGGAAAAAGAGTCTTAGATAAGGTACAAACTGTAGTCAAAGAGGAACTGAACAAAGTAGGATGCCAAGAGGTAAGTTTAGGTTTTGTAACACCTGCAAGTTTTTGGAGAGAGAGTGGGAGATTTGACAAATATGGTAAAGAGCTTTTGCGATTTCAAGATCGTAAAAACAATGATTTCGTCTTAGGTCCTACACATGAAGAGATGATGGTAAACTTAGTCAAGCAGTCAGTCAAAAGTTATAAAGCACTTCCTCTCAATCTCTATCAAGTCAATTTAAAGTTTCGTGATGAGATACGACCACGATTTGGTTTG
>Ga0193964_1000951_pt1 | contig 13417 bp, 10 predicted proteins | sample FB_7_MG_FD_140323 | JGI IMG/M metagenome (GOLD analysis project Ga0193964, IMG submission 140323) | Microbial mat bacterial communities from the Broadkill River, Lewes, Delaware, United States - FB_7_MG | ecosystem: Environmental > Aquatic > Freshwater > River > Microbial mats | place: USA...
AGGGGATAAAGATGGATATTAATAGACGAGACTTTCTTCAGATAGCTGCTGCACTAGGTTTATTGGGTGTAACAGGTGGGACGAACCTCTTTGCAGGAGAAGCAGGGAAAGAGCGGATTAAAAAACTTAGCTTTAGTGATATTGTAGAGTTTGAACCAAAAGGGAAAGTGACGCTATTACATATCTGTGATATGCATGCACATATCAAGCCTCTCTACTGGAGAGAGCCATCTACTCTTATCTCAGCCAAAAACTTGGTAGGAACACCAGGGTTTATCTGTGGTGATAGCTTTGAGAGTTATTATGGTATAGAGTCAGGAACTGTAGACCAGTATTTTGATACACATAATAACTTCTCTGAACTTGCCAAAAAGTTTGGAAAGATGGGTGGTATTTCCCATATGAAACCTATCATAGACCATATCAAAAAAGAGAGAGGCAAAGAGAATGTCCTTCTGCTTGATAGTGGAGATACTTGGCAAGGTACAGCCGTTGCACTCAAAACTGATGGTGAGGCTATTGTAGATGCTCAAAACTATTTGGGTGTAGATGTCATGGTAGGTCACTGGGAGTTTACCTATGGCAAAGAGAGAGTTTTTGAGCTGATAGAGAAACTCAATGGTGAGTTTATCTCTCAAAATGTTATCGACAATGACCCATTCTCTGATGATTTTGAAGAGCTTATCTTTCCTCCATATACTATCAAAGAGGTTGGCGGAGCAAAAATAGGTATTATAGGGCAATCTTTTCCATTTACCTCTACAGCAAACCCTAAGAAGTTTACTGAGGGTTGGAGTTTTGCACTGCGTCATGAGAGTCTGCAAGAGTTTGTCAATGAGCTACGAGATGAGAAAAAGGTAGATGCTATTGTAGTACTCAGTCACGATGGCTTCTCTGTAGACCAAGAACTCGCCAAAAAGGTTAAAGGTGTAGACTTTATTTTGAGTGGACACACCCATGACCCTAGTCCAAAACCAATAGTTGTTAATGATACAGTTATTCTTATTGCAGGAAGCCATGGGAAATATATTGGAAGACTTGATATAGATATTAAAGACAAAAAGGTAGCAGGATATAACTTTAAACTTATGCCTGTAGCCTCTAACCTTATTCCTGCCGATACAACAGGTGATGCACTAATAGCCAAATGGTACAAACCTTTTGATAAAGAACTCAACGAGGTACTAGGAACTACCAAAGGACTGCTCTATAAGAGAGATACTTTCTACTCTACTTTTGATGCACTCATTGGTCAAGCTATTCAAGAAGAGATGAAATCTGATATCGTCTTTACTCCTGGGTATCGATGGGGAACAACACTTATACCAGGTGATGAGATACTCAAAGATAATGTCTATGAGATGACAGCTATCACCTATCCAGAGGTCTATACTTTTGAACTCAAAGGGGATGTTATAGCTAAACTTATGGAAGATATAGCAGATAATGTCTTTAATGAAAATCCACTCTTACAACAAGGTGGTGATATGAGTAGGCTTACAGGTGCGAGTTATAGTATCAAAGTAGCAGCTCCATCTGGTAAACGAATTTCTGACTTTATGATAGGTGGTAAACCTATTGATCTTAAGAAGACTTACTTAGTCTCATCTTGGGGTGGGAATCTACAAAATGCTGGTGAGAACCTAGATAAGAAAAAAATAAGAGCAGTTTATGAAGTGGTCAGTGACTATATCCGTAAGCAAAAAATTGTAGATATTAGTATGAAATCTAATGTTAAAGTATTAGATTTTGATTGTGGATGCCCAACTAAAGGTGCAAAGTGCTAAAGTATGAATACATTTTAAGAAAAGGACAAGAGATGAAACAACAAAAAGAGATTTCACTAGGTGTAGTCACTGCTTGGGTACTGTTAATGGGTGCAACAGCTATAGCAGGAGGAGATATAGCTCCCGCAACTACTGAATCTATAGCAATTGAACAGAGTAAGGCGGATAAACCAAAAAGACAAATGAAAGGAAATATGACTCTTAAGTACAATGTACTGCCTCCACAAGTAGATAGCTTGAGTGAGATGTTTACTGAAGGTATGTTCTATGGTAGAGTAAGATCAAATAGTTTCTATTGGGATTGGGAAGTAGAAACATGGGATGATGAGGCGAACAAAGGTCTTAAAGATAATGAAAATATGGGTATAGGTGGAAGCCTTATCTTCAAGACAGGTGTTCTAAATGGCTTTAGTGCAACTATGAGTTATTATGGTTCTGTAAACCCAGAGTTCTATAGAATGGACAAAGATGAAGTTGGTGCGTCAAAAGCAGGTAAAGATACTTTTAGTAGATACAAAGTGGCTACAGAAGGTCATTATGGAATCTATGCCCCAGGTGAAAACTTCCTCCAATATAATAATGGCACAGTAGATATTGTAGCAGGTCGCCAACTTTTTGAGTCAGTCTTTACTGCTTCTAATGATACAAAAATGATTCCAAATACCTTTGATGGTGTAAGTGCAAGTGTCAAAATTGCTCCAAAGACAAAAGCAAGAGTTGCATGGTTTGGGAGTCAAAAGCTAAGAGACCATGAAGATGGTCATGATGTTATTACCTTTAAAGATGCAGAGGGAAATAGCTGGAATAACAATGATGATGCAGCTGTGCATAAAGGTCTAAACTACAATAACTTCAAAGCAGCAGGTGAAGATGTTGACCATGATTTGATTGTGGCTGATTTACAGACTAAGATGATAGATAATCTCAACTTTACGCTAAGTTATCTTCAAGTCCCTGGTGTTGTACAGGATATTGTAGCTGAAGCACACTACAAGGTAAACCTAGAGAGTGGCTGGGCTGTGAGACCAGGTGTACGATACTTCCAACAGATGGATGATGGTGGTGGAGTAGTAGCAGGGTATACAAATCTTACAGGAAAAGAGGCCATTGGGTATGATGCAGGTGTAGCAGACTCATTAGACTCTAGTCTTCTTGCAGCAAGACTCGATATCTTAATGCCAGATAAACAAGGTTTCTTTAGAGTAGGGTACTCAAAAGTAGATGATAAAGCAGATATTGTAGCACCGTGGAGAGGATTCCCTACAGGTGGATTTACAAGAGCTATGGCACAGTATAACTGGTTTGCAAACACAGAGACCTTTATGGTACGAGGTGTCTATCAAGTAACTCCTGAACTCAAAGCAAGTCTAAGATATGCAATTCAAGATTTTGATGATGAGAAGAAGAATGTAGCAGCAGATAGTGATGTATGGCACTTAGACCTTTGGTATGACCTTACAAAAAACCTTCAACTTAAAGGTCGTGTAGGTATCGTAACAGCTGACCCAGCAGATACAGGTAAAGCAGATACTTCATACAATGAATTTAGATTTGAAATCAACTATCTATTCTAGGAGTATGTAATGAAAAGTATGATTGCCCTTTGTTTAACCATCGTCTCTTTGGAAGCCTTTGAGTACAATCTTGTACCTAAAGAGGTAGCCAAGGGAGTACACTGTTTCTTTGGCTCACCAGAAGAGATTACCAAAGAGAATGGTGGCAACATGGTCAATACATGCTTTGTTACAACAAAAGAGGGGTTTATTGTCATAGACAGTGGACCCACCTATAGTTATGCCAAACAAGCATACAGTGCCATGAAAAATATAGCAAATTTACCAGTAAAATATGTGATAGATACACATGACCATGATGACCACTGGTTAGGCAATGGATTCTATAAAGAGCAGGGTGCTTTGCTTATAGGTTCGAGAACTTATGAGCAAAATGTCCAAGTAGATATGCCAACACGAATGGAGAAGATAGTCACCAAAGAGACTTTTGCCAAGACAAAGATATTCAAACTAGATACTGTAATAGCATCTGAAAATAATTTGACTCTAGGTGATACGCAGTTACAGATACAACAGCTTGTAGACCAAGCACATACAAAGGGTGATTTGGTTGTCTATTTGCCACAAAGAAAAGTTCTTTTTGTAGGGGATTTGGTATTTAATGATAGAATAACTTCTCTGCGTGATGGCTCTGTGATTGGGTCACTTAAGGCTATGGAGATGATAGAGGCGTTTGGTGCAGATACTATCATCACAGGACATGGCTATGCTACAGACAAGAGTGTTCTCAAACTGCAAAAAGAGTATCTTTTGGCACTCAAAGAGGGTGTGCAAGATGCACTAGATAATGATATAAGTATCAATGAAGTAACAAAGAGAGTTACATTAGAGCAGTTTAAAGATATGAATCTCTACAAAGAACTCAATAGTAGAAATGTATTTGAAGCTTATAGAGAGTTAGAATTTTATGAAGAGGAGGAGTAGATGAGAAAGATAGTTCTGTTAGGAGTAGTCTCTACACTACTACTTATAGCTAATGAGGGAGAGGAGATATTCAAACTCAAATGTGCTTCATGTCATAGTGGGTATATATCTATCGAAAAGTTAACCAAGAACTTTATGGAGAGTGAGAATAAACTGCTCAATCTCAAAGCACCCACACTCAACCAACTCTCGTTTAGGCTTAAACAGCAAATAGGAGACCCAAAAGGTGATAAGGATATGCACCGTATGGAAGTTGGAGCATTTATTGCTGACTATCTGATAAATCCTGATAAACAAAAGAGTGTCTGCCTAGAAGATGTTATCAAGCACTTTGACACTATGCCCTCGATGAAGGGTCAGATAGATGAAGAGGAGATGGAGGCTGTGAGTGAGTATATTTATGATTATGATAAAAACTTAATAGAAGCCAAAAAAGTTAAAAATGAAAAATTCTCTGTAGCTTTAGAGAGGGCAAAAAAAGAGAATAAAATCATTATGATTAAAGCCACCTCCGAGCATTGTCACTACTGTAAAAAGATGGATAGAGAGGTATTGATAGATGATACAGTTGTGGAAGCTATTAATAAAGATTTTATCTCTGTTGTAGTAGATGTCTCAAAAGAGCAGATGCCTTTAGGCATAGATGCAAGTATGACACCAAGCTTTTTCTTTGTAGACAAGAGTGCTCAGGTTATCAAAACTATTCCTGGGTCTTGGAATAAGATGGATTTTTTGGTAATACTCCAAGAGGCACAAGAAGCGAATAAAAATCAACTCAAGAGAAAGGATGGAGAGTAAGATGAAATCTTTACTTCAGAAAATAGTGATGCAAAGATAACAGCAAAAACTATAGAAGAGGCTTTTAAGAAAGTAGGATTTAGTATTGCTGAAAATAGAGATATGAATGGTCCATTTAAGAAGCAATTTAAAGAGACTTCATTTGATATTTATAATCTTTTTACACTCTATAAAGAGGATACAGTTATGGAGTTAGCAAAAAAATATCCAAATTTTGGACTTTTTGCTCCTATGAGTATGTCTATTTATAGCAAAAAAGGGTCTCATTCTATCTCTATAGCATCTTTGAGTTCAGAGGCTATGGCAAAGATTATGAAGATACCAGCAGAGAACAAAGAGTTACAAGAACTAGGTAAATTGGTAGAAGAAGCCCTCAAAATTGCTATGCCAAAGGGTAAATTTGAAACAATCTCTTATCTTGTAGCTTCGGCAAAGGAGTCTTTGGTAACATCATTTGAGATGGAACTAGATGAAGAGGACTGGGATGAGGGCAAAGAGGAGTTTCAGATGACCTTTGAGGGTGCATTGGGAGTCAATGGTTTTGTTATGGCAGGATTTACTGATATAAATTACTTTTTTGAGGAAGCAAAATATGGAGAGTATGATTTTTATGATGTCTACTCTATCTGTAAACTTCCAGTAATTTATACTATTGCTAAGTTACGACCAGAAGCAGGAGCCTATGCACCTTGTTCTCTTTATATGTACAAGAAAAAAGGGGAAAATATGATGTATATGGCATTTCCTTCTGTAGAAAACTGGATTAGCTCCCTAGCTGTAACTGATAAAGAGGGTCTTGCTGTACTCAAAGATGCTCAAGATAGAATGCAAAAAATATTACAAGAGGCAACAGAGTAGTCTTCTTGACACTCTCTTTCTCTCTTCTTAGCAAAAAGAGAGAATCACTACAATAAAAAATCATACTAATGCTACAATATGAATGACTCTTATAAAAAAAAGAGTTAAAGGGTAAAACTGTTTCATTAATAATCTTATTTTACTTCAAAAGCTTGTTTCACATCGTTACATTCAAAAAAGTAATGATTTGATAATAATTTACTAAAACCCCTTTAACCTCTTTTTTGTTATGATTAGTCCAAATTCTTTCAGAATATTCTCGTTTAGGAAAGGGGTTATAATGACTCATGTGGTAACAGAACACCCGTACTTCGGTATCTTTTTTCTGTTTGCATTGACGGCTATTGCCTTCCCTGCAACTCTAGCAGCAGCTAGATTTGTTAGTCGGAAGCTTGCAAAGCTTGATACGCAAAAGTTGAAATTATCGATATATGAATGTGGACCAGAGGTAACAAAGCAACCAAATACAATATCAGTACAATTTTACTTAATTGCACTTCTCTTTATTCTTTTTGATGTAGAGATAATATTTATGTTTCCATGGGCGATTGACTTTAGATTGCTTGGATGGTTTGGTTTTGCAGAGATGATTCTGTTCATATTACTTTTGGCGATTGGATTCGTCTACGCATGGAAAAAAGGAGCACTTGAATGGCACAGCATCAAGTAAATTACGCCTCATCAGCAGGTTTGCCAATAGCATTAACATCAGTAGATAAACTTGTCAACTGGGGACGGTCCAACTCTCTTTGGCCTTTGACTTATGGTTTGGCATGTTGTGCTATTGAGATGATGGCATCTGGAGCGAGTCGATATGACTTTGATAGAATGGGTACAATATTTAGAGCATCACCAAGACAGGCGGATGTTATGATATTAGCAGGAACACTTTCTAAAAAACACGCAGAGTTTGCACGAAGATTATATGACCAAATGAGTGAGCCAAAATGGGTAATCTCTATGGGGTCTTGTGCAAATACTGGAGGTATGTTTAATACCTATGCAACAGTGCAAGGTGTGGATAGAATAGTTCCAGTAGATATCTATCTTCCAGGGTGTGCCCCACGACCTGAAACATTACAATATGCTATGATGATGCTTCAGAAAAAAATCCGAAGAGAGTCTGCGGATATGAAAAAAAATGTGAAGCAGAGGATAGTATAAGATGAGAAAATATACACCCAAAGATAATGTACAAAAAAAATCTTATTACAGTGATAGATTTTGGGTTGCTCCACGAGTACCTACCACAGAAGTAGAAGCAGGTTCTCATTTTGAGGCTGTTGTAAATGCTCTCTCTAATGTAGTTACTATTAAAGATGTTGGAGTTCAAATAGGTCAGCTTCGTATTGTTATTAATGCTACAGATAACTTCAAAACACTCCAAACACTTCGTGATGCATGTGGATATGCTATGTGTTCAGAGATAAGTGCTGTAGATTATTTGGCACAAGATGGTGAGTTTGAAGTATTTTATCAGATGCTCAATCTCACAGAAGCACAAAGAGTACGAGTTGTATGTCGTATCAAAAAAGATGAAGCTGTAGAGAGTGTTGTACCTCTATTTAAGAGTGCAAACTTTGCAGAGAGAGAGATGTTTGATATGTTTGGTATTCAAGCAAATAATCATCCTTTTATGAAGAGAATACTTATGCCTGACGATTGGGAAGGGCATCCACTTCTCAAAACTTATCCACTCCATGGCGATGAGGCAGCCTCTTGGTATGAAGTAGATAAGATATTTGGTAAAGAGTATCGTGATGTTGTTGGACCAGAAAATAGAGACCCTGCTAGTGTAGAGCGTTATGATTCTCAAAGATTCTCAAGAGTTGGATATGAGGTTCCATTTGGTGCTGAAATTGAAGAGGGAAAAGAAGAAGAGAATCCAATAGCATATAGTGAAACATTTATGGTTGATTATACTACAGGTACAACAACGCTGAAGAAAAGAAAGTAGGGAGAGAACATGCAAGTAACCAATAAATTAACCCCATTCTTTGAAAACCTCAATTTTGATCGAGATGACAATACTATGGTAATCAACTTTGGTCCACAACACCCCTCAGCACATGGTCAGTTACGATTGATGCTAGAGCTAGATGGTGAGCTTGTCACAAAAGCGTATCCAGATATTGGATATCTTCACCGTGGTATTGAGAAGATGGCAGAGAATATGACCTATAATGAGTTTTTGCCTACAACAGATAGACTAGACTATATCGCATCTACATCAAACAACTATGCGTATGCACTCAGTGTAGAACGCCTTATAGGCTTAGAAGTTCCTAGAAGAGCTCAAGTAATTCGTACAATGCTTCTTGAACTCAATCGTATCATCTCCCACCTCTTTTTTATAGCAACCCACGCACTTGATGTTGGGGCTATGTCAGTATTCCTCTATGCATTCCGTGAGAGAGAGTTTGCTATGGATTTGATGGAAGATTACTGTGGTGCGAGATTGACTCACTCTGCTGTGCGTATAGGTGGTGTGCCATTAGATCTTCCAAAGAACTGGCTCACAGACCTATCTAAGTTTTGTACAAAAGTAAATTATGAACTCGAACACACTTATGAGGCACTTTTGACAGAGAATAGAATTTGGAAAATGCGTCTTGAAGATGTAGGAGTTCTTTCTCCTGAAGATGCTCTCTCTTGGGGCTGTACAGGACCAATGTTAAGAGGTTCTGGTATCAAGTATGATATTCGTAAAGAGGAGCCTTATGAGCTTTATGGCGAACTTGATTTTGATATTCCAATCTCTGATAAGTGTGATAGTTATGGGCGGTATGCTCTCTATATGGAAGAGATGCGACAGTCTGTAAGAATATTAAGACAACTTATTCCAATGTATGATAAAACTGAGCCAAAACTTATGGCACATGCACCTCAATATATCTCTGCTCCAAAAGAGGAGATTATGACACAAAATTATGCTTTGATGCAACACTTTGTGTTAGTTACCCAAGGTATGAGACCACCAGTAGGTGAGGTTTATGCTCCTACAGAGTCACCAAAAGGTGAGCTTGGATTCTATATTAAGTCAGAGGGTGAGCCGTATGCCTATAGATTAAAGTGTCGTGCTCCTAGTTTCTTCCATACAGGATTGTTACAAGAGATTTTGGTTGGGACATATATCGCAGATGTTGTTACAATTATTGGTACTACCAATATTGTATTTGGTGAAGTTGACCGCTAAGGAGGCACAATGCAAAGATATGATTTAAGACATTTAAAAGATGAATTCTATGATAGAATGAGTGAATTGATTGACAAAGAGTTAAAAACTGGTGAAGTTGGTATTTTCCTTTTTGAAGTTGGTGATTTCTCTTCTATTCAAAAGAGTGCAGATTGTATTAAAGAGTTAGGGCATGATTTGATGAACTCACTCAAATTCAATGAAGTTGACTGGACTATTGTAGTCAAAAAAGTGGATGAGACTACTCGTAAAACAAGAGTAGAGAGATTAACCGCCCAAAAAAATGAAGAGTCTTCCCAGACTGATGAAGAGAAGGCTAAGTAATGTCACAAGTTGTTTTCTCCACTTGGCAAGATGAATTTATCGACAATCGTGGTAAAGCATCTGATGAGTGGGGACAGTCAGCATTTAAACTTCCTGAGGATTACACTGCTGATAGAAGCTCCAAAGCTTTTATTGGATGGGACGGTGTAGCAATATTCCAAGAGGATGTTGATGCTGTACGACTTGCAACAGAGTATGCTGCTCAGTATCAGGTCTACTCTGAAGCGTGTGGTAGATGTGCACCTGGACGATGGGGTGGACGGATACTTTTTGACCTTCTTGATAAGATAGCAAGAGGTGAGGGTACAACAGCAGATGTAGATCATCTCAAAGAGGTAAGTGAGACTATGATGCTTACTTCCAAATGTGAGATAGGTCGCACTGTGCCAAAACCAATTCTTGACTTGATGGAGCATTATAAAGAGCAATTTGATGAAGCTATTGAGCAACAGAGACCATCTAAGCACTACAATAGTGAGATTAATTATATTGCCAAAGTAACAGCACCATGTACAGATATGTGTCCTGCACATGTGGATATTCCTGCCTATATTGAGGGTGTAAGAGATATGGTTTTTTCTGAATCACTCTCTGCTACAAGAGGGACTATGCCTCTAGCACATACTTGTGGGCGTGTCTGCCCTCATCCATGTGAAGATGCGTGTAGAAGAACAAATCTTGATGAGCCTATAGCGATTATGGAACTCAAAAGATTAGGTGCTGATTATGAGACTGACCATGGTTTGGGTTGGATGCATCCTTATGAGCCAAAACCTCTACGAAATGATGGTAAGAAAGTGGCAGTTATAGGTGCTGGACCTGCTGGTTTGACTACAGCATACTACTTGGCACTAGAGGGTATCAAAGTTGATATTTTTGAAGAGTTACCAGTACTAGGTGGTGAGGTTGCTGTGGGTGTGCCTGAGTACCGTATGCCTATTGATAAGTATAATAAAGATATAGAGTTAGTCACCTCTATGGAGGCAGTAACCGTTTATGCAAATCACCGTGTAGATGCCAAGAGACTCAAAGAGATTGACGCAGAGTATGACGCAACAATGTTAGCTTTTGGTACGCGACTCTCCAAAAAGGTTCGTGCAGAAAATGAACGACCAGATATGGATGGGTACTGGGGTGCTATAGATATGCTCGATAAGGTAAATCTATGGAGTAAGTATGGCATTGGTTCATCAGCATCAAATGAACTCAAAGATAAAACTGTAGTCTGTGTTGGTGGTGGATTTACCTCTATGGATGTTGTGCGATGTTCTATTCGTGAGGGGGCTAAACGAGTGGTTATGATTTATCGTCGTGATGAAAAAACCATTATTCGTAATACGACCTATGAAGAGTATCACGAAGCAGTAGAAGAGGGTGTAGAGTTTGTATTCCATTCGGCTGTAGAGAAGATATTTGATGAAGATAATCAACTTACAAAACTCCTTATCAACAAATTTGAACTCGTACCTGACCCAAATGGTGGAAGAGCCCAATTAGTAAAAATCGAAGGTGGTGACTTTGAGATAGAAGCAGATTTTCTTATTCCTGCTGTCTCACAAGCTGCTGATTTACAACTCTTACCTGATGAGTGGGAGATTAAACTCACTTCTTGGAATACAATTCTTACAAATGGTAAAGATTATATGACAAGCAGAGCGGGTCTTTTTGCTTCAGGAGATTGTGAATATGGTCCTATGACTATTGTAAATGCAGTAGGTCAAGCCAAAAGAGCATCATCAGTGATAAGCCGTTATATTTATGATGGCAAAATATCGCTTACAGATGATGAGATTATGGAAGACCATCTCAATAAGTTAAAAGTCTATGACAAAAAAGAGAAAGTTACAGGTTGGATGCCAGGGTTACCACGAGCAGAGAGTCAAAAGCTTGAGGTAGACGAGCGAAAAGATAACAACAAAGAGGTCAACTTAGGATTTACAGGTGAAGAAGCACTTGCAGAGTCTGAGCGATGTATGCGTTGTTACTATATCTCAATGGTGGCGGTGTAATATGACAGTAAAAAAAATAGATACAAAAACTATTACACTCACAATAGATGGCAAAGAGTGTCAAGGGAGCAGAGGCGATACTATCTTAAAGATTGCGAGAGCTAATGATATTTATATCCCCACTATGTGTTACCTTACAAAAGTAGAACCTATAGCCTCTTGTAGAATGTGTGTGGTGAATGTAGAGGGTGTAGATGGTATGATACTCTCTTGTCAAGAGAAGGCTGTAGATGGAGCTGTGGTTACTACCAATAATGAAGCACTCCATAAGCAGAGACAAAACATTATGAAGCTTTATGATGTAAACCATCCTTTAGAGTGTGGTGTATGTGACAAGAGTGGAGAGTGTGACCTGCAAAACAAAACTATGGAGTTTGATGTAGATGGGCAGACATTTACTACAAGAGAGCAACATAGACCTGTACAAGATTGGGGTTTTATTTCGTATGACCCTAGCTTATGTATTATGTGTGAGAAGTGTGTGCATGTCTGTACGCAAATTGTAGGTGATGATGTTTTGGCTATCTCTGTAGGTGGGTATAACTCTACAATTATTAATACCAAACAAGACCAAGAGTGTAGTGAGTGTGGTGAGTGTATGTCTGTATGTCCTGTGGGTGCATTGGTGAGTACAGACTTCAAATACACCTCAAATGCTTGGGAGCTAGAAAAAATTCCTGCGAGTTGTTCTCATTGTAGTGCAGTCTGTTCACTCAATTATGAGGTCAAAGATAGTGCTATTGGTACGAGTGACAAGAAGATTTATCGCGTAAGTAATAACTATGAGTTCTCTTCTTTGTGTGGTGCAGGACGCTTTGGATTTGATTATGCAAATAAATCTGTAACCAAAGATAGTGGAGCATTTGCATACGCTATAGAGGCTTTTGAAAAGGCAAAAACTATAGCATTCTCTGCTACGATTAGTAATGAAGAGGCGATGATTCTCCAAAAAATAAAAGAGAAGTATCAACTCAAACTTGTGTGTGATGAAGCAAGAGGCTACCAGAAGTTTTTGGATGCATTTTGTAGTATGACAGGCAAATCACACTATAGCGGAAACCTTAAAAACTTATCCAAATCCAGAGGTATTGTTGTCTTTGGTACTCGTATCAATGATGATAACCCTATGGTCAAATATCATATTACTATGGCAAGTAGACGCGAAAGAGCAAGGGTGGCTTATATGCATCCTATAGAAGATAGTTCTATTGCCTCTATAGTTACACAATTTATGAAATATGAGGTTGGAAGTGAAGAGGGTATTGCAGGACTTCTTGCTTTAACACTTTTGGACAAAGAGAGAGCCACAAAAGCAGTTTTAGGCTATCTTGATAGTTTAGATATAGGCAATCTTAGTGCAGAGAGTAATATAGGCGAAGAAGAGCTAGAGGCTCTTTTGAAATCTTTGGATAAAAAAGTTGGATATACACTTGTTGTAGGTGCTGATCTCTATAACCATCCAAAAGCAGAAAACATAGCAAAGCTTTTGGGACTTATAGAGGCGTATAGTGACTTTGAAGTACTCTTAGTACCACCAGCTACAAATGCACTAGGTGTTTCTCTTATTTGTGATTTAGATGATGCACAAGAGGGATACACTGTAGGTTATAATGTAAAAGGTGATTTTGTATTGAGTGCATTAGGTGATGGCGATTTAGATATGCCAGCTTTTAATCAACAAGAGGGGACACTTACAAGTTTAGACAAAAGAGTTGTCCCCACGAATGCAGGACTCTCGTATGGTGGGTATGTGCTTAATGATATAGCTAATAAATTAGGTATCAAAGCAGAGTACACTATAGATTATACAGCCATGCTACCCCTAGAGAGAGGATTTGAAGCAACTGCTTTTGATGACTTACCTGACTATTATAGTAGTACTGGTGAGGAGCATCGAGGGTATTTATTACAAATATCTCGTTGTAAAAAAGATGGAAAATTAGATGC
>Ga0193964_1000953_pt1 | contig 13414 bp, 12 predicted proteins | sample FB_7_MG_FD_140323 | JGI IMG/M metagenome (GOLD analysis project Ga0193964, IMG submission 140323) | Microbial mat bacterial communities from the Broadkill River, Lewes, Delaware, United States - FB_7_MG | ecosystem: Environmental > Aquatic > Freshwater > River > Microbial mats | place: USA...
CCCGGCATCAATGGCTTTTTCCATGCACAGAAGATGGGAGGCAAAGATCCCCCGGCAAGGGTCGTCGTGATCTTTGTCCACCAGGAGAAATTCAATTCGTTTCTCAATGCCCAGGCGTGAAAATTCGAGCCTGGCGCGCTCCCGGCGGTCGGTACGATCCCGAAGGGAGATGCAGTAGAGCTTGTCAAAAAAGGCCCAGGGCTTTTCATTTTTCAGTGTCATGGCGTATCACCCATTCTTTTTTTGAAACGTCCATGCATGGATTTTTGGATACAAGGGCAAGCACGTTGTTTCGGTGATTGAGTACGATAAACCCCATGCACATGATAACCCCGGTGATGCCCATAAAATCGGTTCCGGATATCCGGGCAAGGCCCATGCCGAGAATGGCCACAAGCACCATGGAGCCGGCAAAGGGCAGCCGGAAAAAAAGATACACGGCACACCAGCCAGCAAGGGATAGCGCCGTAAAGACAGGGGTGAGAAACAGGGAAAAACCAATAAAATGGGCAACGCCTTTGCCCCCTTTAAATCCGTGGAAACAGGGGAACCGGTTCCCAAGCAGCAGAAAAAGTCCCACCCAGAGAACTGCGGGCACAGACAGCAACCGAGATGCCGCCGCTGCAATCAGAAACGCCTTGCCCACATCGGTCATGAGAACAACGCCGGCCCATTTCAGCCCCAGGATTCTGTAAACATTGGTGGTGCCGGCATTTTTGCTGAACAGGGTCCGGGGATCTTTTTTTGTTTTCATCTGCAGCACAAGGATGGACGCGTTTAATGAGCCTGCGGCATAGGCAATCAGGCAGAAAGCGGTGAATATCATTGGATACCCTCCCGGATCCACGCCGGAGGGGTGATGGTTCCACCGCTGACATCCCGCATCATTACCCCTGACACGGCTTCACACAGCTCGTCCTGGTCATCGATAATCCATATGTCGAATCCCAGGGTTCCGTGGGTTTGATATCGGGGGATAACCTGGGCCGTATAATCTTTCTGTTCAACCGTGGGTTTGTAAATGACCCGTTTTTCAAACCCAATTGGAAAGGCCACAATACCGAAAAAACGCTGGCTCCAGACACATCCGGCATGAAAAGCTCCATCCAGGGGGAATCCCGATCCCAGTAAGGTTTTAAAGGAATCCGTCGGATCATCCGGCATTGCTTTAAGCATTACACATGCACCGGATGGGGAAAGCCGCAATTCACCTTTAATGGAGTGAAAGGCCGCTCCGAATGGAACCAGTTCCCGGTATATGGAATGGGCGGCCACCGTAAATACGGGCTCGCTGCATTCATGCATATGAGCAGAAGACAGGTTTCGGGGCCGGGCCAGGGGCGGTTCGTCCTTTTTGGCGTTAAAGGTTGCTGTGCAATGCTCCCGGATCCGTGTCATGACCCCGTTTTTTGTGGAAAACCGGGTGGCCAGGGAGAGCGAAATCCGTGTATCGTCCATGCGGCGGATATTGCACAGCGCTTCAATGGTATTTTGACCGGGCTCAAGCACAAGAAATTTATTGAATCGTGCATCGGTGATATGCTGCGGGACAAGACCAGAAGGAAGAAGATTGTATTCTTTAAGCGATCCGGCCAGGACCTTCAACGCCTCCACGGCCGGAAACACCACCTTGCCTGCAAAACAATGGTCCATGAAATGGGGATATACGGTTATGGTTAAGGCAACCTGGTTAACGGATATGTCCATATCAGGTTCTGCGTGGCGGCTTTACAAATTTGGGGCTTAGATTTTCCCCTTTTTCATATCCCATCACCCATACGGCCAGATAGGTATCCACATAATCCAGCCAGGCCTTGAAGGTTTCAGGATTTGTGGCGTGTCTGAAAAGTCTTGCCGTAACAACGGCGCTGCCGGCCGCATAGTGGCGGCAGTCCGCACAGTCCGTATCCGGAACACAGCACGCAGCATCCCTGTCCCAGGTCAGATCCGCCCGGTATTGTCTGAATGTTTTGCCTAATCCCACATCTTCATGGGGATTCATTCTTGGATAGGAACATTGGAACAGATCATGCAGGCCCAGCTCATGGGTATGGGCAAGGATGTTATAGTGGGAGAAGAGCAGATGTTCGGGATAGGTCTCAAGCATTTCCAGCATGACATCCCGGGTTTTTGCCAGTGTCTGGCGGGTGTGCCGCAGGTCGCCATTATATCCCACCGGCGCGGAAAACATATTAAAGGTGAAAGGGCAGCCATTCTCCGCAAGGATGGGTGCCACATCCCGTATTTCATCAATGTTGCTGCTGGTAAAGGTATAGACAAACACAGCCCTGGGATCGTTTTTGTAGTTTTTGATCTGTTTTTCAAGCATGTGATCGGCTTTGCGAACGGCCTGGCTTGTCCGGTCATTGCCCCACACGGAGATGTGAATTCTGTATCCCACGTTTTCGGGTATGAATTTTAAGCCATTGGATGCGATGGCGCCCAAAGGAATTTGCCGGCAACAGGTCTGCAAAAGCTCGGGAACCAGGGCGGGTTCAGCCCCTGCCAGCACAACAAATGTGATGCCCCGCGCCTTTTCTTTGACCATCAGGGCCTGCCATGCGTCAGCGTCGTTATTCTCGGTGACAAACTGTTTGTCGCCTTCATAGAAATAACAGCCTTCACACCGGATATTACAGCGGTTGGTCATATCATAGGTGGATTCCCTCAGGAAAAAATACTTTTTTACCCGCTGCCATCGGCTGCGAATCACTGGGTCGGACAGAATATCTGAGAATTTCCAATGTGTTTGCATAAGGGATTTAACGTTTGTTGTTGATGTATTCGGCAATGAGCCGGACGTTTGTCAGTTTGGGGTAGTCATCCTCGTCAATGCGGATGCCGTATTCATCCTGGATCACCAGGGCCACAGTGGCAAGGTCCATGCTGTCAATCCCAACTTCATCCACTAAGTCCATCTCTGGCTCAAAGGTTTCGGGCGTCACATCTTCAATCATGAGTTCTTCAATGATAATCCGGGCCACATTGATAATGACGTCGTCAAGGGCTTTAACTTTGTTCATTTTTTGATTTTTCTCCCTTCTATAAGAAAGTCTGTGTAAGCGACACAGATCTTTCAACTTTCGTTGTGGGCTGAGCCTGGGTGTCGATAGATCAGGTCAGCCCATGGCTGTTATGTAATTTTCAATGTTTCTTAACATATTCCTGACAGGATATCCATTTCAGGATTCAGGGGTCAAGGGTAATCGCATGTAAAAATACGGTTTTTCTTTAGAGCCTGTTTAAAAATAGATGAATCGGCTGCAATCCCATGAAAATGGCCCCAATTCCCTCAAATTTTAGGCCAATAGTCCGGCTATTAACATAAAATTTGAGAAAATTAGTTCTCATTCTCATGAGATTTCGCTTCGATCCCCTAATTTTTAAACAGGCTCTTAGTTTTTATCAAGCGTTTATCCGTTTTTGCTTTTCTCAGTAATAATACCAGATTGAATTGTAGTCCTCGAGTTGCTCTCCGTCCCGCTGAAGGCGTTTGAGATAGTCGTCAATAGCGACATCGGTGTAGACATAGGTATCCATGAGCGCCATTCTTTTTTCCCAGGGATGGAACTCGTAGACTCGACGTCCGTCAGGAAGGATGGCGACTATATCACGATTTTGACCGGCGCGGAGGTGATTTTTACCCAGACGCGGCAGATTGAACACAATCTCATCGGTGCGCACGGTTCCCGGAAAGAGTCGGGCCTCTTCCTGCAGCTCCTGCAGCAGGCGGGCTATGGGCACTCGATAGGCATCGGTCTCCTCTTTGCCCTTGGTGTTGAAGGTGTAGTATGGGGTTACCCCGATCAACCGAAGCTTCTGGCGCAGGGTTGCTGCCTCGAATTTACGTGAATTGTAATAGGTGAACACCATCTGGTTGTAGACCTCGACCCCAAAGAGGCGGAAACGCTGTACCGCCTGCATGGCCTCGGGTGTGATCTCCGTGGGATGTTCAAAATGGGTGATAATAACCACCTCCCGCCGTCCGGGTTCGTGGAACCGGGTGATGGTCCGCACCAGGGATTCCGTGATGCGTTGCGGCAGTGTCACCGGAGTACGGGTACCGACACGGATTCGAATCACATGCTCCATCTGCGCCAGGCGACTGAGGATCATCTCCAGCCGCTCATCGGAGAGGATTAAAGGATCGCCACCGGTGACCAGGACCTCGGAGATCTCCTTGGTCTTATCGATCCAGTCAAGTGCCTGGGCAAGCTTTTTTTCGCCCAGGGTCGCGTCCGAAGAGGTCGCATCCTGAATCTGCCAGTTGCGCTGGCAGTAGACGCAGATCTGGGGACAGGTCAACACCGGTTTGAGAATGACAATGCTGGGATAACGGCGGGTGATGCCATCAATGGGAGAGGTATCTCCCTCAATCATGAAATCATTGCTGCAGCCGGGATCGTTCTCGTAATCACTGACCCGTTTGACGTACTGCATAGGCGGAATCACCTGCGCGCGAATGGCCATATCCCAGATGCCGCGATTTTCCGGATCCATTAAAGAGACGGTATAGGGCGTAATGCCAAAGGGAATACGCTCTTTCCTGGCCATGATGATGGCGGCTTTTTCCTCATCGGAAAGTTTGATCAATTCTCCCAGGATCTGTGGATCACGAATAATATGGCGGGTATGCCAGTTCCAGTCATTCCACTCCAGATCAGTGATCTTGAAATACTCAAAGAGGTGTTGCCTGTTGCTGCTGTGCTCGCGAATCAGAGCATCATCCATGCCGCAGGGATAGCGATCGATAAACGCCTGCATCTTGCGAGCTATATTGGAAAGATCCGTGGAACGCATTTTTGCTGCGGTCCGCCCTGTCTGCTTGAGAAAGGCGGGTGGTTCTTCCGTGTAGAGGTCGGTCAACCCTTTGATGCCTTTCACCAGATGTTGCAATTCTGCGATAAAGCCTGGGCTCGGCGCAGGGCCCTTGTGGTGCCCGTGGAGCAGATCATCAAGATAGGCGAGCAGGGAAAATCCAGTCAGTTCTTCGCTGCGGGTGTTGAACATGTTCCGTAGCACCCAGATCGTATCCCTAAAGACCACCCATTCCAAAGCAGCCATATTGTGGGTTTTATCATAGATATTAAGAAGCAGATTGGAGAGATGGTTGCGGAGCTTGTATCGTTTTTCCTCCAGAGTTACATTGGAAAGAAAAATGGCTTCCATTATTGGGTCAAGGGCAATGATTTTTTGAATTTGTTGAACGCGTTGCGCAGTTTTCATCGGCTACCTTCAATTTTTTTCATTGTTGTTTTCGTAAAAAACCACGATTTGTTATTCACACTTCATCGGCGACTGTGGCAATGAAATCATATAGCCTACCTTCCCTTAAAATTGCAAGTATTCACAGCTCTCCTTCCCTTGGCGTGTAAATAGACACCGCTGATGGGGAAAACAGGCCGTATTGTTGTTGAGTAAAAAGCATAGACTGTCGGGGGGAGCACCAGGACGGTCTCATTATATCCACCGTATGTCTTCATATAAACATTTTAAATACAAATATCAAATTTCGCTTATTTTATCAGGTCCTCAATAACAGATGCAAGGAATGCTCTGTAAAAATCAAAATTCGGTGTTCAAATTTTTCCTTGCCTTCTATGCTGTGGTCAGGATATTCTCCAATAAAACGGAAGCGTTTTAAACTTAATTGACACTTTTTATAAGCTTTACTACGCTACATATAACGCACGTAAAAGCTTGGTAAGAAAACACACTAAAAACATAAAGAAGAGAAAAAATGACTTATAAAATTATCTATAAAACCGGTATGTCCTTTACTTCACACGCAGGAACTTTGATCGAAGCAAAAAGAGAAGCTACAGAATACGCTGGTTACGGATTTGGCAGCATCTACATCATAGAGGGAGAGGATAGCGATTCTTCCGGCGACCCCGTGGCTATAAAACTTGAACATGACGAAGAATGGATATCACCTTGATTTACTATGCATAATTATTTTTATAAGAAAGTCTCAAAAAGTTGTTGAATTACTTTCTTGATTCGTTGTGGGCTGTACCTCGATGCTGATATGTCAGGTCAGCCCATGGCTGTTATAAGGAGGTCTGTATAAGCGACATAGATCTTTCAATCTTCGTTGTGGGTTGAGTCTGGATGTTGATAGTCCAGGGTCGGCCCTGTACGCAACATGTTTAGAAATACTTGGATTCAGGGTTTTAGGCTCACCTATATCCTTGCTGTTTAAAAAGAAGGATTGTGTTTTATAATCCGCATGAGCCGTCCAAAACTGATATGAGGCTACAGGAAAGTTATATGAGATTGCCGCCCTGTTCCGGAGACCTGACAGTCTGGTTGATACGGATATCGATAAATCCGGTACAGATGATCTTTTGGTCCGCCGTAAGCTGATATTCAAAACGGTTCGGGTTTTTCCCCGTAGGTTTTATCAAAACTGAAATGGGGGTGTCCGGTCGGATCAACTGCTTGAATCTGACCCGCTTGAACCCGTCAAGTTTCAGGCCAGGTCCCATTGCCCGTTGCATCAGGTCAAAAATCATGCTCATCTGGGCAATGCCAGGAATAATGGGGTTGCCCGGGAAATGCCCGTCAAACCAGGGTGAGCCGGATTTAACGATGAATTGGGCTGTAATAACCGATGCTTCGGTCATACTGATTTCATTGAGTTCATATCCGGAATCGCTTGGGCCAGCCATGTCCGCAGTTGGGGTCATGACCCTAATTTGCCGTGTTCGTTAACATACCGGGCCAGGGTCTCAAGGGTTGCAAATGCGGTTTCTCCAAGCTCTTTATTGTCAATGACAACTCCGTAATCGTTTTCCAGCATCATGACCATCTCCAGGACATCAATGGAATCAAGTCCCAAGGGTCCGCCGATCAGCTGGTCTTGTTCATTGATGTCCTCGGGAGTTACATCCGTCAGCCCCAGTGTGTCGACAATTTTGTGTTTCAGTTCTGAAATCAGCTTTTCCATATATGATCCAATACAATAATATTTATGGGTGTTATTATTTACTTCAAAGGCCTTCAAAGGTGTTCATGTCTTCCTGTTCTTTAAGCACATCTTTATAAATACCATCCCACCCCTTTCTTTTAAGAACCCTGGCATGCTGTTGTTGCATTAATGGCTTGAACATATATGTCCAGATGCCTGTCCATATCTTTCCGGTTCCCTTGGCCCTGGCCGACGGGTCCCACCATCCCAGAACGGTCTGGCGGTGATACCAGAACAGGTATTGAAGTTTTTCGGCACTCAGGTGACGGGTTTTGACATTGGCCCACAGGCCGTTGTACTTTTTTAAATCCAGGGTGTTGGTAACAAGCTCCTGGTCCATCAGCTGCTCCCGCATGCCTGTTTTGGGATAGGGGGTCAGGATCTGGCAATAGGCGGCATCGGCATTAATGTCTTTTAAAAACTGGTAATTTTCAATGATGGCTGTCTCATCATCATTGGGAAATCCGAATATTAGGCCGCCGATGACCATCAGGCCGTGTTTCTGGCACAATGCCACGGCTTTTCTTGAATATTCCACAATATTCCCCTTGCCTGCTGCGGCAAGGTTTGTTTTTGAGACATTTTCAATCCCTAAAAATACGGACTTAAATCCTGCCTGGGCCATTTTACGGACCATCTCCTCATTGGTGGCCATGGTCAGGCTGTCGGCCTGCACCACCAGTTTCAGGCGCCTGTATCCCCGCTGAATAATGGCATCACACAACCGGATGACTCTATCTGTGTCCAGAACCAGATTGTCGTCCACAATAAAAGCCAGCCGGGTTTTTTTATTATAGTAAATGTCGTCAAGGTCGGCAATGACCCTGTCAATGGGATAGGTCCTGAAGGTTCGGCCGTACATGTGCTTCATGCTGCAAAAATTGCAGGTACGGGTGCATCCCCTTGAGGTTTCCAGCACCTCGGCCTTCATGTTCATCACATGGTATCCCCAGGTCAGCCGCCGTTTGTCCCGGATGGGCGGTTTTAATTGGGACAGATCCTGCAGTTCGCCCATGGGATTGGTGATAAATGCGTCCCCATCTTTGTAAGTCAAGGAGGGGATGTCCTGGAACGCGTCACGGCCGTCCAGTGCTTCCACCAATCGTTTAAACGCAGTCTCTCCTTCACCCCGGACAATGAAATCAATCAGTTTGCCTTCCGGGGATTTCGTGATCTCCTGGGTCATCAGGGTGGCATGATATCCCCCGACCACGATTTGGGCACTGGGCCGGACACGTTTGATCAGCCGGATAATCCGACAGCAGGTGTCCCATTGCCAGGACATGGCTGAAAGCCCCACGATATCCGGCTCAAGTTTTGTCAGTTGTTTCGTTATATAGGCGCGGATGGACCGGCGTTTCCGGATCAGGTCAATAATTCTGACCTCATGCCGTTCATGGATATTGCCGCCGATGCTGGCAATACCAAGGCTGGGGAAATGTACCGCTTCCTGGTGGATGACCAGGGGCGCCACATCGGGCATGGACATCAGGAGCACTTTCATGGCAGACTCTCCTTGGAAAAAGGGATAATGGCTTTTGGAAACGTTTTCATGGCAAACGCCTTTATCTGTGTCCCCCGGGGTCAGTTCTCCGGGTAAAAATGCCATTCCCCAGGTGCCCGGACCCATATGAACCCCTGAGGTCAGAGATAATGGGACAAGGAAAACACGTGCCCGGGGACAGGCCTGACGTATTTGGGGCATGACCGAGGCCTCCACCCATGCCCTGTTGTCGGAATATTCCAGAAGTATCTTTGGTGACGCGATTTTTCCAAACTCGTGTTTAAGCCGGTTGACGGCATACCGGATCTGGCTGTCACTGTTTCTGACAGTGGCCACCCTTTGGGCACCGCTTGCCCTAGGGCTGATGATGGGCCGAATGCTGAGAAGATCGCCTGTCACACAGCCTGTCTTGGACATCCTGCCACCCATGGCCAGGTATTTAAGCTGGTTGAGGAAAAGCAATTCGTCGCAAGCATTAATAATCTTTAACGCATGGGCTGCCAGTTCAGCCGGGTCCTTCAGGGTTCCGGCCGCCAGGGCAACGGTTTCGGCAATGAGCCCAAGCCTGCCCGATGCCGCACCGGTATCCACAACCCGCATCCGTTCTGAAAGAGCGTTGTCCGCAACCCACTGGGCGGCAACATCATAATTGCCTGTATACACGGATCCCACACACAGGTAAAGTACCTGGTCGTATTGCCCCAACACCTTTCGGAAGGTTTCCTGGCGCTGGAATACCGATGCCTGGGCGGTCATGACCCTTTTGCCCCGGGCCATGTCTGCATAGATTTGGGCCTGGTTCGCCAGGGTTTCAGGGCATCCGCCGTCATCGGTCACGATGAAACTGTCCATGAGGGTGATGCCAAGTTCTGCGGCCCGGTCAAGGGTGATGGAGCCTGCCGCATCAGTGATGATGCCCACCGTGTTTGGGTTTGTCCGGGGCGGTGTCTTTTGTGGCCGGGGTATAATGGGTTCGGCATTCCATGCCGTAATAGACCCTATTTCAGCCACCTTTTGCTTAAGCGCGTCCCTGTCCCTGGTGTGCACATGAATTTTCAGGGACCGGTTAGTTTGTGCCGTAACAATACTGTCACCAAGGGTTTTAATCAACGCGTTCGGGGGAGTGGTGCCTTGACCCACCTGAACCTGTAAATCCACGCAAAAGGCCGATGCTGAAGGGTCCGTGTATTCGGTCGACACACAGAGCCGGTTTTTGAAACTTTCCATGACCGGGATACATTGATCCTGCCTGTGCTCAAGGGCTTTAAAGAATCCTTCCAGAAACAGGAACATCCCCAATGCCCCTGAATCCACGACGCCTGCTTTCTGCAGAGCAGGCAGTCGGATGATGCTTTGGGCCACACTTTGTTTGAGTACTTCGGTCAGTTCATCGGTATCAAAGGAGGCTTCCTGGAGTTGGCCGTCACGTGCCCTGTCATCAAAAAAACGGGCCTGGCTTTCAAACAGGTCCAGCATGGTACCGGGTCTGGGATCGGCCACGGCGTTCATGGCCATGTTTAAGCCCTGCTTGGCGGCATTGGGTAAAGATGCAGGCAATGGGTGGGATAAAAAGCCCGAAAAAAAGGCTGCCGCAATATTGCCTGAATTGCCGATGGCTGACATTGACAGTTTATTAACAAGCCCGTCAAACGTTTCCTCCGAAGGTGTTTTGCAATCGCCATTGCCCGGCTCAATCCGCTTAAACGGTGCCAGGCTGATTTTCAGGTTTTTGCCGGTATCTGAATCATGGACCGGAAAGACATTGACCTGGTCCAGCAGATCCGCCCAGGCCACAACCCTTTCGTAGCCAATGGCAAGGGCTTTTGTAATTGTTTGTGTGTCAGTGCAAGGGCCTTTGGGCATGAGGTTACACCAGAAGCGCTGAGGTTATATCCTCGGGAATTCTGAATAAAAGCGTCATTTCCGGCACACGTACCGCCACCTGTTCGCTTTTCCCCCGGGCACAGACCTGGTCCGTTCCTTTAAGCCGGATCTCAAAATTTATGCCGATTTTGTATTCAGCCTCTGTCACGGTCGCTTTGCAGATAAATTCGTCATGAAATTTTAAGGGCGCAATATGCTTAATGGATGAGCGGCTTACCGGAAAACTGACCCGTTTTGAAAGGGAGTATTCATACAGGTCAATGCCCGCTGCTTTAAACAGATCGAATCTGGTTGCATCAAAGTATTTATAATAATTGCCGTGCCACATCACATGCATGGGGTCCATGTCGTGGAATGGGACTTTGTGTACCGTTTCGAAGTGCTTGTAGACCGGCTTTTTAGTTTCGTTTTTTTTTACCATGGAATGAACTGATACAGCTTGGCGAACATTTCATACACGGTTATCCAGTTTTGCAGATCCTGGGTACTGTTCATATGGGCCCGTTTATTGACCATGACCCAGCTCATATGGGCTGCGCCGTCTTTGCAGGTTTTGCAGTCCCGGGTTTCAGAGGTGCAGCAGCGGTGCATGGTTTTAAGGTCCGAGGCCCAGCGGATGAAGTTGGTCAGCCGTTTGGGATTGTTTTTCCGGCTGTCCAGGGGCTGGGTCACCGAGGGGCACTCCGCCCACCCGAATGGTCTGCCTAACATGGTGCCTGTGGTGATGATCTTGTGATAGTATTTTGCGGAGACCACCGTGTCAGGATAGCGGTCCAATAATTCGTCCATTTCTTGGCACACGACCGTAAGCTCTTGCTCTGTCCAGCTGAATCCGTCCACACCTTCGTCATTGGAAAGAAGCTGCATATGCACTTTGAGACCGACATTGCGGATTTTTTGGATGATGGGCTCAATATTTCCCACCAGCTTAGGGGTAATGGTCAAAAGATAGTACACATGGGGGTCACCTTCATAGTGGCGGCTGGATATGGCAAAGGTATCCTTTCCCCTTAATGTCTTTTCGTCATCACTGCTGCCCCACAGCGAAATGCCCACCATCATATCCGGAAAACGCTCCCTGGGCACTTTGATCAATCCGTTTGTGGCGACAAAGCTGGGCATGCGGTTATAAAATGCCTCGACCCGGTCCAGGCAGAGGGTGGGTTCTCCGCCGATGAGAATGGCAAGGTTGACGCCCCGCTCCTTTTCCCGGTCAATAAAGGTTTCCCATTTTGAAAGATCCATTTGCTCTTTGGCTGCCTCGTGTTCACCGGATGAAAAGAAGAAACAACCCTTGCAGCGAAGGTTACAGCGATTGGTTACATCATAGATGGAACTTCTTATGTTGAGCTTGGAAATTGCTTTATATCGTGCATGCCACTGTTGATCCAGAAGAGAACTAACTGTTTTCATAGACAGCTTCCTTGCCTTGCCTGTATTGGTTTTTTAAAGGTAGTATATATAATAAAATGACGCGTCATAGACAAGGCTAAAATAGTGCCCGACCGAAAACCGTAAATTTTGCCGATTACTTCGTTGGTCGCAAATTTTAATCCTCGAAATACTTCATGTATTCCTCCGGTTAAAATTTGCGCCCGCCTTGTATTCGACAAAATTTTCAGGTTTTCGGTCAGACACTAAAATAGAAACGGGAGGAACATCTTTGATTTGCTGCAATACTCAGTGTAGGCCTCCCCGAAAAATGTGTAGTTTTCTTTTTCTTCCACCCTGGCTACTGCAATAAGAAATAATGTTGTTATCACACTTATTGCTAAGGTGAGGGGGGTGATATGTTTTAAAAAAGCGCCCCAGTTCAAAAGCAGCAGTGAGGCATACATGGGATGGCGAATAAATCGGTACAACCCCGTATCAACCAGGTGAGCCGTATTTTCAAAATTAAAATTTTCAGGCATGTCATCACGGCGGCTGTGTCCCCCAAAATCCCGAAGCAGTTTCACCGCGCACAGGACAAAACCGATGGAACAGATCAGCAGTGCCCAGGAAAGCATCTGACGCATTGAAAAGGGATCATTAAACCAATACGGTTGATTCAACGCAAGCAGAGCGGCAATGCCTTCAAAGACAAAAAAGCGGTAAAAGCCGTGGCTGCGATAATTTTTCAGCGTGTGCCGGGAAATCCACACCAGAATCAGGCTGATTAAAATAAAAAGGATAAAATTCATAAGAGTTCCGAATTGGGTAGGGGAATATAAAGGTTTGGGTTTAAAATCAAAGGTGCTTTCATCCGGGCATCACTTCAATGGCGGTAAGGTGCCGGCCAAGGCCCAGAAGGAGTATCCCCCGGCCTTGGAGGCCTATGCATTGTCCCGGAGACGTGGGGTCAGGCAGCTTGTTGTTGTCCACCGCATCCACGGCAAGCACGGCTGCAACCGCCTGGGCCGTGGCAAATTGTCCGGTAAGGCGGCGGTAATCCAGGATGGGGATGGACGATGAAAACGCGTTGGACAACGCATCTGCCAGGGCTTTTCCCCGGGCTGCACAGGTCCGGGGAATACCGGCCATGACAGCACCATACCTATCATTGAAATCCGGCAGTTCCCGGATAAGGCTTGCCAGGGCATCTTTGGGCTCAAGGCGGTCGTCATGTTTCATGAAAAGGCGGGGGGTCAGGGTGGGTTTGCCGGGAACCGCCCCCGGGGCCAGCACCAGGGCACCGCCGCCGTCCGTTGCCGTGTCTTCCGGGACCACGGACATATCAAACTTGAAAGACAGATCAGCATGGTGTTCATCACCGCCCATGACCATCATGGGGGCATGGTCCTTTTGACCCAGAATACCGGCCGTCCAAAGGGCCTGCTCACAGGCGACATCCCCGCCCGTGGTGGTGATGTTTGCCCCTTTTGCACCAAGTTCCATGGCCACATGGCCCAGAGCGGCGTTGTGGACCGATCCCACAAAATCAATGGGGCTGGAGGATTTTTCATTGCCAGCAAAAAGCCGTGAAAGAAAGTCCCAGGTTTCCGACAGCGATCCCCAGCCGGTGCCCCCGATAATGGATGTCGGCGATATGCCGGCAGGGGTGTTTTTTCCGG
>Ga0193964_1000954_pt1 | contig 13403 bp, 15 predicted proteins | sample FB_7_MG_FD_140323 | JGI IMG/M metagenome (GOLD analysis project Ga0193964, IMG submission 140323) | Microbial mat bacterial communities from the Broadkill River, Lewes, Delaware, United States - FB_7_MG | ecosystem: Environmental > Aquatic > Freshwater > River > Microbial mats | place: USA...
ATAATTTTGATACTCTTCTAATAAAGATTCTATATCTATCAAACTTTCCATTTTTTTGCAAATTAAATCTATTTTATTTTGAATCATTAAAAATTTATCTGCTATAAACTCAAATACAGTTATCTCACTTCTTTTATCAAGTTCTGAAAATTGACTTACATATCCAATTTTACAATTCTTTAAAACCTCTACTTTACCTTTAAACATAATTTCTTCAGGATCCATTATTATATTAATTAGTGTACTTTTACCACTTCCACTTGAACCTATAAATGCACAATGATTTCCCTCTTCAATAGTAAATGATATATTTTCATATAAATTTTTTTGTGGATATGAATAAGACAAGTTCTCAACTTTTATCATTTTATTACCTTTCTATGTCTATTTATATATTTAATAAATAAACTATACTTCATTATATTTTTTAGTTTACCTTTGCTATGGTACCATTTCTTATTAATAATTACAATATAATTAATTTTTAAATCCATTACAATAATTAATATCCATAATTAATTATTCAATATTTTACAATTGACAAAAATAAATCTAATGGAAAATTATATAAATAATCTACTCTTTATAATGAAGATTCTATATGTTATTGCTGGATATGTGGATATAATTTGGGTAGAATAAAAATATATATTCTAATTTTCAATCTATCTACTAATATTTTATTATACTTTTAAGGATGTGTTTTCAATGAATTCAAATATTATAAATGACCTAATTAATTCCTACACAAATAGAAGTTCTAATTCTTTTATTACTCTTTACAATCAAAATAATACCCTTGTATTAAAACATTTAAAATATCCAGATTATCTAATTAAACTATCTAACAAAGATTTTGAAAGTTCTAAAAAACAAAAAGATATACTTTCATTACTGCCAAATAATTACAATAATTTTAGCCGCATTTATCACACTCAAGTTGACAACTCTGACGGCAATATAAGAACTTTAGAAATAATCGATAAAATAAACGGGACATCTAAAAAAGAGTATACAAATCTTGAAATAATAAATACAATTAATTCACTAAAAAAATTACATACCAATTTAAATAACATCTCAAATAGAAATAAGTTTTTCTTTCCTTCCCTAAAAAATTTATTTAATGGTATTATCTCTAATGCTCATATGTCTACAAAAACAATCGCAACTGAAATTCAATCGTACAAAGAATATAGTAGTTTTATAAATTCTAAACAAGAATATATTACAATAGCAGACCTTGTGTATGAAAATATTCTTATTGACAAAGAACAGATTAATTTTATTGATTTAGATCCATTAATCTTAGGCCCTAAAAAACTTCAATTTTCAATATTATTAACATCTAACATTTTAATTCAATCTAATCAATTTAAAATTTTAAGTATTGATTTAATAAAAAAATTCTTTTCACTTTATGGATATAATGATTTTAATAGAGAAGATCTTATTTCGTTATCAATTTTCCCTCTACTTATCTTATCTATGCGACAAGTAGATCTTAATACTCTACCAAAAGATGATTCCTCAATGTATTATAAATTAAAAGTAATCTTACTTTTAATAGTTAAAGAATTAGCCAATATGAATGATTAATCGTCCTTTTTAGTTATCCACTTAGCACCAATTCATTCAAATAATGTTCTCAATAATAAAACGACAGGGAATACTTTTTAATATTCCCTGTTTTTTATCATTAAAAACTTTAAATTTTTCATAAATCTATTTTATCAACTATTCGTTTTCCAAATAAAAAATCAATTAAACAATTTATTTTACAATAATTAATTCCAATTCTCCAACACCTGTGTGAAATGGAATAATATATATATCTTTACCTTTTAGAATATGATTTTCTTTACACACAGGAATATCTAAATCGCATTTTTTCCCTTTATTAGACATATTAACCGTAAATAAACCATTATGAAGATTTATAAATTCCTTGCATACATCTATTGCAAATTCATCAATTATTTCTATTTTTTCTCCTGAATATTTTGATGAAAATAGTAATAAATCATTGTCCTTTATTGAAAATGCCGTGTATAAAGATTTTTCATTTACAATATTTTGTTCAAATAAATATTTAAATTGCTTTTCATTTACTTTAATAGATTCAGATATATATACATCATTAGTAATAAATCTTACTATATTTTTATAAAATAAAGCAATATATTCTTTAATTTCAAAATCATCAATTTTAATCATATTATATATAACTTCATCAATCTTTCCATTCTTTAATTCATCAAAAGATTCGTCTGATATGCAATTTTTTTCCTTATATTCAGCTAATGCGCTGGAAAATTCTTCGATAGTCATAAATCCTTCGTTCACAATAGTTTCAGCCAAAATTAAATGTTCTGATTGCTGTTTAGTTAAGATGATATTAAGTTCATTTTTATTTAAGTAATTAAATTCTATCGCCACTTCACCAAATCTCTTATCTTGCTTTTTTTGCAGATTATTTATTTCAACAACCTGTTTTGATGTCAAAAATCCTTCATTAATAGCTATCATGCCTAATCTTAATCTAGTATTTTTTATATTTTTAAAAACTTTTTTTAATTCCTCTGCAGAAATATAGTTATTATTAAGTAAAAATTGTCCAAAAAATTGAGTAAACATTTTAAACCCCCTTAGAAAATTTATTGATTGTATTTTTTAACACTTCTTCTTCAACTGGTTTTTGAATAAAATCAACAGCGCCAACCTTAATTGCTTTACTAAGATTTTCTTTAGTTCCCACCGATGAAAGCATAACTATTTGAGCTTTAGGATCAAACTTAATTATTTTATCAACTGCTCCCACTCCATCAAGTTTTGGCATAATAATATCCATATAAACTAAATTGGGTTTTTCCTCTTTATATGTTTCAATTGCTATTTCTCCATTTGATGCCTCACATACTTCATAATCTCCCAAATTTAGTATCATATTCTTTAATTGCCTTCTTATCATCATTGAATCATCACAAATCAATATTTTCATTTAAACCTCCTCAATATTTGTATAAGTTAACTAGATATAATAAAACTACTCACTCTTAATTATACCGTTCTTATATCTAAGTTTCTAGAATTATCTTGCTTGTTGTTTGAATTTTCAATCATTTTTAAGCTATAGTTTCCTACCTATTTCTATGAATTTAACCATAAATTTAGATTTATCTATATTTCTTTGATATTTATTCAAATAACATCGTATATTTTTCAATCATTTATCTTATTTTCCCTTTATACAAAACAACAGCGTATACAATGTATACGCTGTTGTTTTGTATTTATAATTTAAACTTAGTCATTATTTCTTTTAATACTAAAATTATATTATTCAAATATAATTCTATCTTAAATGTTATTCCTATACCCTAATTCCTCTATTTATTATAAAATCAGGCGATTTTGTTCTTATAAACTTAATAACCACAAATGATGTCAAGATTTCTGTAATTGGCATAATTAACCACACTCCAGTAATTCCTAATGCCTTAGGTAAAATCAAAGACATAATAAAAAACACTATAAATGTTTTACCAAATGATATTAAGGCTGAAATTTTACCATTTGATAAAGCTGTAAAATAAGCAGATCCATATATATTTAATCCAGAAAACAAAAATCCAAAAGAAAAAATACTTAATCCAACTGTTGATAAATTATATGCTATATCTGTCTTTTTCAAGAATAAAGATACCAAAAATGGATTAAATATCAATAATATAATGCACATTAAAGGACTCAATATTAACAATGTTTTCTTACTATATTTTTTTAGTTCTATTAGTGATTCAGTATTTTTAGCTCCAAAATGATAACTTAAAATAGGCGCAATTCCTGTAGATAATCCTATGAAAATAGATGAAAACAGAAAATTTACATATAATATAACCGATATTGCAGCTACTCCTGCATTACCTGCATATTTCAAGGTTAAAATATTAAACAAATATGTTGTAAAAGCAATTGCAATTTCATTAACCATTTCTGAAGAACCATTTGTCAACGTTGCTAACATAAATGTCCAATCAACTTTACTAATACGATATTTGAAAATTGTTTTTTTACCATAAAAATAATACATTCCATAAAAAACAGATACTACATTTCCCAAAAATGTACCTAATCCAGCACCAGCTATTCCCATTTTAAAATGTACAATAAATATATAATCCAAAATTATATTTATTACTCCACCTATTATTGACATAGTTAAAGCACTATTAGGTCTTCCCTCCGCTCTTAAAAATCCTTCAAATAAAATTTTTAAAATCATAATTGGAAAAGAGATAATCATATAAAAACTATATACTTTTACATATTGACTTAAACTTTCGTTTGCGCCTAGTATACTAATTAATTGATTTTGAAACAATAATCCAAGTCCTGTTGCAACTAATCCAATTAATAACCCTACATTTATTAAATTTGAAAAATAGTTTGAAGCTTTATCTATGTCTTTTTCCCCCAATTTAATTGATATTAATGCTCCTCCTCCACTTGAAAACATAATCCCTACTGCAAAAGCAATTGTAAATAGGGGCATAGATATATTAATTGCTGCAAGTGCATCTGATCCTACAAAATTTGATACAAATAATCCATCGACAATTGTATACACCGAAATTGTAAGCATTATAAGTATTGATGGCAATACAAACTTTATAAAATCTTTATACGACATTTTCTTATTATAATTCATTTTAAATTCCCTCTTTCTATGTTATATTGTAACTATAAAGTGTATAGTCACTATACAGTCAAGAGGTGAATAATGAAAAATAATTATTTCTCAATTGGAGAAATAGCTTCAATTACTGGAATTTCAAGAAAAACTTTAATTTATTATGACAATGAAAATATATTTAAACCAGCTTACGTTGCAAAAAATAAGTATAGATACTATAAACGTAATCAATTAGAAACTTTAAGCATAATATCCCTATTAAGAGAATATGAAATGCCCTTAAAAGAAATAAAAGAATTTATAGCAAATAAAGGAATTGATAATTTTATTGATTTATCAACTGATTTAGAAATCAAAATGGAAGCTAAAATAAAAAAAGCAACTATACTTCTTGAAAATATTAGATACAACAAAGAAAATATTATTAGAATAAATAATATTAAAGACTTATCTATCATAAATATAGTTTCAATAAACGAAGCCCCTTTATTTACCATTGAATTATCAGCTAAAGAAAAACTTAACCATGACTACGCTCCTGTATTTTTAAAGCTAGAACAAACTATGAAACAGCATAATACCGTTGGCCATGGAATTTATGCACAAGCAGATAAAGATATGTTAAATACATCGTATAAAGGTGAATTAAGCAGTTTTTCTATGGGATTAAATAAAAGTAATTCACACCTAAAAAATGATTCAATAAAAAAAGGAACCTATTTGCATTTTTTCCATAAAGGTACCTATGATTCAATTTATAAAAGTTATCACCGCGCATTTACTTATATTAAACAAAATAAATATTCAATAAGCGGACCATCCTATGAATTAGATATAATTAATCATTTTACAAATGATTTAGAAGATGATTATATTTCTGAAATATGGATAAAGGTAGATTGATAAAATAAATAAAAAATTGGAAAGGTTGTTGTTTTATATGAAAAGATATATTGCTTTATTAAGAGGCATAAATGTAGGCGGCAAAAATAAAATAGTTATGGCTAAATTAAAAACAAATATGATAGAACTTGGATATAAAGACGTTTTTACATATCTTAATAGTGGAAACATTATTTTTTCAAGTTCTGAAAACAATTTGAATAATCTAGCAAATAAAATAATGTCAATGATTTATCATTCATTTAACCTAGATATACCTGTTTTTATTATTTTGCAAAGTGACTTAAAAGATATTTTAAATAAATCTCCCGATTGGTGGGGGAATAGCAATAAGGAGATCTATAACAATATTATATTTTTACTCTCTCCCTTATCTTATGAAAATTTTTACAATGAAATTGGAATTACAAATTCACAATATGAAAAATCATTTAACTATAAAAATATAATATTTTGGTCCTTTAATCGCAAAAATTATAGAAAAACAAATTGGTGGTCTAAAACAGCCAATTCTAATATAAGCAATAAAATTACAATTCGAACAGCAAATACATTAAAAAAAATTGCTGAAATGTAAATATTCTTTTTATATCTACTCTCTATCTTTAATTACAAAAATAAAAAAGATCAGAATAGATATATCTATCTACAACTAATCTTTTTCTATCATTATCATTTTTATTTAGTTTTCTTATTTTCAATAAAATTTTTATGATCTTTTTCAAAATCTCTTTCTAAATTTTTTTCAAATTTTTTAGTATATGCATTTGAAAATTCTTTTGATGTGATTTTAAATCTATTTAATGCATCTGTAAAATACATAAGTACATCTGTAAATTCTTCTACTAAATGACTTCTAACAACATCATTTTCCATTATTTCTTCAATAGATTTCTTCTTTATAACCGATATTACTTCTCCAACCTCTTCTATCATATATAAAATTGAATCTCTTGCAAACTCGGGTTCCATTGGCTCCCATTTGTCTTTGTATTTATCATGTAATTCTTTAGATAAATTCATTAACTCTTCAATAGATAGATTTTCCTTGCTCATTTTATGCCTCCAATTTTTATAACGTAATCAATTACTTTTAATTATTTTATTGTTCCTTAACAAGTATATAATCATTTAATCATATTTTCAAAAAAATACCCAAAGATTTCTCTTTGGATATTTTTTATTAAAATAATTTATTTTCTATTTTAAAGCTAATATATTCCTACTTTTTTTGCACCTATAACAGCTGCACCAATGGCACCTGTATATTGACTTAGTTTATGCGTTGAAACTTTTAAATTCAAATTTTTTTCTAATGATTCACAAATCACTTTTGATTTTGCAAGCCCACCACTAAAAAATATATGTTTTTCTATTGGTAATCTTTTGGCAAAATTTGCAGTTCTTTTGCACATAGATTCTATAACCCCCATTGCAATTGATTCTCCAGGCTTATCATTTGCCAAAAGACTTACAATCTCACTTTCTGCAAAAACTGCACACATACTACTTATAGATACCGGATTTTCACAATCTACATACTCATCTAAATCATCAATATCTTGATGTAGTATTCGCATCATTACCTCTAAAAATCTTCCAGTTCCAGCAGCACACTTATCATTCATTAAAAAATCCATTATATTTTTATCATTATCTAATAGAATTACTTTACTATCCTGTCCACCAATATCAATTACACCCGTTATATCTTTACATAAAAATGATGCTCCAATACCATGACAAGTAATTTCTGTAACCTTTTTATCCGCTATCTCTAATAAGTCTCTTCCATACCCAGTTGTAACCGTATATACTTCAAAATCTTCTTTTAATTCATTGTATATTTTCGAAACAGCCCTTCTTGGATTTGCTCCTGTAGATATAATCATTTTATTTACAATTTCTTTTCCATCAAATAATACGCCTTTTGTGGTAGATGAACCAGAATCTATCCCTATCGTATACATTATAACATCTCAATAAATGCAGATAGTCTAGTATTAAGCTGCCCAACGTCAGCCGTTGAGTAATCAGTTTCAACTGAAATATATGGAATATTTTTCTCTTCTTTAACAAACTTCTTTACTCCAAATGTTTCTACCGCATAAGTGTGGCAAGCTTGTAAAATTACATCTACAACTCCATCCACCTGATACTCGTCTATTGCACTACCTAATAATTTATATCTATTACTATTAGGCGACATACATGAACAACCAATTTTTAAATATTTTTCACTTATCGCTTCATAAATATCTTCTTTAGATTCATCTATATTATCCTGTATAGCCTTTGCTCCCATACAATTTTCATAAAACACAACTCTTGCTCCATTATCTTCAATAGCTTTAACTAATTTCTCAGTCACGCCACCAATTGGACATCCTGTAATTAATATTCTTGGTTTGTCTTCTAATACATTGCCAGCTTTATATTCTTCCTTTATTTTTTCAGTAATATTTTTAACATCTTTAATATTTTCTTCTCTATCAAATTTAAAAGTACTTCCATATAAAACTTTTAATAAATCTAGTCCACTAATTGCTGAAGGTTTTAATTTTCCTAAACTATAAAATTCTTTAAGTGCAGTTCTTTCTCTATTTTTTAAGTTAACAGCTTTTCTTATTTCTTCTTCGGTAATTTCAATATCAAATTGTTTCTCGATAGCTTCTTTTAGTTTAATAACCTCTGCCTTCCACATATCAAATGATTCTTTTGTTTCTGGATTATTAGGCAATTGCATAACATGCACAGGTTTATATTCTGCCATCATTTCAAACATTTTCTTTTTTCCATCACAAGTTGTTTCCCCAACAACAATATCTGAAAAATAGAAAAATGGACATTTATCGGTCTTACCAAACCCATAACTCGATTTAATAAGTGGACATAAATTCCTAGGTAATTCTTTTTCAGCCTCCGGAATTGTTTCATCAGATGTAGCACATAGAGACACCGTAGCTCCTCCCGCAGCTAATGTAATTTCTGATGGCATAAATGTACAAAATGTACCTACCATAGGTTTATTCATTTCCTTGTATTCTTTAGCCATTATAAATGAATTTCTTCTAGCCTCTGAAAATTCTTCAAATATCTCTGGCAATTCTTTTATTAGTTTCATATTGTTACACCCTCCTCTGATAATATTAATAAATCAAAGTTATCATATTAAAAAGCTTATAACCAATAAAACATATTAATGCCATTTGATATATTATAAAAATTAATTATACTTATTGACTAATTAAATTTTCACAAAAAAATCTAAGATAATATCTTAGATTTTTCGTAATCTTTATGTATTTATATAATCTATAATTTAATTACAGGTATCCAAATTTCTACGATGGAATCAGGATCTTCATTTCCTTTAAATCTTTCATCGTAATGTTCAATTGCATAGTTTTTATTCTCTAATCTAAATTCTTTGTATTTATTACTATTTGATAATAACCATTTATCCATAGCTCTATTTTGACTTTCATATCCTTTAGCTGGATAAATTTCAAAAACTGCATAAAGAACGTCTGGCAACATTTTGTAATCATAATCGTTACCTGAAATAATTTCTTCTACTCTTACACCTGCTAAACAATCACAATTTCCATTTTTATCATACATTCTAAGTTCGTAACCTGCATCCTCTTTTTTATTTTTAATAGCACAATCATTTTCTAAGCGTTCAAACTCATTCCAAATTTCAAACGTTTTATTTCCATCTCCTAATACTCCTGCTATTATGATAGAACCTTTTCGAATAATTTTAGGTTCAATTATTATTGATTTTTGAGTATTTAGAATATCTTCAATTGTGCCTTCTTCATCAACTACTAATAAATAGTCAATTGTTGTTCCTAGACTTTTAGCCAATAGTGGTAATAATTGTGTTTCAGGTAAACAATGTCCATTTTCCCATTTGCTCACAGCTTGTGAACTTACATCTAATTTTTGCGCCAAATCTTCTTGTGTCAATAATAGTTTTTTTCTTAAATCTCTAATATTATTTCCTACCTTATATAAATTCATTTCTACCTCCTTGTATTTTAACTAATTTAATTATAGAATATTTTATTAAAATACAACATATATCTAACATTATATTTATTTAAATTAATTAAACCTTAAGTTGAATTAGTTTAAATTTCATACTAAATAAATATTTACATTTCTATAAATGATTTTAAATTTTGAACAAATCTACATACATGAAACCCATCGCATACTGAATGATGAACTTGTATCGCTAATGGCAACATGTACTTTTCATCTATATTGTAATATTTTCCCATAGTGAAAATTGGTAATAAATATTTATAGTCTTTTTGAATATTTAGATTAAATCCATCAAATGTTTCCCATGGAATCATAGAAACAAAAAATACATTGTCTGGAACATTAGACTTTGCTTCCATTTTATTTACAGAACCAAATATTTCTATATCTTTTTTATATTCTGTATAAAAGTCGTCATAATTTTCTTTATACTCTGTCCATATATTTGAAAAAGTTTCAGTTGTTTTATTAAATACTGTATAACAAGGAATTAATTCATCAAAAATTCCCAATTTACCAGTTTTATTAAAAGATACTCTAAATTCATCATTTATATTAACTGTTTTTGTTAGATAATAAAGCATTGCTGGATATATTTTTCTACCAGATTTTATTATTTTTGTTATATCAATTTTTACTGTCATACTATATGTACAAGGTACTTGTGAATAGTAGTGTTCAAAATATTCTTTTCTTTTCCACTTTTCCCTATCTATTAAATTAAACTTCATAATATTTTCTCCTTATTTTTTACTATTTTTGCATTAACAACTCCACTCTTTGAAATTCATCCATTATCAAATTAGCCAACATAATAAAAAAAACAAGTAGAACTTTTATATATTAGCAAAAACAATTTTATCAATCATTAAAATTATACTATTGTATTGCTTTTTTTACAATTATTTTCAATTTGTAAATAAATTTTATTCTCAATCTAAAAAACTACCTAAAGATTTCTCCTTAAGTAGTTTTTAGTAAAAAATATATCTATTTAGACAATATATAAAATCATTTTTAAATCAAATTTATCTAACGAAAACTCCATTATTTTCTCTAAAAAGCTCAATAACATACTTATCTAAATTATAGTTATCAATATATATTTTTGCATATAAATTTTCTACTTTATCAAATGGTGATAAAAGAAAAAAATCACTCTTACTTATTTTTTTATCCCCATTAATTTTATATGTCATCTCAATTTTTGCAGTTATATAATTTCCAATTTTAATCCAATGTGCAGGAATTACTTTTATTCCTATCATAGTGCAACAAGTACCATTTTCCTTTAATCTTTCAATTTTTCTTTTATTTAGAATGCTTATTATTTTACAGCTTAAGCCAAAAATAATCCATATAGCACCATTAATTATCATAGAAATATTTCCATTTATATTTAACAATATAATCCCAATTAAGGAAAATGGAACGCCAAAAACAAAAAACAGAAATTTAAATAATTTATCCCAAGGTTTTTCCACCTTATTCATAATATACCTCCATTTTCGCTATCCTTTAAATGCTACTGCATCCAATTGAAATAAAAGCCCATTTTCTCCACCTCTGTGTGCAAATTCTGTTTGAATAGATTTTCTTACTGGATATTTACCTTTGAATCTTTTTTTAAAAATAGTTTCCATTATAGGTATATTCCATATATCCCTAAATAAACAATCAACTTGAACTACAGACTCTAACCCAAATCCAACTATTTTCAATCTTTTTTCCAAATGATCAAGCGCTCCATTTATTTGCTTTTCAATCGACTCTCCTATGTTTCCAACACAATAACCAATATATAAAAAATCTCCAGCTTCAATCAATCCTGAATGTGCCCATTCTTCATTTATATCATATCTAACTATATTACTCATAAATTCTCTCCTATCCTTTATATTATTAAGAATATATTATCATATATTATCTTTAAGAACAAACGTTCTTTTGCTGAACTTATCCAAAAAATAAATTTTTATGTAGAAAACTCTTAAAGTATTTTTTAGGGATTGAAATTAAAAATCATTATCACTATAATTGTTTTACTACCAAATATATCTTAAATAAAAAAAAGGGTGGTGTTCAATTTGAATTCATTAGACATTAAAAATTTATCTGTTGAAATAGACAATAAAATTGTTTTAAAAAATATCAATTTAACAATTAATAATGGCGAAAAACACGTATTATTAGGTCCAAATGCATCCGGAAAATCCTCATTACTTTATTCTTTGATGGGATTTCCAAACTATAAAATAAAATCTGGAACCATTTTTTTTAACAATACAAATATCTCAAATCTTACTATAGAACAAAGGGCTTGGCTTGGAATTGCTGCTATTTATCAAAATCCACCTGAAATTAGCATTAAATTATCAAAATTATTATCTACAATATCACAAAAGAAAATAAATCTTTCTAAAATAAATAATTTATTAGATAGAGATGTAAATGTCGGCTTTTCTGGTGGTGAAAGAAAACTCTCTGAACTAATGCAGGTGGTAAGTCTAAATCCAAATTTTGTTATGTTAGATGAATTTGATGCAGGATTAGACGTAGAAAATCTTAAAAATTTAAGTTTTATTGCAAATCAAGAGCTATCTAATTCTTCTGTTTTACTTATTACACATAGAGGAAAAGCATTAAAATTTTTTAATCCAGATTTTGTTCATGTTTTATTAGATGGAAAGATTATTTGTTCATCTAACAATTGGAAAAAGATATGGAATACAATTAAGGAGGATGGTTATGAACGATGCAAAAAATGTGCATTATCTTCAAAAAGATAATGACTATAGGATAATTAAAGAACCTGGCATTCTTATATTATCTAGTAACGAAGCATATCTTACTTTACCTTGGTGCAGAAAATATTTTCAAAAAGAACCTACTGAAGGCTATTTTATATATATAACAAAAACTCCAAAGAAAACTTTGCTAACTAACACCTTAATATGTAGTTCTAACATTGTTCAGTCACCCACTAATTTAATAATTATAGAAGAAAATATAAGTGCAAAACTTTACAACACTTGCGCTTCAACTAAACCAAATTTAAATGGAAAACACTTTGGTCAAACAAAAATCATTGTAAAAAACAATGCTAGTTTAACGCTAAATCATTTTCAAAATTGGGGTAAAAAAGATACTGTAGTATCCCAAACAGACCTTATATTAAATCAAAATTCAGAAGTAGTTTTTAATCAAAAATGTTCAAATGTTCCTAAAATATTAAAAATGACAAATCGAAATTTTTTAGCCGAAAACACTTCCCTTAACTATTTAACTCATTTATTATCTAACTCTGGTAACATTAAAATGTATGATGATACTTATTTAAATGGAGAAAAATCAAAGGGTATCTCTAGAATTCGTTTAATCGGAAAGAAAAATTCTAATATATACGCTAGAAGCCGAATGATTGCTAATACTTCAGGCACTGGTCATGTGGACTGTATGGGATTACTTCTAGATCAAAATTCAATTATAACCGCAATACCAGAACTTATTAACAAAAATAAAGAAGCTTCACTTACACATGAAGCTTCCATAGGAAAAATCTCCGATGAAATTTTATATTATTTAAGAAGTCGTGGATTAACCGAAGATCAAGCTATCGATTTAGTTGTAAACGGTTTTTTAGGTGAAGATGAAAAAATTATAATTGATGGTAATCTTGTATCTTCAAAAGAGTTTATGTAATTTTTATTATCTAAACTCTTTTTTATCTCCATTAGCCCATAGTATC
>Ga0193964_1000955_pt1 | contig 13397 bp, 13 predicted proteins | sample FB_7_MG_FD_140323 | JGI IMG/M metagenome (GOLD analysis project Ga0193964, IMG submission 140323) | Microbial mat bacterial communities from the Broadkill River, Lewes, Delaware, United States - FB_7_MG | ecosystem: Environmental > Aquatic > Freshwater > River > Microbial mats | place: USA...
ATATGGAAGCATCACTCCTTTAGAAAAACCAGAAGATCCAGAAGTATATGACAAAACAGCCATCTCTTCCTCTGAAACACGTGTATATTTAACATCCTTTTTGTCTATTGGATGCTTTATCATCTCAGCATCAGCATATTCTACTGCTTTTGCCAATCTCCCTTTCTTATCAGATAAAATAGAAAAATCCACCAACGATATTACTCCTTGCAGCTTCTCTATCTTCTCATCATCAATATGATTAAATAAATTCTCTGTAGCAAACAATAACTTTGCCTCAGAATGATTTGCAATATGATGAATATCAGCTGAATTAAAATCAGGCAATATTGGAACAATTACAGCTCCATAGCTAATTGTTGCTAAATATGAAATTCCCCATCTATTAAGATTTCTGCCTATTAAAGCTACCTTATCTCCTTTTTTAATTCCTAACTTACTAAAACAAAGATGAATCCATTTAATCTTCTCAGCTACATCTTTATATGTAAATACATCTTTATGATAGTTTGTCAAAGAAGGTAAATCCCAATTTTCCTTTATACTGTCTTCTAATAACTTTATCATCTTATTATCTGTCATAAACATCTCCTCTTTGTTTCATATCTTCCAAAAATATCAAATATTAATAGTTTAGATGTCTTATAACATAAAAAAATACACAATACACGAGATAACTAATTGATTAATTGCACATTACTACCACTTGTTTATTGAGGAATAATTTCTTTAATAACAGATATAAGTACCTAAAAATTAGTACATTTGCGTATATGAGTATACAAAATAGACCATCAGGATGGAACTGGGTACCTTCACTTTATTTCGCAGAAGGCTTACCATATGTATTAGTAATGACAGTATCGGTCATTATGTACAAAAATCTTAAACTTAGTAATGCAGAAATAACTCTATACACCTCATGGCTCTATCTTCCTTGGGTAATTAAACCCTTATGGAGTCCATTCATTGATATTATAAAAACAAAAAGATGGTGGATAGTATCAGCTCAATTATTATTAGGAGCTGGACTTGCGGGAATTGCATTTAGTCTGAGTACAGACATATATATTTCTGGGTCATTAGCTTTCTTCTGGTTACTAGCATTCAGTTCAGCCACCCATGATGTAGCAGCTGATGGTTTTTACATGCTAGGACTAAACGAACACGACCAATCATTTTTTGTAGGAATAAGAAGTACATTTTACAGAATTGGTATGCTTTTTGGGCAAGGCCTTATTGTTATACTTGCAGGTTTATTATCTTCATATACGAATATCAGAAATGCGTGGTCCTTAACTTTTATAATTCTTGCTTTAATATTCATTAGCTTCGCATTATTACATAAAAATACTCTTCCGAAACCTGAAAATGATATAAAACTAACTAACGTATTTACTGGTTATTTTGATACGTTTAGATCATTTTTCCTAAAAAAGAACATTATAGTTACGCTATTATTTATACTCTTCTACAGATTTGGAGAAGCTCAACTAGCAAAACTGGCTTCACCATTTATGTTAGATTCCATAGATAAAGGAGGACTGGCACTATCTACCTCTCAAGTTGGACTTGTATACGGAACAGTGGGGGTTATCTGTCTTGTACTAGGTGGAATTATTGGTGGAATTGTAGCATCTAAACGTGGATTACGATATTGGATATGGCCAATGGCATTAGCTATGAAACTACCAGATTTAGTGTACATCCTATTATCTTCATATCAACCAGACAACTATTTACTCATATGCAGCGCAGTAGGTGTTGAACAGTTTGGGTACGGTTTTGGTTTTACCGCCTTCATGCTATACCTAATTCACATTTCTGATGGCAAATACAAAACAGCTCATTACGCTATAGCAACAGGTATTATGGCTCTAGGTATGATGATTCCTGGAATGATTTCCGGTTGGATTCAGGAATCTTTAGGATATACTAATTTCTTTATATGGGTTATGTTGTGTACTCTGCCAGGATTACTATTAATTCCTTTCTTAAAAATACCAACAAGTTTTGGAAAGAAGAAAGATAAAGCTTAGCAGTATCTTTCTTTTATCTGATTAAAGATATTATCTAATTCTCCAAGTGTATTTGCTCTAAGCATTGCTATTCTTAGATCCTTAAAGTGAGATAAACCTTTGAACATCTGAGCCATATGTCTTCTCATATGAAGTATTCCTCTCCTTTCATCAAGCCAATCTGAAGCCTGAACAATCTGTGAACGAAGGATATCAGTCTGCTCTGACAATGATGGCGGAGTCCATAATTCACCTGTATCAATGAAATGACGAATCTCTTTAAATATCCATGGTCGACCAATACAAGCACGACCTATCATCATAGCATCTACACCATATCTATCAAAATACTCTTTTGCTTTCTGTGGACTATCAATATCACCATTCCCGATAATTGGAATATGCATTCTTTGATTATTCTTAACCTCTCCAATAAGAGTCCAGTCAGCCTCACCAGTATACATTTGAGCTCGAGTTCTTCCATGAATAGCAAGAGCCTTAGCTCCTGCATCTTGTAGTCTCTCAGCAACATCAAGAATATGCTTAGTATCTTCATCCCATCCTAAACGAGTTTTTGCAGTAACTGGAATACTAACAGCATCAACAACCTTACGAACAATCTCCTCCATTAAAGGCACATTCTGTAATAATCCAGCTCCAGCTCCTTTACCCGCAATCTTACGCACAGGACAGCCAAAATTAATATCTATAAAATCGGGATTAGCCTCCTCAGCAATCTTCGCTGCACCAGCTAAAGCTTCAGGATCTTTTCCATAAATCTGAATAGTAACAGGTCTTTCCTCCTCTACAATAGTTAATTTCTTTTTTGTCTTCTCCACATTACGCACCAAGGCATCAGACGATACAAATTCTGTATACATCCAGTCGGCTCCATACGACTTACAACACTTTCTAAATGGAGGATTTGTAACATCTTCCATAGGCGCAAGCACTATCGGTCTATCTCCAAAATTAACATTCCCAATCTTCATAATAAGACTAATTAACTGTTTGAAAGTGCAAAAGTACAGTATTTTAAGTATTTTTGCTAAACCAAATATTAAAAGCTATGAGATTATTATTTATTTCTATCATATTAATGTTCTCTTCGACCCTTTCTGCACAAGAGAAAGAGTGGATTGAACACAAATCGGAAGAATCTAAGATTTCTTTTAAATTCCCTAATAAAGTTCAAATACTTAATAAAGAACTAAACGGAATAAAATCACAAGTATTTCAGACAAAAGATCTTACATGTATATTTGGTATAGTAGCATCTAGATTTGAGAAATACGATTTTTCTCATGAACCAATTACCGATATTTATAAAGAAATGAAAGAAGGTAGTCTGTTCGACAAAACTGCAGTTTTATTAAATGAACATTCCTCTATTTATAACAAGATGCTTGTGAAAGATATTAAATACTCAATCCTTCACAAGAAAATGGAATACACATACTATAAACGCTTTATATTCAGAGGTCATTACATATACCAAATAAGCATTGGTGCCATGAATAGGCATGCCAATGAACTTGAAGCCAAAAAAGAAAAATTCTTTAACACAATAACTTTTTTATAAATATTCTGTAACTTTCTCAACAGTCAATCGTCCTATCCATGTAAATGACTGTAAAAGAATATAATATTAGCGTTGAGAATTTCTCAGATGATATCTATAGGTTCATCCTTAAGTCCATAAGGGACAAGGATGTAGCTCATGATGTCGTACAAGATACTTTCATCAAAGTATGGAAAAATGCTGAGAATATTTCTTTCGGTAAAGTAAAATCATATCTTTTTTCTACAGCCTATCATACTATGATTGACTGGACTAGAAAAGAAAAAAAGAAAGAAAGATTTGATACCGTTAACGAGATTGAATATTCTCATTCGGATCAATATTCCGACACTAAAGAGATTCTTGACAGAGCATTACAAACATTACCTGAACTACAAAGAAATCTTGTACTACTTCGTGACTATGAAGGTTATTCATACCATGAGATTGGTGAAATATGTTCTCTCACTGAAGCACAAGTAAAAGTATATATATTTAGGGCTCGTAAAGCTTTAAAGCATTATCTGGTAAGTGTAGAAACAATAATCTAAGATTATGGCTATTATTAATATACATAACTACGAAGAATACATGATTGACTATCTTGAAGGCAATCTTTCATCCAACTTAATTGCTGAGATGAAAGCGTTTCTTGATGTTAATCATGATATTAAAGAAGAACTTGAAGGGCTAGAAGATGTTGTTCTTAACAAAGATTCAGTTTCATATGATGATAAAGAATCTCTTTATAAAAATATTGATACTAATTGTTTTGAAGATAAGTGTGTTGCATATATAGAAAAACAAATTAATGAAGAAGATAAGGTTAAATTTGAACTTGAAGCTTCACTTGATGAAGGTAAAAGATCATTATTAAACGACTTTAGAAAAACTATAATAATTGCAGATGAATCAGTAATTTTTGAGAACAAAGAAATATTAAAAAGAAATTCATCATTCCGTTTTAAACAAATAATAAACTTCTCTGCTGCTGCTGCCATCATTTTTACGTTCTCTATGTCTGTATTACTAATTCCTAATGAAATTGTTGAACCTACCCAAGTAAGTAGTAATACTGAAATATTTAATCTACCTCACAACGAAATGCCTAAGGAAATTATTAAAAATCCTACAAAGACATTTGAAACTAAGGCAATTAAGAAATCAATAAAAACAGTACAAGAAACACCAAAGAAGATATTCAAGCCATCTATTATAAAAACAACTCGTGTTAAAATAAGAATTGCCAGCACTAAACTAAATGCAAAGCCAATCATAAAAGAAGTTGATATTCAAAATGTTATTGCATCTAATGATATGCCTGAAATAATAATCAACAATGATGAATCTGATATTGCTATCAATATGTCAAACGAAATTGCGCTTAATAACAACGCAATGAAATGGAATGATTGTACAGCAACTGAAAAAAAACCTAAACGTAATAAGAATAAATTACTGAAACAGGGAGGAATTGCATTACGCTCTTTTGTTGGTAAATACTTCTACACAAAGAAGATATCTCACCCAGACGAGATAATAATTAATGAAAAATAAATTTACACTGTAACTTTAAAGCCACTCAATCGTCCTATAATCAAATAATCAATTTGAAGCTTCACTTATTAATAGGATATTAAAAACAAAACTTAAATACTATGAAACGAATTGCTATACTTATATTAACCACTATGCTTATAAGTAGCATGTCTTTTGCTCAGAAAGTTGCAAAAGATACTACAAAAAAAGTATCAACTGACACTATTTGTAAAACTGTCAAAGACACTACTAAAAAAGAGATTGTCATCAAAGATGGATGGAGTTCTACTAAGAAGAAACCTACTACAAAAAGAACTTATTATAATAAAAGGAAAACATATTCTGGTTATTATAAGAACAAACAAACTAAAAAAAATTATTCTCATCAAACAAATATAGGAGTAGGTAATGCTAAACTTCGAATCAAAGAAAACAGAGATACAACAATTATAGGTTTGGGAAATAAAGAACTTATTATTTCTGACAGTAGAAATGGTAGAAGCTACTACAACTTAAATATTAGAAATAAAGATAGAAAAAGTCATTTTAGAGGACATTGGACTGGTTTTGAAATTGGAATAGCAAGCTTTAAAGAGCAGACAGACGGGTTCATGGAGCTAACATACCCTAAATCTTCAGCAGTAAATATTAACTTTTTACAATATAATATACCTATCGCTGGAAATAATTTTGGAATGGTTACAGGTATGGGATTAAGCTGGTATAACTTTAGATTTAAGGATAAAGTTACCATGGAGGAGATTACTGTAGAAGGTAAATCATATACAACTCAGGTAAATATAGCAGACAGATATAATAATGATGATAATATAAAGAAATCTAAGCTTACAATGTCTTATCTTACAGTACCAGTACTATTTGAACTTCAATCTAACAATAGAAGAACATACATAGCAGTGGGTGTAATTGGTGGCGTTAAGTTAGGTTCACATACAAAAATCAAATTTAAAGATAACGACAAAGAAAAAGATTATGATGACTTCTATATTCGTCCATTTAAAGCAGATGCAACAGTTAGACTAGGTCTTGGAATCTGTAAAATATGGGGTACATATAGTTTAACTCCTTTATTCGAAAAAGATAAACTATATGATAGTGCTAATAATGAATTTGTTACAAAAACTCCTATAGCAGTTGGTCTGTCTTTTAATATCTTCTAAAACCTTTACTAAATAACACATACTTCAAGAAAAGGATGATTGCAATAACGTAATCATCCTTTTTTTCTTGTCAATAACCAATGACTATTGTAAAAAACTATTATTAGCCTTAATTTTACCTCATAAGAAAACTAAAAGTACAATAGACTTAGTTTAACTACAATTAAATAAAACTTAAACCAAATGAGAAAATCAATTATTATTGCTTTTGCATTAGTAAGTTCATTAGCTTTCGTATCGTGTAAAAACAATACAAAGACTACTGATTCAAAATACAAGGCTCTTGTTGACCAATATGCTGAGTATGAATTAAAAACAGACTTAACTCAGTTGACTGAGAAGGAAAAACAAATGCTTCCTATTTTAATGAAGGCAGCAGACCAGATGGAGAAGATATTCTGGAAAGAAGCTTATGGAAATAAAGCTGATTTAATGTCTAAACTTCCTGATACTTATGCTAAGCAATACGCTTCTATTAACTACGGTCCTTGGGATAGATTAGAAGGTAATGCTCCTTTTGTTGAAGGTTTCAATGCAAAACCTCTTGGTGCTGGATATTATCCACAAGACATCACTAAGGAAGAATTTGCCGCACTTAAAGATGATACAAAAAACGGATGGTATAATGTACTTAGACGTGATGAAAAAGGTGCGTTAAAAGTAATTCCTTATCACGTAGAATTTGCTGCTGAAATTCAAGAAGCTTCTAAACTTCTAAAAGAAGCTGCTGCTCTAGCTGAAGACGCTGGTCTTAAGAAATATCTAGAATTAAGAGCAGAAGCATTACTAACTGATGATTATTTAGCCTCTGATCTAGCATGGATGGATATGCAATCAAATACTATTGACTTTGTTGTAGGTCCTATTGAAACATATGAAGATGCTCTTAACGGATACAAAGCTGCTCACTCAGGTCAGATTCTTGTTAAAGATAAAGTTTGGAGTAAAAAACTATCTAAGTATGCTTCTTTCCTACCTAAATTACAAAATAACTTACCTGTTCCTGCTAAGTATAAAGCAGAAAAAGCTAATGCAAATGCTGACATGAATGCTTATGATGTAATTTATTATGCTGGAGATTGTAATGCTGGTAGTAAGAATATCGCAATTAATCTTCCTAATGACCCTAGAGTTCATGCAGCTAAAGGAAGTAGAAAATTACAACTTAAAAACGCTATGAAAGCGAAGTTTGATATGATTCTTATTCCAATTGCTAAGCAAGTTATGAATCCTGAGCAAATTAAGCATGTTAATTTTGATGCTTTCTTCGAAAACACAATGTTCCATGAAGTTGCTCACGGTTTGGGTATCAACTATACACTAAAGGATAAAAAACCTGTAAGAGACGTTATGGCTGATTGCTATACTTCTATTGAAGAAGGTAAAGCTGATATTTTAGGTCTATTCTTAATTACTAAACTTCACGAATGGAAAGTAATTACTGATAAAGATCTAATGGATAACTTCGTTACTTTTATGGCTGGAACTTTCCGCTCTGTTCGTTTTGGTGCAGCTAGCGCTCACGGTAAAGCAAATATGATGCGTTTCAACTATTTCGAAGAAACTGGTGCATTTACAAGAGATGCTAACGGTCTTTATACTGTTAATTTCGAGAAAATGAAGAAGGCTATGACTGATATGGTAACTGAATTACTAACTATTCAAGGTAATGGTGACTATGCTAAAGCTCAAAAGCTAATTAAAGAAAAAGGAATTATTCCTGCTCACCTAAAGGCTGATTTAGATAAGATTAATAATGCTGGTATACCTAAAGATATTAGATACAAGCAAGGTCTTAAAGTATTAGGATTAAAATAATCTACATATTTTATTATATATAAAGGCGAGCTTAATAGCTCGCCTTTATTATTTACATTAATCTTTGAAAAGCGCTGTACTTAAATATTTCTCAGCTCTATCAGGAAATATCACTACAATATTACCCCCCTCCATCTTTTCAGCAACTCTATAAGCTGCAAGCATTGCTGCTCCTGAACTCATTCCTGCAAATATTCCTTCTTTCTTTATTAATTCTCTACTCATCTCAAAAGCCTCTTCACTTTCTATCATTTCAGATATATCAATTATTGATTTATCATATATCTCTGGAACTATTGCTTCTTTCATATTTTTCAATCCTTGAATATAGTGTCCCAAAAGTGGATGAGCTTCAACAATTTTAATCTTACTATTCTTCTTTTTAAGATACTTGCCTACTCCCATAATTGTACCACTAGTACCAAGTGCTGATACAAAATAATCAACTTCTCCATTTGTTTCCGTCCATATTTCCTCTGCTGTTGTTTTATAATGAGCAATATAATTATTAGTATTTGAAAATTGATTTGGGAAAAAATATTTATCTGGATTAGCATTCACCATATCATGAACCCTTCGAATTGCTCCGTCTGTCCCCTCTTTACCATTCGTTAATATAATCTCTGCACCATAAGATTTTAGAATCTTCCTCCTTTCCACAGAAACTGCCTCACTCATAACTATAATAAGCTTATATCCCTTAACAATTGCAGCCATAGCTAATCCTATTCCAGTATTCCCAGAAGTAGGCTCGATAATTGTCTTAGCGTGCGTTAATTGTCCATTACTTTCAGCCTCTTCTATCATCTTTCTTGCTATTCTATCTTTTATGCTCCCAGTTGGATTAAACCCCTCTAGTTTGGCATAAATATTAACTGTTTTAGGATTTGGATTAATCTTATTAATCTTAACCATAGGTGTATTCCCTATTGTTTCTAAAATATTACTCTTTATCATACTCATTACTTAAAATTTAAAACAAAAAAAAGGTCTGTCCAAAACGGACAGACCTAGTAAATATCTTTTTACTATTAGTATATATATAACAATTATTGCCCGTCCTCTAATTCAAGAAAACGACAACAACAAACTGTTATATGCTTAATATTCATCATTTAATACCTAGTATTTTATTATATCTTATAGAATCACCTAATATATTTATAGCTGAATCTATTTCAACATCATTATTTATGATAAACTTCTTAACTCCTTCACTATAATACTGCCTTTGAATAATCTCAATTGCAATAAATTTTTCTATCTCTTTTCTGAATAAATCTAAATCCTTAACTAAAGAATGTGATAGTTTCTTCCTCATAGAGTTAAATTCATCGCTTGCAAGATTGTAATATTTTTCTTCTTTTGCAACTTTCTCCAACTCTTTAAGAATAATCTCTGAATCAGTATCATACTTAAAACTAGTTCGTTTAAGATAAGATTTAAACATGTTATAAGTTGAATCTTTCACCAGATAACTATCTGATAATTGGACAATTGCATGCTCAGACATATATTCTGTAACAAAATTAAAAACTGCATTCTTTATCACTAACTGCTTTGTAACTTCTGCATATTTAGTTCGGTTTATTTTAACATCAGGAGTTATTCCTCCCCCATCATAAACCTTACGTCCATTTCTGGTTGTAAACTCAGATATTAAAGAATCTGGTATTGTACCTACACTACCATCCTCATTTCTATGTGAATAATCTAGAGCTTGAACACATCTGCCACTTGGTATATAATACTTTGCTGTTGTCAGTTTTAATTTAGTGTTATAAACTAAATTTCGAGTTGTTTGTACTAATCCTTTCCCAAAACTTCTTTGTCCAATCACAACAGCTCTATCAAGATCTTGCATAACGCCAGCTAATATTTCTGAAGCAGAAGCAGAATTTCTACCTATTAAAAACACAAGAGGAATTTCAGGCATTATAGGATTATTAATAGATTTAATATCCCTATTCATATTGCTAATTCTACCCTTTGTAGATACTATAAGCTCTCCTTTGGGAATAAAAAAGTTTGCTATTGTCGCTGCCTCGTCAAGTAATCCGCCTGGATTAAAACGCAAATCAATAATAATACTTTCAGCACCATCCATCTTTAGATTTATAAGAGCTCTACGCATATCCTTAGAAGCACTATCGGTAAACTTATCAAGCGATATATAACCAACATTATCTTTTACTAATCCATAATATGGAATATTTGGGAGTTTAATTTTGCTACGCAATATCTTCTTTACAAGTAATTTTTCTTCTCCAACTCTACGCACACTTAGCTCTACTTCATCTCCTGATTTTCCACGAAGTAGATTACTAACGTCATTTATTGATTTCCCCTTAACAACAATCTCATCTATTGCTACAATCTCATCTCCTGCCCTTAAGCCAGATATATCTGAAGGAGTGTCTTTGTATATTTGAGAAACTATCACCTTCTTATCTCTAGTACTAATAACACATCCAACTCCTCCATATTCTCCTTTTGTTAACATCTTCAAATCACCCGTATTTGACTCTGAATAGTATACCGTATAAGGATCTAATTCCTTGAGAAGACTTTTTATACTCTTCTCTACAAGGTCCTGAGGTTCAATGTCGTCAACATAAAACATACTCAATTCTCTGAAGAGCGAAGCATATATACTTAGACTCTTACTAATACTAAAGTTCTTTTCATCTGTTGTTGTACTTGCAAAAACAACTAATATTAATAGACTTACTACAACAAACTTTACTTTATTATTTAAAAATCTTCTAATTTTCATCTTGTTATTATATTTTATGGAACAGGATCATATCCACTACCACCCCACGGATTACACGATAGTATTCGTTTTATTGCAAGCCATAGACCTTTTATTGGACCATGCTTCCTTAAAGCTTGAATAGCATATTCAGAACACGTTGGAGTATATCTACAAACATTGGGCTTAATTGGAGATATGCATAGCTGGTAAAACTTAATAGGAATAATTAATATCTTTATTAAAAACTTTTTCATTCATTAGAATTTACAGAAGATCCCAGAACTTCACTCTTCAATTTATTTAAAACCTTAACAACAGCCGGTTCAAGATCAGAAAATTCTTTAATCTCTGAAGTCATATATATAAACATCATATCTATTGACTTATCTCCAATAGAGTTATATATAATATTCTTATTTAACCTGTATGCTTCTTTAATACGACGTTTAAGGTAGTTTCGTTTCACAGCCCTACGAATTCTCTTTTTCCCTACAGAAATAGCTACCTGAACAGGATAATCATGCTTTTGAGAACTCTCTCTCCATACTACTCTAAATGGATACACAAAAAAGCTATTATTATCTTTAAATAATTCAGAGATACTAGTCTCACTGCACAACCTTTCACTTTTACGTAATCTAAAAGACTTGTCTATCATATACTTAATTTTATACAAATTTAATGTATTATTATAAAAAAAAGGGTATTCAAATGTATAATTTGAATACCCTTAACTATATATAGCAGTAATACTTACTTCTTTACTTCCTTATTGTGCTTCTTAATAAATTGCTCAAGAGCCATTGTCATTGAAGGAGCTTGTGGAACTGGAGCTTGAATATCTAACTTCAATCCAGATTCAGTAATAGCCTTTGTTGTAGCAGGACCAAATGCCGCAATCTTTGTTTCTCTTTGCTCGAAATCATTAAAATTCTGAAGTAATGACTTTATACCAGATGGAGTATAAAATGCAAGAATATCAAAATTATTAATATCCTTAATGTCAGACAAGTCACTACTCACAGTTCTATACAGAATAGCTTTAGTATACTTCAGTTTTAATTCATCAAGCAAAGCAGGAATAGATTGCTTATGAATATCAGAAAGAGGAAGTAAAAACTTCTCATTCTTGTTTTTAATCAACGTCTTAGTTAGATCTTCAATCTTTTTCTCGCCATGAAAAATTTTTCTTTTTCTGTAAACGATATACTTTTGAAGATAGAATGCTATTGATTCTGAAATACAAAAATACTTCATTTCATCAGGAACAGTTACCCTAAGTTCTTTACAGATTCTGAAAAAATGATCAATAGCCGTACGACTGGTGAAAATAACAGCAGTGTGGTCGAGAATACTAATTCTCTCCTGTCTGAACTCCTTAGATGAAACACCTTCAACCTGTATAAAAGGTCTAAAAGTAATGTCTATGTTATACTTCTCGGCTAAATCAAAATAAGGAGATTTTTCCGTCTGCGGTCTAGGTTGCGAAACCAAAATACTCTTTATTCTCACAAAATTAAGTTTTAATTTGTACAATACCCTATATAAGCATTTAAGCAAGTAATAACTTGTAAATAATTAAAATAGGCACAATTTCAAGGGCACAAAGGTACAAAATCATATATAAAAGTGAAACATGTTTTAGAAATAATATTCGAAGGCCTCTCAAAATTATTAAAACGTATGCGAAAACTATAGTTAGTACACCTATTATGTTAAAGATGTTAATAGCTGAATAATTAATAAAAGGTACACTTATAACAACTGGTATCAATATCATACCTACTGATTTCCAAACAACTAGTAAATTAAAGACATATTCACTAGATTCTGCATATGATTTAAATAAAAAGCCTACTATTTTTACAATAATTATTTTAAATAGAAAAAACAACAGAACTCCTATCATTATGTATAATAGCGCTAAAAAAGATGAATTCTTAATTATAGAATTATAGGAACAATATTCTAGAATAAAAACAGATGTTGTCAGCAATGCTAAAGAATTCATAAAGAAATATCCAATACTATTACTTGAATTTCTACTCTCCTGCAACTTCAATACAGAACTATTTCTTACAAAGGCCTGAAATACAAATGATAGTAATTTTGGAAATGATAATTTAATTTTGGAAACTAATATTAGTATAATAATCAATACTGCTATAAACCATGAAGATCTCTCGTAATCATATTTTGAGGATACAACCACTGTATCAGGATTCTCCTTTTGTTCTGAATTACATACTGGACTCACAAGTATATCTTGGCTAACAGTATTAATACTATCGACAACAGCTCTTGCTGAGTCAGATTTGAGATAAGTAGAATTAGGTACATTCTGTATCGTATCGCCACTATTTATTGTTAATATAGTATCTGAAATTTGATTTTGCTGAATCATAATCGTATTCTATTTACAAATATATTTAATTAATGAGCATCAAGCCAATTCTGTCCACTACCTATCTCTATTGTTAAAGGAACACTTAACTTCACAACATCCTGCATTTCTTCAAACA
>Ga0193964_1000957_pt1 | contig 13385 bp, 12 predicted proteins | sample FB_7_MG_FD_140323 | JGI IMG/M metagenome (GOLD analysis project Ga0193964, IMG submission 140323) | Microbial mat bacterial communities from the Broadkill River, Lewes, Delaware, United States - FB_7_MG | ecosystem: Environmental > Aquatic > Freshwater > River > Microbial mats | place: USA...
AACCGTTGTGTCAACCCTTAAAGCCGGATTTGAAAACAGTTTTGCAGCGCTTGAAAAAAAATTTTATGAACCAAGTATGCCTGAACCCGTAGATGCCCCTGTGTTGCAAAAATATAACCAAAAGCTGGGCCGGGACATGGGGTTTAATTTTACCAAAGAGACGCCGGAACTGGCGGATTGCCTGGCAGGTAACCTTGTTTTTGCAGATGCAACCCCCATTGCCATGGCCTATGCCGGGCATCAATTCGGCAACTTTGTTCCCCAGCTTGGTGATGGCCGGGCCATTCTGATCGGAGAAAAACCGACCCCGGACGGCAGGCGCTTGAATGTCCAACTCAAAGGTTCCGGACGGACCCGATTTTCACGGGGCGGAGACGGCAAGTCCCCCCTGGGTCCGGTGATCCGTGAATACATTGTCAGTGAGGCCATGCATGCGTTAGGGGTGCCCACCACCAGGGCCCTGGCCATCGTATCCACAGGAGAACGAATCCTGCGTCCGGATGGCATCCATCCAGGGGGTATCATGACCCGGGTCGCATCGGGTTTAGTTCGGGTCGGCAGTTTCGAGTATTTTGCCGCCCGGGGCGATGAAGCCGCCATACGCATGCTTGCCGACTACGTGATTGCCCGCCATTATCCTGAAATTTTGGAAAAAAAAGACCGGTACAGACAATTTTTTTCTTTGGTTGCCATAATGCAGGCCCAACTTGTGGCCAAATGGATGCAGCTTGGATTTATCCACGGCGTCATGAATACGGATAACACCTCAATTTCAGGGGAGACCATTGATTATGGCCCCTGTGCCTTTATGGATTATTATGACCCCGACATGGTCTTCAGCTCCATTGATACCATGGGACGATACCGTTATGCCAATCAAAGCGCCATCATGAAGTGGAACCTGCACTGTCTGGGCATTTGTTTACAAACGCTGGTGGGAAAGACAGATGAAGAGGCCATGGATGTGATTGATGCCACCCTGGCTGAGTTTGAACAGGAATTCCTTCACGCCCAACGCGTTGGTATGCTTAAAAAAATCGGGATAGAAAATCCTGGTGACCAAGATTTTTCCCTTCTTGGGGAACTGCTTGCCGTCATGCAGAACCAAAAAGCCGATTTTACCCTGACGTTTCGCTATTTGGCCGATCATATCAGGCAAGGTTCAGCTATGACACCCCAATTTCAAGGACTTTTCAACACGCCGAATGCGGTTGCCGCCTGGCTTAAATCATGGCAGCTGCGGCTGGTTAAAGAAAATAGTCCTGAAGTTATTCAGGCAAAAATGAATCGGGTCAATCCCCTTTTCATTCCCAGAAATCACCGGATTCATAAGGCGATTGAGGATGCGGAAGCCAGAGATGATTTCAGTCAGCTACACCTGCTGACAACGCTTTATGAAAATCCCTTTACGGAACAGCCGGATTTCACAGATTACGCCCAAGCGCCGATCGTTGAAGAACGGGTAACCCGGACCTTTTGCGGCACCTGACGTAGAATTTATTCACCGCTGAACAAATTATTGAAAATAGTTGTTATTTCATCTATTCACTTGACAAAGCAGGGGGTTCTATTCCATTCTATTAATAATTTCGTATTTATTTTTAAAGTTTAAAGTCAGTTATTAAATCAACGCCCTTCGGGCGTGCTGATCGCTGTCAGCTATTAGGAAATGCAATTTCCTATACTATTAACTTATTTTCATGGTTTGTTGTGGGGTGAGCCTGGGGGGTGATAGACTAGGTTAGCCCATGGCTGTTCTATCCTAAACCGAAAGGTGAATTCCTGTGAATAACGATAAAAAATTTACGGTAATGGTGGTAGATGATGTCCAGGAAAATATCGATATTCTCGCTACGGTTCTAAAAATCCAGTATAACGTAAGCACGGCCATGGACGGTAAATCCGCTTTGGCCCACATTGCTAAGGAGCCTCCTGATCTGATCCTTCTGGACATCATGATGCCGGGAATGGATGGTTTTAAAGTCTGCCGACAACTTAAAAGTCAGGCCGAAACCCAGGATATTCCCATTATCTTCCTGACGGCCAAGACTGATGGGAAGAGCATTGTGGAGGGATTTCAGGCCGGTGTGGTGGATTACATCGGCAAACCGTTTAATGTGACCGAATTGCTGGTGCGCGTGAAGACACAGCTTGAGCTGAGCCATTCGCGAAGGGAAATGAAAAAAATAAATGCAAGACTGGAACATCTAACGATTCATGACGATTTAACAGGCCTTTATAACACCCGTTATCTCTACGATGCGCTGTACCAGCTTATTGAACGCAGTAAAGCTGAAAACAGATCCTTTGCCCTGCTCTTTATGGATATTGATAATTTTAAACATGTTGTGGACACCTACGGGCATCTGAACGGCAGCCGTGCCCTTCGAGAAATTGCCGAAACCATCATGGAATCAATTTCAAAACCATGCTACGGCGTGGCATATGGTGGAGATGAATTTGTCATCGTATTGCCGGGATTCAATAAGGACCAGGCAATAAAAACAACCGAAAGCATTCGTACCCGGATGAGAGAGACAACGTACCTGAGCAATGAGGGGTGTAACGTAAAACTGAGCGCAAGCTTTGGCATTGCAGTCTACCCTGACGATGCAACAGAAGTCAAAGCGCTGCTCAAGCTGGCCGATCAATTGATGTTCAAAATAAAGGAATCAAGCAAAGACGCCATCGGTTGCCTTTCCAAAGCATCCGGTTCTAATCGGCCCCAGCCCCCCAGTTCCTTGATAAATTAACGCCCTTCGGGCGGGCTGACAGCTGATAGCTGTCAGCTATGTGGTATTGCACACGATTTAAGATCATTCATAAAAAGACTTGATCAGCCCCAGGACATAGTCAATATCTGCATGGGTATGGCAGGCATTGATTTGAAATCGTATGGTTTCGTCTCCCTTGGGAACAACGGGAAAGGTTAAGCCCACCACCAGCACACCGTTTTCGTAAAGAAAATTTACCAGATCATGGGTTCTGTCGGTATCCCTGACCATGAGAGGTACTACGGGATGGGGTCCTTTAATTGATTCAAGGGCCATCTGCTGGAGACCGTTGCGAAAAGCTGTGGTTATTGTTCCTAAATGATCCAGAAGATCCAGGCCCTGGTCACTGTCACAGATATCAATGGCAGCCAGGGCGGCAGCACAGTCTGCAACGCTCAAAGGATTTGTATATATATAGGTATCTGCCTTTTGGCGAACCGCTTCAATCATGGTATCACTTGCGGCGATAAATCCCCCGTTGACCCCAAAGGCTTTGCCGAAGGTGCCGACAATGACGTCGGGCCGGACGCCTGTATGCTCGCTGGTTCCCCGGCCTGTCGCGCCATAAGCCCCGATGCCGTGAGAATCGTCCACAACGGTTATAACCCCGTCCTTAAACTTGTCTTCATAGGGTTTGCAGATATTAAGAATTTCGTCAATGGGCGCAAAATCGCCACGCATGGAAAAAATACCGTCAAAAATGACCACGACACGTTCGATGTCCGGGGTCACCGCATCGAGGCAGCGTTTTAGATCTTTCATGTCATTGTGTTTAAAAATACCTTTGTTGCCGGACGGGATATTTGAAATACGCATGGCCCTGATAATGGAATTGTGATTGAGCTGATCCCCAATCCAGTGCGTTTTGGCACTTGAGATGGACAAGGCAAGGCCACAATTGGCCGTATAGGCCGAGTTGAAAATTTTTGCACAAGGCAAGCCTGTAAATTCTGCAATTCGCTTTTCCAATGCCGCGTGGTAACAAAATGTTCCGTCAATAAATCTTACCGCACCAGGGCCTACACCAAATTGCCGGGTTGCTTTATCTGCCGCCTGGATAAGCGCCGGATGAGCGGATAAAGACAGATAAGAGTTTGAATTTAGCCGGATATATTCTTTGCTGGAGCCTTCAAGCCGGTATCTTGGGCCGGAATCGTTTTTTGGGGGAATCCATTCCGTGATAATTCTTTCAGGGGCTTTTGCCCTGCCTTCAGCGGCCAGAGCGACAAGCTCGTTTTGAAGGCTTTTGTCCAATTTGTCTGTTGTCATATTAAGGCCCTATTTTTTTATGATTGTTATATGAGAGTCTGTGTAGCCCACAGAGATCTTTCAAACTTTGTTGTGGGCTGAACAATGATGAAAGATCAGGTCAGCCCGTGGCTGCTAATCCCAATCCAGTATCACTTTTCCTGAATGTCCCGACCGCATAACATCAAAACCTTTTTGAAAGTCAGTGTAATGGAACCTGTGGGTAATCAGAGGGGAAATATCAAGGCCGCTTTGAACCATGGCCGTCATTTTATACCAGGTTTCAAACATCTTCCGGCCATATATCCCCTTGATGGTGAGCATATTAAAGACAACTTTGTTCCAGTCCATGGGGATTTGGTCAGGCAGAATGCCTAGAAGCGCGATTTTCCCGCCATGAAACATGTTGTCCAGTATGGCGTCAAGGGCTGATGGGCTTCCGGACATTTCCATGGCCACGTCAAACCCCTCTTTCATGCCAAGTTCCTTTTGTACCGTGGCAAGGCTTTCTTTTTCCGGATTAACGGTCCGGGTGGCCCCTGCTTTTTGGGCAAGCCCCAGACGAAAGGGGTTAATGTCCGTAACCACAATATTTCTGGCACCTGCATGTTTTGCAATGGCCGCCGCCATGCATCCGATGGGACCTGCGCCTGTGATCAATACATCTTCTCCAAGTATGTCAAAGCTTAAAGCGGTATGAACAGCATTTCCCAGGGGGTCAAAACAGGCAAGAACGTCCAAGGAGATTTTTTCATCACAAAACCAGACATTGGTGACCGGGATGGATAGATACTGGGCAAAGGCACCAGGCCGGTTGACGCCCACGCCTTTTGTGTCACGGCACAGATGACGACGTCCGGCAAGGCAGTTTCTGCAGTGGCCGCAGATAATATGGCCTTCCCCGGAAACCAGATCCCCCGGCTTGCAATCTTTTACATGGGAACCCACAGCAACCACTTGGCCCACAAATTCGTGACCAATGTGCATGGGCACGGGAATGTTTTTCCGGGCCCACTGATCCCAGTTGTAAATATGCACATCCGTGCCGCAAATGGCCGTCTTCAAAATTTTAATAAGCACTTCGTTATGACTGATACCGGGAACCGGTATCTCTTGCAACCAGAGTCCTTCTTTTGGCCAGGCCTTTACCAGGGCTTTCATGGTATTGGGAATGGATGGATTCATGATAAGAAAAATCCTTTTTGTAAAGGTTTTCTTATATCCTGCCGTTCTTTATAACAAATGTCAATGGCAGTGTTTTGGTCTATTTTATAAGAACGTCTGTGTAACCTACGCAGAGCTTTCAGCATTCGTTGTGGGCTGAGCCTGAATGTGGATAGACCAGGACAGCCCATGGCAGTTATAGAAGAACAAAATCCCGGAATAAGCTCAAATTGTTTGTCCCACGGCAAACGGGTTGCATTGCAGTCCGATGCTGCCGTTTTTCACCCAGAGTCGGACCATGGAAATAGATCCGCCGGACGAATTTGTAATGTGGGGCTGCTCCTCTATTGACAGAATATCTTTTAGTTTAAAATCATAGTAAAAGGTGTGCGTACCAAATGGGTCAGCCACCAGAATAACACGTTCTTTTCCATATGGATGTTTTTTGGGTGATCCATAAAATGAGCAGCAGTTTTTTTTATCAAAATCCATATTTTTGACATATTTGTCCAGTTCAAAGGCATCTTTCAGTTCAAGAAATTTTTGAATTTCCATATAAACACTCCTTGATTAAATATCAGTTGACTGACATTTACCCCTCTCCCTATCTGAAGCATATAAACCTATCGCTGCCTGTGTCAAGGCAAAAGAACGGGCAACCGGCCTAAGAGCCTGTTTAAAAATAGATGAATCGGCTGCAATCCCATGGAAATGGCCCCAATCCCCTCAAATTTTAGGTCAATAGTCCGGCTATTAACAGAAAATTTGAGAAAATTGGTTCTCATTCTCATGAGATTTCGCTTCGATTCCCTAATTTTTAAACAGGCTCTAAAATTTACCGGCAACAGCACTATTTAATTACAACCCGGAACAGGTCGTCAATTAAGAAAGCGCCATCTTCTATGGTTAACAAGGTTTTGCTGCAGCCAACGGCCGTTGTAACCTTGATACCTTGAAGATGACGCTTCCTTTCTTTCCGTAAAGAAAGATGGGTTCCCGTTTTTTTTCCAAACAGCCGTTACCGAAAATGCCCGAATGGTTCGCAACTTTTGGTTGGTAATACTTTTTTCAAGATTGCATCTTAATTTTTATGGGCAAAAAGCCTGGAAACCTTCAGGTTTTGTCGTATCCATATTAATAATCAACTCATTAGAAGTTGATCTGCCATTTCATGCCGTAGTAGAAATTTTCAATGTCGCCGTCTTCTTTGCCGTCAAAGAAACCAATTTCAGGGACAACGAACACGCCGGGGGCCAAATTGATGGTGGTATTAAAGTAATATGTGGCGGATTGATCATCATCATTGTCGTCAAGTTCGGTCTGATTAAAGCCGTAACCTGCTTCAACAGTAAAGGTGTCATTGATTTTGTAACCGGCAACCAACATAAAACCAATACATTCGTTATCAAGAAATTTTCCGTTAACGGCATCATATTCTGCAAAACCGTCATTCCAGTCACGGTCTCCGCCAACAGAAATCCAGATTAAGTTACCGGCATTCTCTCCATAGTACACATCGCCTTTCATGAAGAAACCCGCCATATCGAACCGGGCGCCGAAAGCCAGAACATAGGAATGAATATCCTCTTCGACTGTGCCGACAGTGGCCTCAAACGTACTGTAACCGGCACCAAAGTCCAATTTAACCATGTCAAGATCCAGGGTGTAACCCACTTCAATGGCAGGAATAACAACTTGAGTCGTTCCGATAAAGGCTGCATCATTGTTGTTAACAGTGTCGTCCGGATTGAGAATAGCAATCTTAAGGCCATCAAAAGTCAAACGGAGCTGAGGGGCACGGTGGGAATAGACAGCACCCTCTGCCAGCAGATCAGCATCATGAGCATAGACCTGGTTGGCCCAAAGCCAGGATAGAGGCGCATAGTCCTGACCCACTAATAATTTACCGGCGCCAAAATCCCATTCACCATAAAGCAAACGGATATTGGCATTGTCACCGGAAGCGCCATATTCAAAACGTCCGATCAGTTCGTCAGATACCTTAACTTTTGCACCGATGCGGGCGTTAACCTGAAGGTATTCGGAATATTGTGTATCGCCGTCAGCGCCTGAAATGGTGTCTATATCAGACCAGAAGGTGCCTAAACGGGCACTTCCATAAAAATTCCACTGTGATGCATAGGCAGAACCCGCCATCATCACAAGAACTGCCAAAGCTACAATAAGCTTTTTCATCTTTTTCTCCCTTTTAAGAGTGTAGTACACATATACAACAAAACCTGATTGGCCCAAAGTCCTACGATGATTATTAGATTCTTGTCAATCGTTTTGTTTCTATATATAGAATTAACACATGGAAATAGGGAAAACAGATAGCACAATAAATAAGGCGGCATTCCAATACAGATTGAAACGCCGCCTTTTTTTTGCAGGCAAAAAAGTGGAAGAAGTAATAGGCAAGGGAAAAGACGTCACCATTGCCAAATCACCTGTCTGCTTCAGGCAAGATCAAACCGGTCAAGATTCATGACCTTATTCCAGGCTGCAATAAAATCAGTTACAAATTTTTCCTTAGCATCTTCACCGGCATACACCTCACACAACGCCCGCAGCTGGGAATTGGACCCAAATACCAGATCCACACGGGTCCCGGTCCATTTCAGTTCCCCGGTTGTTCGGTCACGGCCTTCAAACACCGAATCATCATCCGGCGTGGGTGTCCATATCGTTCCCATATCCAATAAATTGACAAAAAAGTCATTGGTCAAAATGCCTGGCCGCTGGGTCAAAACGCCGTGCCGAACCTGTTTGGAATTGGCATCCAGAACGCGTAAGCCTCCAATGAGCACGGTCATCTCCGGAGCGGTCAATGTCAGCAATTGGGCTTTATCCACCAACAACTCCTCGGCCGGAACCGTATATCTTTTTTTAAGATAGTTGCGGAACCCGTCGGCTATGGGTTCGAGCACGTCAAAAGAATTAATATCGGTTTGCTCTGCTGATGCATCCGTGCGCCCCGGGGAGAATGGCACGATCATATCAAATCCGGCATCAGTCGCTGCCTTTTCAACACCGGCACATCCGGCCAGCACAATCAGATCCGCCATGGATACTTTTTTTCCATCGATTTGGCTGGTGTTAAAGGCCTGTTGAACCCCTTCAAGGGTATTCAACACAGCCGTAAGCTGATCGGGTTCATTTACCGCCCACCCATTCTGGGGGGCTAAACGGATACGTGCCCCATTGGCCCCGCCGCGTTTGTCCGAGCCGCGAAATGTTGACGCCGAAGCCCAAGCTGTAGAAATCAGCTGGGAAACAGTCAGCCCCGTGGCCAAAATATTTTGCTTGAGTTTGGCGATATCACTTTCTTCAACAAGTGCATGGTCTACTTGGGGCACCGGATCCTGCCAGATCAAATCCTCCTGGGGAACATCAGGGCCAAGATACCGGGCCTTAGGGCCCATATCGCGATGGGTGAGTTTGAACCACGCCCGGGCAAAGGCATCGGCGAACGCATCCGGATTCGCCATAAAATGCCGGGAAATGGGTTCGTAAATCGGATCGAACCGCAGGGACAGGTCGGCGGTTGTCATCATGGGGCGATGTTTTTTGGATGGATCATGGGCATCGACCACCATATCTTCATCTTCGACATCCTTTGCCAGCCACTGGTGGGCACCGGCTGGGCTCTTGACCAGTTCCCACTCGTATTTAAACAGCACTTTGAAATATCCCATGTCCCATTGGGTGGGGTTGGGCTTCCAAGCGCCTTCGATACCGCTGCTGATGGTATCACCACCCTTGCCGCTGCCGTGGCTGCTTTTCCATCCAAGCCCCATCTCTTCAAGGGGGGCCGCCTCGGGCTCGGGTCCCACCAAAGCCGCATCACCGGCGCCATGGCATTTGCCGAATGTATGCCCCCCGGCCACCAGGGCCACGGTCTCTTCGTCATTCATGGCCATCCGGGCAAAAGTTTCCCGCACATCAAAACCGGATGCCACCGGGTCCGGATTGCCGTCCGGCCCTTCGGGATTTACATAAATTAAGCCCATCTGTACCGCAGCCAAAGGATTGTCAAGATCACGTTCCCCGGAATAGCGGCTTTTGGGCTTATCACTGGTGGCCAGCCACTCCTCTTCCGACCCCCAGTAGATATCCTCCTCGGGCTCCCACACGTCTTCACGGCCGCCGGCAAATCCAAAGGGCTTAAGCCCCATGGATTCGATGGCACAGGTACCGGCCAGTATCATGAGATCAGCCCAGGAAATTTTGTTGCCGTATTTCTTTTTCACGGGCCACAAAAGTCTTCGGGCCTTATCAAGGTTTACGTTATCCGGCCAGGAGTTCAACGGGGCAAGCCGTTGGTTACCGGTGCCGGCCCCGCCCCGGCCGTCCATAATACGATAGGTGCCGGCGCTGTGCCAGGACATCCGAATGAACAAAGGACCGTAATGGCCGTAATCTGCAGGCCACCACGACTGGGAATCGCGCATTAAATCAGACAGGTCTTTTTTCACGGCTGAAAGATCAAGTTTTTTAAACGCTTCTCTGTAGTCAAACGATTCGCCCATGGGATTGCTTTTACGGTCATGCTGGTGAAGTATTTTCAAATTTAACTGATTGGGCCACCAGTCTCGATTGGCCATTGCCTTGTTTTTCAAATCTCCTGCGGTTTTACCGGTAACCGGGCATTTTCCTTGTTCATTCATAACATATCTCCTTTAAATAATGTACGTTACCTAAGGACTCCGCTGTCAAAAAAACAGCGCTGTTATTTGGAAGCACTTTAATGATAACACCTATCAAACAATAATTATTATCATTTAGTATTCTAATTTAAAAGTCGAAAAAATCCAATAACAATTTCAAACAGGCTTTTAGAAGCGATTCAAAATAGAAAAATATTGCTGTCAGACGGCTATCTTTATGCGTCGTACAGCAACAACGCAGAGGGAAACTTAAACTTATTCTTCTTTGGCCTGGCAGTCACTGCAAATGCCGAAAAAGTCCAGTCTATGATTTAAAATTTTAAAACCAGTCTCTCCGGCAACCTCATTTTTCATATCATCCAGGCTGTCCAAATCAGGGTCCACAATTTTACCACACTTGATACAGACAATATGAGGATGCGAATAGGGTTTTTTACCATCATACCGATTGGACCCGTCGGGAAAACCAAGTTCAAGAACTTCGCCAAGGGACTTGATAACGCAGATGTTCCTGTACACGGTTGCAAGACTCATGGTTGGAAAATCTGCTTTAAGTTGTTCATGTATGGTTTCAGCACTGGGATGGTCCACGCTTCTTGCCAAAATTTTTACGATGGCAATCCGCTGGGGCGTTATTTTGTGACCATTTTTTTTTAGTTTACAAAGAATCGTGGCAGATCTGTTTTGTTCTCGGTTCACTACGGCGTATTCCAGTTCAATAATATGAATGGAGATTAATTAACACTAAATACCATGTAAATCAAGGGGTAAGGGATTTTGAACTATGCCCTTAACCAGGGGCAAACGCCTTTTTTAAAAAAAAAGACATTTAGTCATCCCCGAGCATTTCAGCAACCAGTTTCATATGTGCTTTTTCCATCTGGGCAATGGAGAGAAAGGCGTCTTTGGCCTCACCCTGCCCCCGACGATCTGCCATGGTGCGGTATAAATCATAGGCTTGAATTTCAATATTTAGAGCCATTTCTATGATATCGGTCCATTCAATCTCTTTGTTTGCGTGCAAATCAGTTGTCACCTCTGATAGGGACTGGCCATTTTCAAGGATATCCCCTATCAGAGATCCATAAAGTTCCTCAAAAGGTGGCGGATTCTCAACGGTTTGTTTCCAGTATGAATAAATAGTTCTGGCATGGGCGATTTCCGCCTTTGCCAATTTTTTAATGGATGTCGTAAATTTTTTATCCGGGGCAAATAGGAGAATGGTTTCATAAAACCGTTCTGCGGCTTTTTCCAGTTCCATCGCCTGATAAAGCAGTCTGTCATCGCTTTTTAGGTAGTCAAATACCTGCAGCCGGGGAAAACCTTCCAGGGAATGGCCATGGTAAGAGCGAAATCCGCCGGTGATATTATACGTTTTCTGTGGATCCCTGCCGCTTTCTGCAGCCATAATACCGGCAACATTTGAACGGGCTCCGCTATGGCAGTAAAAAAACAGGTCCTTGTCCATACCAAGTTCAGACAGATGATTACCCAGGGTGTTTAAGGGGATCAGTTTAGCCCCCGGAATGTGTCCGGCTGTATATTCGCGTTCCTGCCGAACATCAACCACTATAAAATCAGTTTCTTTGTTGACCGTGCGGTACTGCTCAAATTTTTTAAATGAAATCTCTTTAAATTCGTCTTGTTTGATCATATTTTCCTATCCTTTTGGAAAGGGGTGTTGAATGTAAGCGATAGAAGCAATAATATAATGAAATCAACCTTTAATTTGTCGTTTTTCTAAGCAATATTTTTTTTTCTGTTTCACGAATATACCACCCCAATTTTTTATCATTTTCTAAAATATGGCCTAAAATCCATTCCTTGATGTCAGCTAAAAGTTTATCAACGGCGTTTTGAGAAAAAGAGTTATGGTTTTTTCTGAAATCTTTCAGCATTTTGATAAATTCTTTATGGGCCTTCTTATGGAATTCTGTATCAGGATATTCATACTTTTCCATATAGGCCTCTTCGAGCGTTAAATGGTGATGGGAATACATTACAAGAAATCCAGTTGTCGATGTAAATAATTTAGGATTAATCGTTTTGAAATTTTGATCTGAAAGTATATTAAAACGATCAATTAATTCTTTATGCTGAAGATCTTGCCATAACACGCCAGTCTCATAGTGCGCATCGAAAGTCGTTGTATCCAATTTCATAACCCGCCTTTTTTATAAATAGTTATTTTTACAAAAATTGGGAGGTAATAGGATCAGTTCAATATTCTCCCATATAATCCACAAGCATCCCCGTGGTTTGACGTAACCGCTGACTGATGAGCTTGGAGATTTTCCACAGCAGTTGGACCCCTAATTCCGGATCATCCTGGGTCAGAAGAATCAGATTTTCCTGGGTCATGAAAAAAATTACGGTTTCTTTTACAGCGATACCGGATGCGGAGCGGGGTTCGCCGTCTATCAAGGCCATTTCGCCAAACGTCTGGGAACTGGTCAGGGTGCTGACCCGGGTATTTTCTTTAAGAATATCAATGGCACCCTTGACAATAATTCCCAGACTTTTGTCCGTATCCCCTTCCTTGAACACGATGGCTCCGGATTTAGCCATTACCGGTTCAATATAGAAACATATTTTTTGAATATGCTCCCAGGAGAATTCTCTGGCCCATTTTGTTTTCTGGAGTACATGGGCATATTTGGCATATTTTTTCAGGGGGAGGCTTTCTGCATTCTGCCGATCATTAGATTTCATGCTTTTTCCGATCACCTGAAGATTGAATTAATTCAATATAAATTTTTGATCGGCAGATGTCAATGAATCGGCGAATTCCTATTCTTTAGTAATAAATTCATCCAGTTTGGTAAAAAGGCTGTCAGGCCATTGTTCTGCGGTTAAAAATATTTCCTTTTCTTCGGGCGTCAGACTATCTTTGATAATCGGGGGCAGGCTTTCATACGCTTCTTGTCTCATTTTTTCTGTTTTTTTATCCATTTTGTTATCCATTTTTTTATCTCCAAATACAAAATTTTAAGTAAAAAGTCTGGAAACCAAGGCAGTTACTGCAGTTTCCACCCGCAAAATTCTTCCTCCCATGGTCATGGGTTCAAACCCTTTGTCCACAAGAGTCTGAACTTCAAGGTCAATAAATCCGCCTTCCGGGCCGATCACAAGCACTGTATCGGAATTCACCCCCACCGGACAAGACGTTTGCGCTTTGGGATGGGCAAGAATTTTGTTTTTATTTTTGCTCAATTCCGGCAGTTCTTCTTTAACAAAGGGCGAAAAAAAGCGTTTCAAATGTACCCGGGGCACAAGGGTATCCCGTGCTTGGCAAAGGCCTAAGTCAAGATGGCGATGAATATCGGAGTCAGATAATACGCTTGACCCCCAAAAACTTTTTTCCACCCGTCTGGAATTGATCAGGAAAATCTCTTTTACACCCAGACTCGAAAGTGCTTGGAGTATTCGTTTAAGCATCTTTGGGCGGGGTAACGCCAGCACCAGGGTCAGGGGCAATGGGAGCGGCGGGTCCTGGTCAAGGCGGACCTGCATGTCAATGGCGTGCCGG
>Ga0193964_1000960_pt1 | contig 13339 bp, 7 predicted proteins | sample FB_7_MG_FD_140323 | JGI IMG/M metagenome (GOLD analysis project Ga0193964, IMG submission 140323) | Microbial mat bacterial communities from the Broadkill River, Lewes, Delaware, United States - FB_7_MG | ecosystem: Environmental > Aquatic > Freshwater > River > Microbial mats | place: USA...
GAAACACGTCCCCAAGATAAGTCAGTGATGTGGATAAGACCGTCAACACCTCCAAGGTCGATGAATACACCGTATGAAGTAATATTTTTAACAGTACCTTCAAGTACTTGTCCTTTTTCAAGTTTAGCAATAATTTCTTTCTTTTGTTGCTCAAGTTCCTCTTCGATAAGAGCTTTGTGAGATACAACAACATTTTTGAATTCTTGGTTGATTTTCACAACTTTGAAATCCATTGACTTACCTACGTACATATCGTAGTCACGGATAGGCTTAACGTCAATTTGTGAACCTGGTAAGAATGCTTCGATGCCAAATACGTCAACGATCATACCACCTTTAGTTCTACACTTAATGAAACCTTTGATTACTTCTTCTTTCTCAAGAGCAACATTTACTCTATCCCAAGAACGTAATGCACGAGCTTTTTTGTGTGAAAGAACTAATTGTCCTTTTTTGTCTTCTTGGCTTTCAACGTATACTTCAACAGTATCACCAATTGTTAATTCAGGATTATATCTGAATTCGTTTAATGAAACGATACCGTCTGATTTGTAACCAATGTTGATTACAACTTCTCTTTTGTTCATAGAGATTACAGTACCATCAATAACTTCTTTCTCAGCGATTGTAGAAAGAGTAGTTGCATATTGCTCTTCTAGAGCTGGTCTTTTTGATCCATATTGATCATCATTACCATATGCTTCCCAATCGAAGTCCTCGATTGGCTCTGCAGAAATAACAGGATGTGCTGTTGCCTTTGCTTCTAATTCTTCATTTTTTAATTCTTCAGTCATCTTAATTGAATGTTAATTAATGAGTTAGACATTATATTGTTTATATTCGGCTGCGAAATTAGTTAAATTCTTGATACTCACCAAATAATTAAAAATATTTCTTAACCTAATAAGTCTGGTCTTAGTTTTTGTGTTCTTTCAATTGCTTGTTGTTCTTGCCAGTCCTTAATCTTTTTATGGTCTCCTGAAATTAAAATATCTGGAACTTTCCATCCATTAAAATCAGCAGGTCTTGTATATATTGGTGGAGCTAATAAGTTATCCTGGAACGAATCACTAAGAGCAGATGTTTCATCAGACATGGCTCCTGGGATTAATCTGACAACACTATCAACAATTACAGCAGCAGCTAATTCGCCTCCTGTTAATACGAAGTCGCCAATTGAAATTTCTTTTGTAATCAGAAAATCTCGAATACGCTGGTCAATACCCTTATAGTGACCACATAGAATAATCATATTTTCACATAGAGAAAGAGTATTTGATATTCTCTGATTAAGTACTTCACCGTCAGGAGATGTGTATATTACTTGATCATATTTACGTTCTGATGTTAATTCTTTTATTGCATCAAATACAGGCTCTATCTTTATTACCATTCCTGCATCAGGTCCAAAAGAATAGTCGTCGACTCTTTTGTGTTTGTCTTTCGACCATTTTCTTAGATTGTGTATGTGTATTTCCACAATACCTTTATCTTGTGCTCTCTTTATAATGGAGTGATTTAGAGGACTTTCGAGAAGGTCTGGGACAACTGTTATAATATCTATTCTCATGGTTTATGTTTTTTGCAAAAGTAATAATAAATTAATATCTGAGAATTATTTACTAAAATTAGTACTTTTAATTAACTATTTTTAATTGTTTAAGAGCGTAAAGATATATCTTTGAGTTAGATAATTGGAGGGGATTTTTTTTCATTGTTTAATACAGATTTATGTATGTGTTTTTTTAGAGCCTTTATTTCTTTAGTGATTATTGTTTTTTCTTTTAATCTAAATGCTCAGCAAGAGCGTAGACCTAAAGTTGGTTTAGTGCTAAGTGGTGGGGGAGCGAGAGGCTTTGCTCATGTAGGAGTACTAAAGATACTTGAAGAGCAGAATATTCCTATAGATTACATTGCAGGGACAAGTATGGGGGCTATTATTGGTGGTTTCTATGCTATGGGGTATAGCGCAGATGAAATTGAAAAGATGATACTTACTCAGGATTGGGATAAGACTTTATCTGATTATGTGGATAGAAAATATATTCCTCTTTATGACAGGGATGAAAAGGATAGGTATGCTGTATCATTTCCAATTAAAGACAGAGATATTGTTGTTCCTGAAGGTGTAAGTGCAGGGCAGAATGTTATGAAATTATTAAGTAAATATACAATACCATATCATAATGTTCATGATTTTACAAAATTACCAATACCATTTGCGTGTGTTGCTGCTGACGTTGTAGAAGGAGAGGAGCTAGTTATGAAGGAGGGATCGTTGTCTACTGCTTTACGCGCTTCAATGTCTATTCCTACGATATTTTCACCTATTGATTATGAAGATAAACTTCTTGTTGATGGAGGTATGAGGAATAACTTACCTGCGGATGTTGTCAAAGATATGGGTGCTGATATTATTATAGGAATTGATTTACAGCAACCAAATAAAAAGAAGAAAGACATAAATAATATGTATACTGTATTCTCACAAGGAATGTCTTTTCTTGGTTTAGATAAATATTTTGATAACCTTAAGCTAATAGATATTTATTTAAAACCAGATGTTGCAAGATTTTCAATATCGGATTTCGCTAAAGGTGATTCATTGATTTATCAAGGATATAAAGATGCAAAAACTATAATACCTCAATTGAAAAGGCTTAAAGATAATTTGGGTATTTATCAGGTAAAGAAACATTCTCTGATACCTGTAAATAATGCAGATAGTATATATATTGAAACTGTAAGTGTTTTTGGACTACAAGGTATTAGCAAAAAAGCATTTTTTGGAAGATTTAATGTTAAGCCTAATGCAATAACTACATATGGAAATGTGGAGGATGGAATTGATAGATTGTATGCTTCTTTTAATTTGCGTTCTGTCTCATATGAGTTTGAAGGTGTGAATAATGAAATTCTTAATATTAATGTCAAAGAGAAATCTTCAAATAGATTTAATATTGGTGTACATTACGACACTTATAATGATGGAAGTTTACTCTTGAATAATACCTTTAATAATTTGTTAGGAAAATCATCTAGATTATCTCTAGATGCTAAGCTTGGGAAGAATTATTCACTAGCAACTACGTATTCATATAATAGAGGATGGAAGCCCGGTTTTCGAGCTAACTTTGAATGGACTGATTTTGACTTTTATGAGTTCAAAGGTAATGAAAGGGTTGCAAAGTTGGATGCTACAGCTTTGAGGTTAGATCTTAATACTAATACGATAATTTCGGATGCTTATTCTTTTGGTGTAGGCGTTAGGTCTGAATATTATTATCTTGAAAATAATGTTGGAGAATCAACCTTGCCTAAGAATAATTTCTTTGTGAATTATTATACATTTCTTAGAATGGATACTCATGAAAAAAACAATTATCCACGTTATGGAATGAGTTTGTATGCAGAGTTAAGAGCCATTACTGAAAATGGTTATTCTATAGATGATGGCGATCCTTATTATATGTTGTATTTTAAATTTAAGAAGCCGATTGCACTAACATCATCGTTAACAATAATTCCCTCTTTATATGCCAGTGGTGCAATTAATACTGTTCCAGAAGAGGCATTTGCTGCTAATACATTTTGGGGAGGGATGTTGGAGACTAGTTATTTTTATAATCAAATTCCTTTTATTGGTTATAGTGAAATGACAGCAGCTTATAAGAGTGCGATAGTTTTGAGAGCCGATCTTCGTTATGAAGTTTTTTCAAGAAATTATTTGGTATTAAAATGGAATGTAGGTAAGTCGAGTGATTTTCTTGATTTTACAAATTTTGAATATTTGCATGGTGGCGCAATTCATTGGGCATACGATAGTTTAATTGGCCCTTTGGAAGTTGGTGGAATGGTTAATTCAGGCTTCCGAAACTATAGTCTTTATGTGAATCTTGGCTATTATTTTTAGAAATAGCTATTATTTTTTTACAGAGAGAAACTCAAACTGAAGAAAAGTCCAAATCCATGAACATTTGTTTTGTTTTTATCCGTTAATCTCCATACTCCTTCAACTCTTATATATTTAAAGATGTTTTCGATTCCAACCCCAATTTCGCAATAAGGATTATCAAGTCCTATTGAATTGTTGTTAATATCCATTATATTAGAGTGTTTCTTGTGTAAGTTCCCCCATGCAGCCTTTGCTGAAATTACTTCTCTAAGATTTAGGGTGTTAATAAGTGGTATTTTATTGAAAATTAATCCATTTAAATGTAATTCTGGCATGATGGTTAGAAAGCTGCTGTTGATGTATTCGCTATTTTCCATCAAATTGAAAGAAAATCTTGAGTATCCTCTTGTTTGGTTACTTCTGTGTACTTCTAAAAGAGGGAAAGGAACGCTTCCAAACATGTGTCCCATTTCTGCTATGTATTTAAGTTTTGTTAAACCGATGTTTACATATTGTTTTACAGTTGCTCTACAACGTAAATAGTTTCCATTTTTAGTATTAAAATTATAGTGTCCAAAGTCAAAACCAAAATGGAAAATAGGGTAATTTGTTCCTATATAGTATCTTCTTACGAATTTATCCATTATTTTTTCATGGAAAGATATCCTATTGTCAATTTTTATTTCATTAATGATTAAATCATCAAATATGTTATCTTTTTTTAACATACCGTAAGGTGTGTTGGAAAGTGTTTTGTTTAAAAGAGTAATGTTTGTCGTGAAATTTTTATTCCATTCATTACTAAAGTGAATATTTGTTGATACCTCTCTATATAATCCTTCTTTGCTATTCCTTCTTGCAAATACAGCAATAATATTGTCTTTAGCAGATGTAAGCATGTTTTCTTTAATTTTAAATATGCTTCCATTTTCACTAAGTCTTACTATATCTTTTTTGTATCCAAATGTTATTGTTATACGTTTTTTTCCATTGAATTTGTATAGAATAGAGCCAGAGTATTTATATTTCTTATCTTTAACTCCGTATCCAATACTACCGAATAACATATAATTTTCAGAAAGTTTTTCATTTGTTCTTAAGCCTAAATTTAATCGAACTCCTTCTAATTTGTTTCGCTTTATTAGTTCAAGATACGGGCCGATACCGATTTTGCCAATATCTATGTATCCAGATAATAACGTGTTGTATACTTTGTCTGAAGCTTTTATGAACCATGAATTATTTAAAGAGTCAATTACGATACTTGACCTTTGTTCTAGTATTGTTCTGTCTTCAATTATTACGGGATTTATTTCAGTATAATCCTTGTTTTTATAATGATTTTCCCAGTTAAAAGTTTTGTTGTGTATTATTTTATTTAATCTACTAATATCACCGTATGAAGCATTTATTTGCATTAAAACACAGTTATTTATTTTTGTAGTATCTGTTATTTTATTGTATGTAAATTCTGCTGTAATATTTTTTTGTTTATAGTACGTTGAAGAGTTATCTAAATCAGTATATGTGTAGAATAAGTCAAGTGAATTTAGAAAATTTATATTAGCTGATGATGATATATTAGCTGATATTTCTTTAATCGACCAATTGTTCTTTTTTACGATAAAAGATCCTTTAAATACAAGATCTTTACTATTCTTTGGTTTGTATCTGATTTTATATAGAGTGTTGTTATCTGTTTTAGTGCTATCTATTAAATAATATTTGTAATACAGTAGGCCTGTTGATGCTATTGGAGAGATAAAAGATCTACCAAATATATTTAGTTGATTGTTGTAGATATTAGTCTGGCTTGTTAATTCTTCCTTGTATCCTTTTATTTCATCGATATCTAGAAAACTAATATTCTTAATATTTTCGCTTAAAGTCTGAGATTTCTTTAACAATGGTTTGCCTTGTTCTATGTTTGATGTAAGTTTTTCTGAGAAATATATAGGAATACTTAACATTCCATTGTCTTCCTTTATAAAAAGTTGTTTGTAGTTTTTGAAGATTTTCTTATTTGTGAATTTCTTATCTAAGTTTTTAAGTATAATTAGATTTTTATCATATTTATCGTATTCTATGTTACGATTGTTTTCTGGATTATTTCTTTTTTTGTTTACGTTTATTTTTCTTAAAATACTATGTGCTGGATTTTCTGTTGGATGAATAATTACTTCACCTAATTCTGTTACAACAGGTTTAAGTTTTACTCTTATTTTTCTTTTGTGCTTTATTTCTTTTAAAGGAATATAGTAGTCGTGATAGCCTATAGAAGAAAATGCTAAAGTGTCTTTTTTATTTAGAGTAATATATAGGGAGAACTTGCCTTCGAAATCTGTTGTAGTTCCTATAAGTTTCCCTTTTATGTATATATTAACAAACGAAAGAGTTTTTCTAGTTTTAGATTCTCTCACAATTCCATTAATTTCTACTTTTTTTTGTCCTAGTATGTTGATGCTTGAACAAAAGCATAGTATTGTTAATGTTAAAATTTTGTATATAATCTTCATTTTATATATCACCTTTGCTATTTTTGCAAATAAACTACAAAGATGCATTTTAGATTCAGTATCTGAAAAAAATAGTTGTTAAATTAATCATAATCACTATGTATAAGTGAGATTGAATTTATTTGCGTTAAATATTAGTAAGTGTTATGAAAGATCTAGGTCGTAATTTGTTAAAGTATCGTAGGCATTTTCATTCGAATCCTGAGTTAGGATGGATGGAATATACTTCTGCAGTTTATATTTCTAAAGAGCTTGAATCTTTTGGTTTCTCAGTTAGTAGAGGTTCTGAATTTATGGATATGTCTTTTGCAATGGGTTTGCCTTCAAAAGAAGTTAATAATGTTGCTTTTGATAGAGCTTTGAACGTTTTTTCATATAAAGAGCTCTTGCCTTTTAAAGATAATAAAACAGCAGTCTTAGCTTCTTTTGATGGTGGTTATCAAAGAACTATAGCTTTTAGATTTGATATGGATGCTCTGCCTATTGTTGAAAGTATAGAGAATAGTCATTTACCTTTTGTAGACGGATTTGTTAGTAGTAATATAGGGGTTATGCATGCTTGTGGTCATGATGTGCATATGGCAATAGGATTAGGCTTTGCACGATTGATAGCTTTGAATAGAGAGATGTTAAAATCAAATATATTACTTATATTTCAGCCTGCAGAGGAAGGTGTAAGAGGAGCAAACGTTATTATTAATTCAGGTGTGCTTAATGGTGTAGATTATATATTGTCTTCTCATGTTTGGAGTAATATGCCGTTAGGAAAAATTGTTTGCTCTCAGAATGGAACGTCTTCTACTCATAAGTTCGATGTTGAATTTCATGGAAAGTCATCTCATGCGGGTATTAGTCCTGAAAAAGGAAATAATGCACTGTTAGCTGCATCTATTGCAACGGTTAATTTGCATTCGCTTGTATGTGAGTTTAATAATGTTGTTCGTGTTAATGTTGGGCGCATTGAAGGTGGCACTGCAAGAAATATTGTTGCAGATTATGCGAAGTTAGAAATAGAATTTCGTTCTCAGTTTAAAGATGTTGAGTCGAGATTGGTTGAAAGAGCGCAAGAAATTATTAAAGAAGCTGCTGAAGGCCAAAGTTGTTCTTTTAAACTTGTAAAACAGGGTGAGTCATTTGGTGTAGAAGGCTCTAGAGAATTGGCATCTGTTATAAGAGAGTCCGCAATAGAAGATGATTATTTTTCTGATATTGTGTTAGAAGATGAAGAGAATAGAGGTTGTGAAGATTTTACTTCAATGATGGGTTTTGTTCAAGAGAATGGAGGTGAAGCTTGTTTTATAGGATTGGGAGCTTCTATTATTGATAAAGATTTTTTACATCATAGTCCTGATTTTGATGTGGATGAATCTATAATGCTGCCTACTGTTAATTTATTGTTTCGTCTTCTACAAAAAATAAGCCGTTGAGTCATCAACGGCTTATTTATAATTTATAAGAAAGTCTTTAATCTTTTACAGCGATAAGAACTTTTTAGTCTTTTTATTGCTTTTGTTTTAATTTGTCTAACCCTTTCGCTAGTTAGTTCTAACTTATTACCTATTTCTTCAAGTGATGAATGTGTGCCACCATTTAGGCCATAGTACATTCTAAGAATTTCTGCCTCTCTATGACTAAGGGTTGATATTGTTCTTTCAATCTCTTGGACAAGAGATTCTTTTTGTAATTTTATATCAGGACTGTTGCCCTCATCGTGATTAGAAAATATATCATATAGATTGTTGTCTTCATCACTTTTTAAGGGTGCATCCATTGAGATGTGTCTGCTTGATACTTTTATGTTGTCTTTTACTTCTTTAGGAGTCATCTCTAGTGAGGTTCCAATTTCTTCAGGAGTTGGTTCTCTCTCGTTCTCTTGTTCTAGTTTGGCAAAAACTTTATTTATTTTATTTATAGAACTTATTTTATTAAGTGGTAGTCTGACAAGTCGTGAATGTTCAGCTAGAGCTTGCAGTATTGATTGACGAATCCACCATACTGCATATGAAATGAATTTAAAACCTCTGGTTTCATCAAAGCATTTAGCTGCTTTAATTAAGCCTAAATTACCCTCGTTTATTAGGTCAGATAACGATAATCCCTGGTTTTGATATTGTTTTGCTACAGAAACGACAAAACGTAGGTTTGATTGAACAAGAACCATTAGGGCTCTGTCATCACCATCTTTAATTTTTTTTGCTAACTCAACTTCTTCTTCTGCAGTTAGCATACTTACTTTTCCAATTTCCTGGAGATACTTATCAATAGAGTGGGACTCCCTATTGGTAATCTGTTTTGTAATTTTTAATTGTCTCATGTTTTATGTTTTCGTGTTCAAGTCATCTATAAAGATAAAGAATCAATTCTATATTATCTAATTATTTAAAAAGTTTTTTTATGTAAATATGTTGTCAATGGTGCAACATTGGTGATAAGTGTTACGTTTAAGTCGATAGAGGTTTTTTTAAGATGTTATTTTTTGTTAACATCAGCCATGATGTTTTCTTTTTTTCTTTGTTTGATTATAATTTATGCGTATTATTGCAAGACGGGAAGTCGTTCGACTTTCTCTCTGTTTCTTATAAAAACTTCAAAAAGAAATTAAAATCCATTTATATTAATCTATAATTTTCATGATGTACGATATTCTTGAGCTAAATAAAATGCTAGTTGCTGATTTGCGAAATATAGCTAAGGAGCTTAAAATTAAAAGACTTGAATCGTTTAAGAAGAAAGATTTAATTTATAAAATTCTTGATCAGCAGGCCATTCTAGCTTCTGAGGTAGGAGCCGATGATAAAAAAGAAAAGAAAGACAAAAAAGAGAAAAAGCCTCGTCTTAGACTTCGTAAGTCTGAGCCTGAAAAAGCGGCTTCTGTCTCTGGTGGTGTGGTGAATAAAACTCCAATTACTCCTAAGGTGGAAACTAGGAAAGAGAAAACTCTTGAGATTTCAAAGCAAAAAGAAGTACATATAGAAGTTCCTGAAAAGGCTGCTAGTGCAAATAAAGAGCCAGAAAGTGTTGTTGTGCGAGAAGAGGTTGTAAAAGAGGTTAAGAAGCCAGTTAAAAAGATTGTTGTTAAACCAATTGAATCTAAACCAGGAAAAACTGATGAGAAATCTGTAGAGAAGCCAGTTGAGAAACAAAAAGAGAAATCACAGGAGAGGCCTCCTATGAGAAAGAAGTTTGATAAACGTGGTGGTGAAAAAGCTTATGAGTTTGATGATATGATTGTTAATTCAGGAGTATTAGAGATAATGCCTGATGGATATGGTTTTCTTCGTTCTTCAGACTTCAATTATTTTAATTCCCCAGATGATATTTATGTTTCTCAGTCACAAATTAAGCTTTTTGGATTAAAAACTGGAGATACTGTTGAAGGTGCTATTCGTCCTCCTAAAGAGGGTGAGAAGTATTTTCCACTTATTAGAGTGTCTAAAATTAATGGTCGTTCACCTGAGGCTGTTAGAGATAGAATTCCTTTCGATCATTTGACTCCATTATTTCCAGATGAGAAATTTAATTTATGTGGAGGTTCAAGACCATCTACATCTGTAAGAGTTGTAGATATGTTTGCTCCTATAGGTAAAGGACAACGTGGGTTAATTGTAGCTCAACCAAAAACAGGTAAAACAGTTTTATTAAAAGATATTGCTAATTCTATAGCTGAGAATCATCCAGAGGTTTATATGATAATACTTCTTATTGATGAGCGTCCTGAGGAGGTTACTGATATGGCAAGAAGTGTAAATGCTGAAGTTGTTTCATCTACTTTTGATGAGCCAGCTGATAAGCATGTAAAAGTAGCTAATATCGTATTAGAGAAGGCAAAGAGAATGGTAGAGTGTGGTCACGATGTAGTTATACTTCTTGATTCTATTACTCGTCTTGCACGAGCATATAATACTGTGTCACCAGCATCAGGAAAAGTACTTTCTGGAGGTGTAGATGCGAATGCTCTTCATAAACCTAAGCGTTTCTTTGGTGCAGCTCGTAATATTGAAAACGGAGGTTCGTTAACTATACTTGCAACAGCACTTACTGATACCGGTTCTAAGATGGATGAAGTTATTTTTGAGGAATTTAAAGGTACAGGTAATATGGAACTACAATTAGATCGCAAGCTATCTAATAGAAGAATATATCCGGCTGTTGATATTACTGCATCTTCTACTCGAAGAGAAGATTTACTTCTTAATGAGAATATGACAGGTCGTTTATGGGTACTGAGAAATTATCTTGCAGATATGAATTCTTTGGAGGCAATGAATTTCATTAAAGATAGACTAAAGAATACTAGATCTAATGAGGAATTCTTAATTTCTATGAATGATAAATAATTTGGTGTTTCAAAATATTAAAAAGGTTATCTCTTTTAGGGATAGCCTTTTTTGATATATGCTTATATAGAGTTTTATTATATTAACAAGTATGATTTTAATAATAATTGTATTGATATGGTACTACTTTGAATATAAGCAAATTAGTTGTGAGGTTATTTTTATCCACTATAAATAACAAGATTTAACAATTTTTGTAATCTCTACATTACAAAAATTGGAATAAATAGGTATTTTTGCCTTTCAATTAATGTAGATACATGGATATACTTATAGAAACACATAAGATTCTTTTGAATGATAAACAATCAGCAATCTCAAGGCAATTGCTTTCAGATATTGATTTGTCTCATCGCTTTATTGCCATAAAAGGTAATAGAGGAGTGGGTAAGACTGCTTTTCTTCTTGATATAATAAGAACATATTATTCAAATGATGATTCTGTTTTGTATGTTAACATGAATAATTTGTTTTTTACAACAACGGGGTTGCTGTCTTTTGTAGATACTTTCTACAAAAAAGGAGGAAAGGTATTATTGCTTGATCAAATGCATAAATATCCATCTTGGGATCTTGAATTGAAGAAAATTTATAATTCTTATCCAGAATTGAAAATTATTTTTACTGCATCATCTATTATTAATATTCAATCAAATCCTAATGTATACCCGATTGTTAAGGTATATAATTTAAATGGTTTGTCGTTTAGAGAGTTCCTTTGTTTACAGACTGGTAAGACATTTAAGACGTATAAGCTTGATGATATTATTAAATACCACGATAGGATAGTTGATGAGATTCTTCATCAAGTGCGACCATTAGCATATTTTAATGATTATATGAAATATGGTTATTTCCCAATATTTATGGAACAACGTTCTCATATAGATAATCTACTTAAAAATATAAATCTAACTCTTGAATTTGATATTCCATATCTTAATCAAATTGATTTAAAATATCTTCCAAAACTTAAACAATTACTTTATTTAGTTGCTTCTCGAGGATCTTCACAAGCTAATATTAGCAGATTGAGTGGCGAGATAGGTGTTTCTCGTGCAACGATTATGAATTATTTGTATTATTTAAGAGAAGCGAAGTTGCTTAATCTTTTAGTTGAAGAAGGGGAACATGTAGAGGCGAGTAAAAAACCAAGTATGATTTATCTACATAATACTAATTTGTTACATGCCGTTAATAATAACGGAACAAGCGATGAGATTCTTGCAAAAACCTTTTTCTTGAATCAAGTGAGTGCAGTTACTAATACAAATTATGTATCTAAATTTGACTTTCTAGTTGATGGAAAGTATAACTTTTTTGTAGATATAAAGAATAAAAAGAGAAAGAATAACAATTATTATACGGCAACTGACATGATAGAGAAAGGTAAAGGAAATACTATTCCTCTATGGTTGTTTGGATTTTTATATTAAATCAATAGTTACTTAAATAAATTAGAATAAAATGGCAAAAGAAAAGAAGTTTATTACTTGTGATGGTAATGCGGCTGCTGCACATATAGCTTATATGTTCAGTGAGGTTTCGTGTATCTATCCTATTACTCCATCTTCTCCAATGGCTGAGAATGTTGATGAGTGGGCTGCTCAAGGTAGACAAAATCTATTCGGTGAGACAGTTAAATTAATTGAAATGCAATCAGAAGCTGGTGCAGCTGGAGCTGTTCATGGTTCTATGCAAGCTGGTGCTTTAACTACTACTTACACTGCTTCTCAGGGATTATTACTTATGATTCCTAATATGTATAAGATTGCGGGTGAGTTATTACCATGTGTGTTCCATGTAAGTGCTCGTGCTCTTGCTGCTCACGCTCTTTCTATTTTTGGTGATCATGCAGATGTTTATTCTGCTCGTCAGACTGGTTTCGCTATGTTAGCTTCTGGTTCTGTTCAAGAGACTATGGATTTATCTGCTGTTTCTCACTTAACTGCAATTAAATCAAGAGTTCCTTTCGTTAACTTTTTCGATGGGTTCCGTACTTCTCACGAGATTCAAAAGATTGAGGCTATCGACATGGAAGATATCAGAGGTCTTGTTGATATGGAAGCTCTTCAAGGTTTTAGAGATAGAGCTTTGAATTCTGTTAATCCAGAATTAAGAGGTACTGCTCAAAATCCTGATGTATATTTCCAAGGTCGTGAGGCTGCTAACAAATTCTATGAGGCAGTTCCTGCTATCGTTGAAGGTTACATGGCTGATATGGCTAAGATTACTGGACGTGAGTACCACCTATTTGATTATTACGGAGCTAAAGATGCTGAGAACGTAATTATCGCTATGGGTTCTGTAACTGATACTATCCGTGAGGTTATAGATTATAAAGCTAAGAATGGTGAAAAAGTTGGTATGGTTGCTGTACACCTTTACCGTCCATTCTCTGCAGAGCACTTCATGCAAGCTGTTCCTGCTACTGCTAAGCGTATCACTGTTCTTGATAGAACAAAAGAGCCAGGTGCTAATGGTGATCCAATGTACCTTGACGTAAGAGATGTATTTTACGGTAAGGAGAATGCTCCTATTATCGTTGGTGGTCGTTACGGATTAGGTTCTAAAGATACTACTCCAGCTCA
>Ga0193964_1000962_pt1 | contig 13321 bp, 11 predicted proteins | sample FB_7_MG_FD_140323 | JGI IMG/M metagenome (GOLD analysis project Ga0193964, IMG submission 140323) | Microbial mat bacterial communities from the Broadkill River, Lewes, Delaware, United States - FB_7_MG | ecosystem: Environmental > Aquatic > Freshwater > River > Microbial mats | place: USA...
AAATGTTCCAATAGCTAAAGATATTCCAAAGCCCATAATTCCTCTTTTTATAGTCAGCAGTAAATTTTCTATAAACTCTTGTTGTTCAAAAAGTGAAAAAACAGTTAATAATACCTCTTTAGGGGAGGGTAAAACTAAGTCACCATAGATTTGATTTCCCATATCCCAAAAAGCTAAAAAAAGGAAGATTGAGGCGATACTGCCCCAACCACTCCATAAAAACCAAGGAAAATCTTTAAGTATTTTTATAATGGTTTTCATTTAAAATACAAACCTTCATCAGGTATTTTTCCACCTATGAGTTTTGGCTCATTTTCCAAAAGTATTTGAAAAAACTTTTCTAAATCTTCTTTAGCATCCATTGCACTTACTGCTTGGATTTGAACATTTGGTATTGATGCACTAACAGCTTGAGGTGAAAAGAAATCTATATATTTTTTTACTAAAACTCCAGCTTCATGTGGGTTGTTTTTATACCAAGAAACAGCTTTTTTGTATTCCTCTTCAACTCTTGTTGCTATTTGATTATCAAGTTTACCAACAACGGCTATAGCAGCTTGTGGAATTTTTCCATCTACTTGAAAAACTCTTCCCCACTCTTTTTGCAAGTTTACACTTCTATAAATATCTGGAGCAATAAGTTTTAAAGGAAATGAACCTGTTTTAATCATAGCCATTGAAGTTGCAGGTTCTGCTAAAAGAACATTGTCTGCTCTTCTTAAAATAAGCATTTGCATAGCATCAGGAGGTGTTGGTGCATATTGTATATCAAAATCTTTTTTAGGATTGAGTCCTGCTTTTTTCATAATAGCTTGCAGTACAATATCTGGCATATCACTCCTAAAAGGCACAACTATCTCTTGCCCTTTTAAGTCTTCAATTGTTTTGATATTTTTATCTCTTGATATAATTTCTAAAATTCCCCAAATAGATACATTAAGAATCTTTATATCCTCTTTTTTATTGTATAAATTTGCAGCAACATTGGTAGGAATAGCAACGATATGAGCCTCTTTTTTTAAAAGTATGGCTCTTAATTCATCTGGATTTTTCCAAAGTCTAAATTCGACTTTTGCAGCTACATCAGCTAAAGCACCACTTTGAATCATTTTGAAAAATGGGTGTGAAACTGTAGCAACGGGTCCTGCAATGATAAGTTTATCCATCTTTTGCATAGCAAAAACATTTACAATAAATAAAAATAGTAATAATAACTTTTTCATTAGAAACTCACATTCATACCAGCAAAGTAGTATCGTCCGCTGCTACTTCCAAGTACATCGTCAATTTCTTTATCAGTTAGATTATCTATACCAGCATAGAGTGAGATATGTTTTGTGTAATCATAGTTGATATTCCAATTTAGTGTTGTATAACTATTTGTTGTACTATCTATTATTGTTTCTGTTGGAGTACCTCTATTGATAGTTTCTTGATAATACTGCTCTCCTATATATTTTACCCCAATTGAACTATCAATATCTTCTGTGATATTGTAAGCGAGTTTTAGATTTACTATTCTATCTGGATTAAATTCTAGATCTTCATTTGTTTGTTCATTTTTTGTTTTAAGTTCTGTCCAATTGAATTGAATATCAAGTTTACTGTTTAGTTGGTGTTGAATACCTAATTCCATACCGTAACTTTTTGCTTTATCTAGGTTTTCAAAAGTATAATAAGTACCTTTGTTTACTTGACTTATTAGATCTTCAATATTGTTGTAAAAAAGTGCAAAATCATATTTTGTATTTTTAATTTGACCATTAAAACCTACTTCATAGGTTAAAGTTGATTCAGGTTTTAAATCATAAGTAGTTTTTCCTAAAGTGGCATCTGCTGTGTCGGCTCCTCTTTGCATACCACTTGCAGTATTTTTAAAAATATACAATTCTCTTAAGTCAGGGGCTCTGTATCCTTGTGCAATATTGACTCTTGCATTAAACTCTTTTGAGAAGTTTTTGACAGCTCCAAATTTAAAAGTTGCTTTACTATCATTGTTGCTTATATCATCGTATCTTGCACCGAAAATGGCATTAAGAGTATCATCTATAGTCCATTCATCTTGTAAATATACCGCTTTATAATCTACTTTTTTCTCAGTTAGTTCACTTGATTGAGTAAAAACACTTGCTTCTCGTTTTTCGTTTCTTGTTTCAACACCAGCTGTTAAGAGATGGCTTTCATTTAAAAAGTAGTTTGCTAGAGCTTCAAAACTTCTTACATCTACATTTGCCGTCATACCATTTTGAGCAGAGTCAGCTTGGCTTGAATATTTTAGTTCACTCCAATAAGGTGTTGTAGTTGTGTTTTTCTTCTCATAATAACTTTTATACCCTCTAAGTTGTATTACTAAGTCATCAGTTGCATTTATCTTAAAATCAATGGCAGTATCGAGTCTTTCATTTTTATCTTCTGAATCTACAGGTATATTATATACAGGAATAAATCCAGCTCCAGCAGCAACATTTGATGGGTGAAAATACCCTATATAGCTTCCATTTCTCTCTTCATCAAATTTGTTAAATTCAAATCCAGCTGTTACACTATCACTAAATTCATATTCAATTCTTCCACCGTAAGTTAATATATCACTTTCCTCTTTATATGTAACATTATGAATATAGTTATCACTTAAACCATTTAACTGTGCAGATAAACCAACAGCAGCTGATGGTTTTACAGTAGTTACACCTGTAGGTATTTGTTTTACATATACATCCGCATTTTCTTGTTGAGTATATGGGGTAGTTTTTGTTTGGTTTATATAAAAGCTATAGCCTAGTTTCTCTTTTTTCCCTTTTACACTGAGATTTATATTTTTATTTTCATCATCTCCATGTTCATTTTGACCATATCTAATACCAAAATTTACAGTAGGAGTAGAAGTTGGTTTTTTTGTGATGATATTTATAATACCGCCTGTTGCATCCGCTCCATATAAAGTACTCATAGGACCTTTTACTATCTCTATTTTTTCTATTTGGCTAGCAGGAATTCTATCTAAATCATAAGGGTTTGATACTTCTCCACCCAATCTTCTTCCATCAACTAAAATGAGTGTACCATTTGTACTCATACCTCTTATACTTACTGATGATTTTGATTTACTACTTGCATTTGGAAATGTTCCATACTGTATATTTAATCCAGAAGTGCGACTTAAAATATCTTTGAGTGATTCTGCTCCCATTTTTTTAATATCTTGTTCGCTTATCACTGAAACACTAGCAGCTACACCATCAATCTTTTTTTCTGTTTTAGTTGCAGATGATATTGTCACAATATCCTCTAATACTATCGTGTCATTTGCTATTAGTAAATTAGAAGCTATGATACTTAGTAAGATTGTTTTTTTCATAAAATTCTCCAATTTTGTATTTTATTCGAAATTTAGATAGCCCAAATGGGCTATCTACAGCGATAAATTTTTTTAAGTATCATTATTTTCCTTTGATTGATTATACAGTTAATGATAATCAATATCATTGACTTAAATCAAGATTTTATTTATATTTTAGATTGAACTGTGAGGTAAGTTCATATTGTATATTATGATTTTCAAGAATAGTTGCTATCTCTATTAGCTCATATATATCTGGTAGTGTAGATGGTCTTTGATTTATAAAATATTTATTTTCTATATCAAGTTTATAGTTTCTAAAGTGATTAAATTTTTGTACAATCTGTTGACTCATTTTTTCCCCTTATTGTAATTTAAAATCAATAGGGAGAATAATAGTTGTAGTGCTATTTGGTTTTGGTAAATCTTCTTTAGTTATTGATTCTACAGCTTTAAGAGCCGCTTGGTCAAGATGTCTTTTCCCTGAAGATTTAAAGATACTATACTCAAGAAGTTCCCCAGATTTAGAAATCACTAATTTGACCTCTACAATTCCCTGCCATCCCATCCGTTTAGCAATATTTGGATATCTTAAATTTGACAAAACCATATCTCTTATGATGGCAAAGTTTGTTTTGACAAATGCCTGTTGTTGTTTTTGGATATTTTTCTTTGTATTTTGAGGTTTTTCTATCTTTTTTGGTTCTATTGGTTCAGGTGTGATAGGTTCTTTTATCTCCTCTTTTATAGGTTCAGGTTTTGGCTCAGGTTTTTTCTTTATGATTGGTTTGTGTTTTGGCTCAGGTTTTTTAATAGGCTTTGGCTTTGGTTCTGGTTTGACCACCTCTTTTGGTTTTTTAATAGGTTTAGGTGGTTGATAACTCATCAAATCAATAGAGATGGTTTTCTCTTTATCTGCTAATTTGATGGGTTTATCGTTACTCATTAAAAGAGCAGTTAGTAGTGTTGAGTGAATCAAAAGAGAAAGAAACATCCCTTTTGATTCGTTTGTTTTTAGCCAAGTCATCTATCTATCTTAATAATTAATCCATACTTGCCATTGTTCTGGAGTAAGAATAGATTTAATTTTCATGAGTGCTTTTAGTTTATATTCAATAGCCTCTTTTTTCAAATCTGCTATTTTGTCTATTTTATCTTGAAGTCTTGCATCAAAAATAGTTTTATTTTTCTTTATTACTCTTTGGATAGATTTTTCTAATACAAATATCTCTTGCATTAAAGGATTGTATTTTCCATGCATAATTGGTCGAACCTCTGTAGCCAACTGTTCTTTTTGTTTATCACTGAGTTTAATCTTCTCAGTTTTAAATATCTTTCCACCAGGGAAAGGAAGTATTATCATATCATTGACCATCATTTTTTTGTTTTTTTGTGGTTGTTCCATCTTTACATCTGCTCCAAAAAGAGAGATAGCTGTTAATAATAAGATAGTTATAGCTATTTTTTTTCTACTCATATTTTATATATCCTTATAAAAGTTGTTTGATTGGCTTGCCATAATCTTAGAGAATTTGCTAGCCAATTGAAATTGATAATTGATATCATATGATAAATTTCCTTAAATTTCCTATAAAAAACTTTGTAATATCAAAAAAACAGATTCAATGTCCATCACAATAATTGGAGCTGTAGATATACTTTGAGGTTTCAGGTTGCAATAAAGTATGTGTTACTCCAAAATGTTGAAGTTTATGGCGAATTTTTTCTAGAAGTTGTTCTATCTCTTTGATGGCTTGATTATTTTTTAAAATAATATGTGCTGAAAAATATTTCTCTTTTGATGAAGGATGTATCAAATGTACATCATGAATTGCTTCTATTTCATCAAATGATAACAGCATTTTTTCATACTTTGAAATATCTTCTTTATTTACATCCATAAGACTCATAAAGCTTTCTTGTAAAATGCCAAAACTACTTTTTAATATATAAACTCCAAAAAGAAATGTTATGATAGGGTCAATATATGGAGTATTTAAATAGATAGTTGCAATTGCTCCAATTATTACCCCAAAAGATATGCCAGCATCACCTAACATGTGAAGATATGCAGCTTTCATATTTAGATCTTCGTTATGAGAATGTTGGTGATTACAAGAATGGGAATGTTCATGATCATGGTTGTGTTCAGTGTGTCCATGATGATGGTGTAAGTGATGATAGTCTTTGAGTAAATAAGCACTAATTCCATTTACAATCAAAGCAACAGTTGCCACGAAAATAACACTATTCGTTTCTATGAGTATTGGATTAAAAAATCTTAAAACAGCTTCATAAAGTATATAGGTCATGGTGATACATAAAAATAGAGAATTGATAAAAGCGGCCATCATCTCAGCTCGAACAAAACCAAAAGTCATTTTTGAACTAGCAGCTTTTAGTGCATAATATGTGGCAATCAATGCCACAAATAAAGCTAATACATCCCCAAGATTATGCAAAGCATCCGTAATCAAAGCCAACGAATTAGAAATCGCACCATAAACCAACTCTAAAATAACTATTGTTATATTTAACATAGCTACAAACATAATTCGTGAATTAACACTAACTTTCTTTTCCATTAAAAATTTCCTTTTATTAAAATAAATCTATACTACATTTTATGCTATGAGTATTTTAAGTCCAATAAGTATCAAAACGATACCACCAAATTTTTCTGCATTTTGTTCATATTTAGCTCCTGTTCTTTTCCCTATATATACTCCTAAATAACTAAATATAAATGTAGTACAACCTATAACTACTACTGAAGCATAAGGATTTAAATCAAATAAGTGAAGTGTAAATCCAGCTGCCATAGCATCAATGCTTGTGGCTATGGCTAGTGTTAAAATAATACGATTTGAGACACACCTTATCTCTTCTTCCACTTTTTCTTGATATGATTCATAAATCATTTTTGCCCCAATTAAAGATAATAGAGCAAAAGCGATAATACTATCATATCCACTAATGTATTCTTTTAATCCAACTCCACCAAGATACCCAATAAGCGGCATTAAAGCTTGAAATAAACCAAATAAAAATCCTGCTTTTAACGCAACGATTTTAATATTTTTTTTCTCTTTTATTCCAAGTCCTATGGAAACTGCAAAAGCATCCATACTCAAAGCGATAGCTAAAATAAAAATCTCAATCATCAAATTTCCTATAAATTAAAATTAACAATATAAAAAACAACAAGCCACTAAAAACAAAAGGGAGTGAACTAGAAAATCCATATAATGCAGTACTTACCAATGGACCAAAAATCATTCCTAAGCCTTTGGCGGAGGAAACTGTTCCTGCTGCATATCCTTGTTCATGAGCTTCTACAGAATTTGCAGTAATTGACATAATAGAAGGAAACAAAAAACCCATCCCAAAACCAAAAAATGAAGAAAACAATAAAGAAACCCAAACATCTGAAGAATATGCCATCCCAATCATCCCAAAAGCAGAAAGAATAGTTCCTGCTTTCATAAAAGTCTGGGGACTTATTGTTGTTATTTTAGTAACAATTATTTGAGACAATATAAGGGTAAATCCCATAATCCCCAAAATATATCCTGTCACTTTTGCAGCTTCTAAATCATCTAATCTGAAAATATCAAGTGCAAAAAATCCTAAACAAGAATTAATAGTCATAAAAGCAAACATAGTTAAAAATGTTGAAAATATAGGGATAAAAAGTCTTTTATCAAAAAACTTTGTTTCAACCTCTGTTTCAATATATATTTTTGGAGCTCTTTGAATACTAAAATACAAAACTATAGCAGCGATAAAAGGCAATATCGCAAAAGTATAAAGTGGTGCTTCAAGACCATAGATAGCCAAAGCTCCACCAGCAATAGGACCCAAAACCATACCTATACCGTTTGCAGCTCCTAATTTTGCCATATAATTTGATCTAAGATGTGGTTCAACTTTGTCAGCTACAAAAGCGGCTGAAACTGGTGAAATGGCAGAATAAAATATACTTATAGAACCTCTTGTTAAAATAAGAATAAGTAAAGATATAATAACCAAAGGGGGATTCTCTAAAGCAAAATCTATAAATAATGCCAAAATAAAATAAGAGATAGCAATCCCTAAAACACCTATTATCAATACTGGTTTTCTTCCTATTTTATCGCTTTTTTTACCCCAAAATCTTGCAAAAAACACCCAAGCAATCGCTCCAAAAGTTACCGTAAATCCTGCATGCCATTCTTGTAATCCAAGATTTCTAACGATTGGACCAACTACTGGCATAAAAGCCATACCAGCAGTTGCACATAAAATATTTGTGAGCATTAATGGTTTAATCTCTTTCATAATTTACCTTTCTTCTCTTCTAATTCTATTTTATAAGAAGTATATGTAGCCAATAATCCTACAAATGCTCCTATAAAAACTATATTTGTATATCCTAAAACACCTGCAAAAGAAACTGCTAATGTAGCAAAAATGATTCCTGAAAACATATAGATGCTGTGCTGTGCGGCAAACTGTGTAGCTGGTGTTTTTTTTGAAGCTTTATCCATCATCAAGGTTGTCATTATCACCATAGATGGGGTGTAAAACGAAAATATTATCCCTACTATCAAAATTGTTGAAAGCGTATCATTGTTATAAAAAAGAAGCAGTAGGAGTAAAGTTCCTAGACATTGTCCTAGTGAAGCTCCAATTAAAACATTTTTCTTTCCATATCTTTTTATAAACCATGAGGCACTAAATGATGCAAGAACCCCTATACTATATCCCACAATATGAACGGCATAACCGATTCTATCTAAACTCCATCCTAAATCTACAAGTATTGGAGTGATAAGTCCATAAGCGGAACTTATTGAAGCAGGATATAGAAATAGTAACAACATCCAGACTTTTTTATCTTTCCCTTTCCAAAAAGAGATAAACTGTTTATAATCAAGTTCTACGGTACTTTGTTCATTTTTAGGTTTTGATTCCTTATAAAAAACCACTTGAATAAGTGCTAATAACATTATCAGAGAAACTATTGTCATGGTTATTTCCCATCCAAGATGAGTGTAAAGTACAAGACCTACGCCTCCTCCTAAAACCATTCCTAAAAGACCGCTTGCTGTTTTTATAGACATAGCAAAAGAGCGTTCTCTTTTAAAAACATTTTTATAAACAAGTCCATCTAAGGCAATACTTTGAGAAGCAGAAACAAAGGCAAATAGAACACTTAATAAAACAATGATTTGTAAATCATTGATAAGACTATATTGTCCTATTGTTAAAAGAATAAGAACCATTAAAAGCTGAAATATTATAATCCATCCTTTATAATGACCTATTTTAAACTTTATCCTATCGATAAAAGGTGCCCATAAAAACCGAAATACCCAAAACAGTCCCAACATATAGATAAGCCCTAAGTTTTCCAAGGGCATATTATTTTGTCTCAAGATTCCTATAAATGCTTCTGCAAAAAAAGCAAAGCCTATATACTGACTAGTATAGAGACTTATTAAAAGAGTGAACTCTTTACGCGTAAGCTTTTTTTTCATACAATATCACTTTTTACATTCCAGTCTTTAATTCTCTGTTGTGCTGACCACATACCATAGTATCTACCGTTTTTTGTTACTAGTTCATCATGTATACCGCTTTCAACAATTTGTCCATTATCAACCACAAGTATAGTATCCGCTCCGGCGATAGTTGATAATCTATGGGCTATAACAATAATAGTTTTATTTTCTACTAGCTTATCTATGGCATTTTGTACTGCTACTTCACTTTCGGTATCTAATGCGGCCGTTGGCTCGTCTAATATAACTATAGGAGCATTTTTCAAAATAGCTCTTGCTATTGAGATTCTTTGTCGCTCACCGCCACTTAAACTTCCCCCGATATCACCTATTTTTGTATTGTACCCATTGGGCAGTCTTGTGATAAATTCATGGCAATAGGCACTATTGGCCGCTTCTTCTACCTCTTTGTCTGTAGCATTTGGATTTGCCATACGGATGTTGTTTATGATAGTATCATCAAACAAATAGACATCTTGAAACACCACTGAGATATTTTTCATCAAGTTTTTAGGTGTCATATTTTTGATATCTATTCCACCTATTTTGATACTTCCACTTTGTGGGTCAGCATAACGCATAATCATCTTAGTAATAGTGGTTTTACCACAACCAGAATGACCTACAATAGCAGTCATTGTTTTATTTGGCATAAAAAAACTTACATTTTGAAGTGCGTTTGTGGGCTGATTTTGATAAGAAAAATTTACATTTTCAAATGTGATATCAAAATCATTAGCTTTATTTTTTGGTTCATAAACTCTCAACGACTCTATTGAAAATATTGATTTGATTCTTTTAAATGCAGAATCCATTAAATCAAATACCGATACCACACCTAAAAAGATGGATAAAGGTTCAGCAAGCCTTGATATAACGATAACAGCAGCAGCTAAAGTGATAAACGACAAGGTATTGTCAAGAACAAAAAATGCCCCGATAAATACGATGGTTAGCAAGGTTACCTCTATCAAAACTCCCATGAGTACAAATGGAATTTGTCCTTTATAAAGTCCTTGTTTTTGTACCTCTTTGACATAAGCTATCGAATCTTGAAGTTTTTGTGCATTTACACCTACTTTATTGACAGCTTTTAATACAGGCAAGCCTTGAATATACTCTACAAAATCTGATTCTAATACTCCATTTGCCTGATTGTATTCACTTTTTTCTTCATGAGCCTCTCTTCTTTTCCAACTATATAGTGGAATAGCAAGAGGAATCATTGCAAGCATGATAAGAGCTAGTCTATAATCCACAAAAAATGTAACTATAATGATGGTAATAGGTACAACTACAATTTGTAAAAACATAGAAGCTACCATCCCCATATGTAAAACTGACTCATCTACATTACTTGAAAAAGTAGAGTTAAGTTCACCTGTTTTATAAGTAGAGAGTTTTTCCAATGGCATCTCTCGTAAAGCAATTCCAAGTTTTGTTCTTAAATTATGGGTTACATCTACAATTTTTCCATTATAATCAAAATCATGTCCCTTCCATTTTGCCCAAAAAGATAATAAACTAAAAAATACCATCAAACCAAGGTAAAGGATAATATTAGAGATTACAAGAGTATCTGCAAACATCGCTAAAAGTAATGGATAAAATAGTCCAAAAGCAAGACCTTGAGCGACAAATGCCAAAGTAAAATAGACTAAACTTTTTTTAAAATCATTTCCATATTCACCTGCTAATTCTAAAGTTAATTTATAGATAGCATACATAGAGGCAAATTGATTCTTTTTCATTTTATACCTCCAATATGGTGTATATCCCAATTTTGTGCTTTTTCATAATTACTCCAAAGTTTTGCATAAATACCGTTTTGTATTGTTAAAAGTTCTTGATGTTTACCTTTCTCTTGCACTTCTGCATTATCAAATACAATTATTTGGTCAACATCTTTGATGGTTGAAAGTCTATGTGCTATCACTATAACTGTTTTATTTTTCATCAAATTTGCAAGTGCTTTGATAATCTCCTCTTCATTTTCAGGATCAGCAAACGCAGTAGCCTCATCAAGTACTACTATAGGGGTATTTCTTAAAATTGCCCGTGCAATAGTGATTCGTTGTTTTTGTCCTCCTGAAAGATTTGTCCCTCTATCTCCAGCCATAGTTTCATAACCATTTGGCAAACTTAAAATAAAATCATGGATTTGAGCTGCTTTGCAAGCTTCTATCATATCTTTATCTGTTGCATTTTCATTTGCCATTTTAATATTGTTTGATAAAGTGTCATTGAACAAAAAGGTATCTTGAAATACAAATGAAACAGTATCCATCAAAGTTTGTGAATCAATATCTTTGATATCAATACCGCCTATTTTGATACTACCGCTTGTGACATCCCAAAACCTAGGTATGAGTTTTGCCACCGTACTTTTCCCAGCTCCACTTGGTCCTACAAGTGCTGTAACAGTATTTGCTTTTACTTCAAAATTGATATTTTTTAGGGCATAGTTGTCTTTTTCATTGTATTTAAAATCAACATTTTTAAAAAGAATATTAGTATTTTGTATTTTTTTATGTGTGTTTGAGTTATAAAGTACTGGTATATCCATAATTTCTTGTATTCTAATAGCTGCAGCACTTGATTTTTTGACAAAATTGCTCATCCACATCAGAGGCATTAATGCATCAGCCATCCCAGTGCTTACAAGTAATGCTGCAATAAATGGTGCAAACTCTAAAGTTCCATTCATCAAAAAAAAGAGTCCCATAATCGTAACCGCAAGAAGTGTTGGCATAGGACTAAGAACAGTCATTGCTATTTTTGCAGGAGTACTTGTAGAGCCAAACCACGCTTTAAGATTTGTTCTATATTTTGCAAGGGCATCATTGTATCTTTTAAATGAAGTTGTCCCATCATCAAAAGTTCGTACAACTGGCATAGCTTGAACAAATTCAATAACAGCCTTGTTGATTTCACTTTGGCTTTGCTCATAATTTTCCCTATGGCTTACAGAATCTTTCATCACAAATTTCATAAGCACGGCACCCACCAACAAAATAGCAATAGCAACTAATCCCAAACGATAGTCAATCACAAAAAGTGCGACCATAGAAGCAAGTGGAGCTACAATCGCCTTGGCAAGCATAGGTGTCGTATCAGCAACAAATGCATGAAGATTTTTCACATCATCAAGAAGCACTTTTTTGATAGCACCTGTTCCAAGAGTGATAATATGCCCTAGTGGAATTTGAGCTAAATGGGTAGTAATATCTGTTCTTAAAATTTGTTCCAGCTTAAAAGCACCCAAATGAGAAATCACAAAAGAGTAAAATTTAGTTAAAAACGAAAGAATAGTGATAGAAGCTAAAAGTATCAATGCTTCTTTAAATCCAAGTTCAAAACCAAATAAATTGATAGTTCCACCCATAACAAGCCCAATAACATAAGCTAAAAAGACAAACCCTATAACTGATAATATGCCACTAAGAGCAGAGATCACCATAGCCCATCTAATATAACTATTTACAGGAGTTATGATAGCCCAAAGCCCCCGTTTTTTAGTATTTTTTGTATTCATTTTTATCCTTAAAATTTATATCTGGCACCGACACCAAAAGTTCTTGGTTCATTGAATCCTGCTATTTGCATTCCTGATGATGAGGATCTAAATGAATCTATATACTCTTCATCGGTGATATTTTTAACATATCCATAGATGTCCCAATCTTTTATCTTATAGCCTATCTTTAGATTTGAGATAATAGCACCATCAGCTGTAACCATAGTATTGTTTGCTCCATCAAAATAGCTTGTTTTTCCCCTAGTAAAAGCATCTAATCTTCCATATATTCCACTATCAGACACATAAGCTATTCCTATATTTGCAGTGTATTTTGGTGTATTTTCGATTCTTTCTCCATCATATTTTGCAGTTCCTGTATCATAGTCATCATATTTAGCATCGATAAGTCCTATAGCCCCTGAAAGTTCTATATTATCTGTTAAGAAATATTTTCCATCTATCTCTATCCCTTGGGTATGTGCTTTTTTTGCATTGTCTGTAAGGAAAATTGTTCCACCACCTGCAACTCTATAAATATGAATATCTTCTATATCCATTCTAAACACAGATGCATTTAAGAGGTAATTATCTCCTGTATATTTCATACCCACTTCATAGTTAGTTGATCTTTGTGGGTCAAAACTATTTTCTGTAGTTCCTCCACTACTAGCAAAATAGTTAAATCCACCAGGCATATATCCTTTTGAAACGGAAGCAAAAGTGGTTAAGCTATCACTGTTTTTATAAGCAAGGGCAACTTTTGGTAAAAAAGTATTCCAAGACTTTTCATCTTTATATACAAAATCTGGAAGTGCAACACCACCAAAAGTTTGATACATGGTTAAATCAACATCTTTTTTGATTTTTTGGTATCTTCCTCCAAGGGTTAGTTCAAATTGATTTGTAAGAGGTATC
>Ga0193964_1000968_pt1 | contig 13255 bp, 7 predicted proteins | sample FB_7_MG_FD_140323 | JGI IMG/M metagenome (GOLD analysis project Ga0193964, IMG submission 140323) | Microbial mat bacterial communities from the Broadkill River, Lewes, Delaware, United States - FB_7_MG | ecosystem: Environmental > Aquatic > Freshwater > River > Microbial mats | place: USA...
GGATTTTAAAAAAGCGGCATCCATTAAAATACCAAATATAAAGCCGGCCAGCATCATTGCCGGAATCGCCAGGGTTAGATTTTTACTCATTTTCTGCAGCAGTTTCCACATCATTAAGTCGTCCTTTTATATTATACGGTTAAGTAAATAACGGAATAACGTCCTTATCTATTATGGATTCAATTCAATATTTATGCCACGATCTTATTATAAAAATGAAATTCAATTAGTGTGTTGATTTCATATCGCATATTTTTTAGTTTATCCATAAACAAATACAGGAAAAAAGAATATGCGTTACCATTTGTAACGCATGTGGTTGCGCAGTAACGATACGCTGCGGATTAAAACATTTTCTGTCCGACAACATCATTTCCGGGAAACAATGGAAAAAATTCCGTGTACATCTAAAATCAGTCCCACTTTTCCGTCAGCCAGAATCGCACCGCCGGCTATGCCTTGAACATCGTCCATATTGCCGCCCAGGCTTTTGATGACGTACTCGTCTTTGCCTAAAAGCTCATCAATCAAGATTGCTTTTTTCTCCTCTTTTGATTCAACCACTACAACTAAAGACTCTTCTATGGATTTTTTCTTGTTACCGGTCCTGTAAATTTCATTCAATCGTATTAGAGGAATGAGACTGCCACGGTCTTTGACCATTTCACCTTTACCTTCCACGGTAAAATATTCGTTTGGTCCTGGTTTGAACGCTTTTTGAATAGCAAGGGTGGGGATGATATATCTTTCATCATCCACTCCGATCAGCATACCGTCAATGATCGCAAGTGTTAGCGGCAGGCTGATAATGAATTTAGTGCTGTTTCCCTTTGTTGACTCGATGTTAAGGTGACCGCGAAATTTTTCAATACCGTCTTTAACCACATCCATGCCTACCCCGCGGCCGGATACGTCTGTTATTTTGTTTGCCGTGGAAAATCCCGGTTGCATGATCAGAGCAAAAACCTGGGTCTGTGTCATTTGCTCGTCGCCTTTGATCAGTCCGGTTGATTTGGCTTTTTCCAATATTCTATCTTTGTCCAGGCCTTTGCCGTCGTCTTCAATTTCAATGACAATATTCCCGCCTTTATGATAGGCGCGAAGATGTATATTGCCCTGGACCGGTTTGCCTGCGTTTGATCGTTCAGATGTTGCTTCAATCCCATGGTCGCAGGCATTCCTGATCATATGTACCATGGGCTCATAAAGGGCATCTACGACATTTCTGTCAATCTCAGTATCTTCCCCGGTCATGGATAAATGGATCTCTTTACCGGATTTTCGGGAAAGATCGCGGACCAGACGGATCATCTTCATAAATGTTGCCTTAATCGGGATCATGCGCATGGACATGGCAATATTTTGCATATTGTTTACGATTTGGCCCAATTGGGACACAGTCTTGCTAACAAGGGCATCCGCTTTAGTCTGCTGTCGGAGCATGGATTGCGCAATAACAAGTTCTCCTGCATAATCCACGAGATCATCCAGCTTTTGGGTGCTGACCTTTACTTGCACATCCATTTTCTTTTTAACGGGAGACTGATCCATCAAGGCTGAGGCAACCTGTTTAGGTCCCACCTTTTTTTCTTCAACCAGAATCTCCCCGAGTTTTTTTTCTGAATTTTTATTTTGAATCTCAAGCGCCTGATCAAGGTCGGATTGATTTAGCTCTTTTTTACGGATAAGGATTTCCCCCAAAGGCTCTTTGTCTCCTTTGGTAAGTGATATCTGAAGTTGCTTGAGTCGGTCCCTTAAAGAATCGACATCAATATCATCCTCCGACGCTCTGTAGCCTGTCTGAATGCCCTGCTTTACCCTGTCCAAAAGCGCCTTAAGGGTGTCTACGGACGCCAGTATCGTATCCGTGACCGTATGGCTGATGATAAAATCACCACTTCGGGCACTGTCCAATAAATTTTCGGTTGCGTGGGCAAGTTTGTTGATTTTAGTCAGGGATAAAAACCCGGAAACCCCTTTTATTGTGTGGAACGGCCGGAATATGTCATTGATGATATCTGTATTTACCGGATCATGTTCCAGTTCAATCAAGGATATCTCAATCGTATCCAGATTCTCTTGCGCCTCTGAAATAAAATCAGTGAGGATTTCCATGTCATCATCAGAAATTTTTTCAGGTGCGTTTTTAGTGTTGTCATCGGCGTCTTTCTTTTCGGCTTGCTCTATTTGTTCTTTGACATCTATTGATAGCTTTTCTTCAAGCATCTCAAGTACATCTGAATAATCAAATGTAAATGCTTCCCCTTTTTTTAAATGCCTTAATATGGATTTTAATAGGGCAATGACCTCTTCGATCGGTTTTGTGTCATCATGATTTTTTAAAATCATGTTCTCTACATATTTTTTGCAGCGTTTTGAAATGTCATAAAAAGTTGTAGGATCAATGCGTTTAGAAATATTGATCAAATCATCGAGGGTGTTAAGAATCAGTCCCAGATCAGGGATTTCACCTGGGCAAAAAGCGGCAACCTCTATGGACAGGTCATCCAACTTTGCTCCTAGTTCCCCATATTCGCCATTTTGTGCCTCATCATCCGGTTTTGTTGTGATTTTCATCCCAGGCACCCTGTCTGATTCTGTTGACTCAAGACGTTTTACCTGATCTCTGAAATCAGAAAGAATCCTCTCCAGGTCAGAAAACAGGCTGCCGTTAATCTTTGTCCCGCTTTTTAAAATAGAATCAATGATATGCCTGGCCCTTAGAATTTTTTTTGTTTCGGATTTTAAGGCGGCTTTCGTGCATTGGGTATGAATACACTTGAGTATCGGCAATAATCCTTTTAACGAATCCGGTTTATTGGGATCAGATAAAATAAGTTCAGATATTAGACTTTCCGTAGTTGATATTATGGTTTCATAAGGCATGTTTTTGTCCAGATTTTATAATTTTATTTACATTCCTGGCCTTTAGGCCGTAAAGCCCATCTGCTTTAGCGGTGGGATATAAGTTTTTGCTTTAGCTGTTTTTTTCTTGACAAAATGCCTCCTTCAAATCATTCTGAAATCAGTTTTTTGAAAAGGTATCGGGGTTACATCCAAAAGCTGGATGTGTAAAACCTTAAGCAAAATTTTAAACTATCAAAAACCAAGATGGTTTAACCGAAAAAAGTTCAAGTACCGTAGGCGCTACGGGATCTCAAGCCTGTGGAGAGGATGTAGGACCTACCACCTTTTTAGGTGGGCGGCTAACCTCGGTGAAGCAGGAAGCCCAATGCCTTTAGGCTTGGGTAGCTCACGAACACCGACTATGCCCCCCGGCATAGGACGTGTAAACTATTTATAGGATAATCCCTAAGAGCCTTGGCTTTCATCTAATACGCTTCGGATTTTCTGAGCCATATCAGATATCACAACAGGTTTCATAAGGAACCCTTTTATCCCCAGGTTTTCTATTTTATCTTTGTTGATCCTTTCACTGAAGCCGGTAAGTATGATGATAGGGATATCCGGGTTAATGGCTAACAATCTTTTTGCCAATTGATCACCGGTCATGTTGGGCATGGTCATGTCTGTGACAACCAGGTCAAATGCATCGGTGTTTGCCTTAAACGCTTCCACGGCTTCTATACTTCCAGTACGGAAAGTTACACGATAGCCAAGCCGTTCAAGCATGGTTTTCACCATCTGAACAATCGGTTCTTCGTCATCAACCAAAAGAATATGTTCATTGCCGATTTGGCTGATTTTCATCTTGTTTTCGGTTGGGATTTCGACCGATTTTTCCATCAAAGGAAGATAGACATTAAAAACCGTTCCTTGTCCAACTTCACTATACACTTTTATTTCACCGCCATACTCATTGACAATTCCGTGAACAACAGAGAGACCTAATCCGGTTCCTTTACCTTTCTCCTTGGTGGTAAAGTACGGATCAAATATTTTGTCTATGATGTCAGGGGTAATACCTTTGCCTGTATCGGAAACGGTCAGCATCACGTATCGACCGGGTTCAAGTGAAAAGGCCGAGACATCCTCCTGGCAGAACTGCTTTTCACAAAGCCTTAATGATATTTCTCCATGGTCCGGTGCTATGGCATGATAGGCATTGGTAATAAGGTTCATGGCGATCTGGTGCAGCTGTGTTGGGTTCGCCATTATAAAACCGCATTGGGGATTGAGCTCCTGATGTATTGTTATATCAGTTGGGAGGGTTGATCTGCACAGCTTCAATACCTCTTTTAGAATACTTTGAAACCGGACCGGCATGCTTTTGTCTTCGGATTGACGGCTGAAAGAAAGGATCTGCTTGACAAGTTCGCTGGCCCTTCTGGCTGCCGTTAAAATTTCCCGGGCATTTTGATATTCGGTGCTCTCTCCAGAACAGTCTTCCATCAGCATTTCTGAAAAACCGATAATCGGAAAAAGCAGATTGTTAAAATCATGGGCAATACCCCCGGCCAGAGAACCGATGGATTCCATTTTCTGGGCTTGCTGCATCCGCTTTTCCAACCGAATTGCTTCTTCTTCCATCTGTCGGCGATCAGTTATGTCCATCATATTGCCTATCACTTGGACAATCCGCTTTTTTCTGCGAACGACCCGGCCCATGGTGCGAATCCATTTTTTACGGCCTTTTGCAGTAGTCAGCGGACATTCAAAATCATAGGGTATCCCCTTTCGAAAACACGTCAGGAAAGCATTGATGATCTTGTCTTGATCATTTGAATCAAAACAGGTTAGACTGTGTTGAAAGGGATCCAGCATATTGGGGTCAAACATTTTTTTATCAAGTTCATAAATACGGTAGCAGCCTTCGGTCCAGGACATCTTCTGCCGGTCCACATCCCATTCCCAGCCCCCAATTTGACTCAACTCTTCTGTGGCTTTCAAAAGCGCCTGATTTCTTATCAGCTTAAATTCCATTTTTTTTCGTTCGCTGATATCCCGTAAAATAGAATTGATCCCCTGGGGTTGGCCCAGATCGTTTCGGCTCAGGCTCTTTGAAAATTCCACCCATATCCGTTGGCCATCATCAGTCAGCCTTTCGGACTCATAACCGGCGACTTCCCCGGTTTCATGTAGACGGCGCATCATTTTTTCCCGTTCTGCCAGGCGGTCTTCGGGGCAAAAGCGTGTGATGGGCGAACCCAGGACCTCTTTTGCCTCGCAGTTAAACATCTTTTCCGCGCTGGGATTGAACACGGTGATCCTCTCATCCATATCAGTGGCCACCACCGCATCAACAGAAACCGCCAATACAGCTGCGTATTGACGTTCAACGGTTTTACGTTGATTTTCGTTTTCAATGGCCCATAGGGCAAAGGCAATGTCGCCTGCCACTTCCTTTATGAGGGCTTGTTCTTGGGGACCATGGGCAAATCCGATGGGGCAGGACAGGCTGAGCCAGCCAAAGTTCCTGTCAGCGTGATTCAGCCCCACAGACAGCCCGGCCCGGTCGGCATAGTAAAAGGTCAGGGGACAGCCTTTGCATTGGTCTGACGAATTTTCTTTTACCTGAATAGTGCCGGATGCGTGGACCGCTTTGGCACAGGCCGGCACATCTCCGGCGAGCAGACGTTCGGCCATGGGGGCAAATTCGCCCTTAAACCCCGCATGATAAAATGGTTCTTTTGGCCGCCCGTCCTCCGTTAGAATAATCCATGCGTTATAAAAGCTGCGGGTTTCCACCAGCAGGCAGCAGGCTTTATTCAACAGGCGTTCTGGATCCTTTTCTTCGACAATGAGCTGGTTGACGTTATGGATGGCTGCCAGCACACGGTTCTTGTGGTCGAGACGTTCTTTCAGTTTCACGCGGCTGCGGTTGAGGCGATCCACCATGATCCCCACAAACAGAGCGGCTATCACGTAAAAAGATCGAAATAGCAATTCTTTTAGGCTCGCCCCATGCACAGCAAGGCCCCAGAAGGTTTGTCCCTCACTGGGGAAAAAAAAGTAATTCGTCAGGGCATCCAGCATCCACAGAGCCACTCCAAACAGCATGGCTGTGATATATATGACCATGGTATCGGCCTGGGCCGGCCGTGGCGGCAGTTCGAAAAAACGCCGGACAGGCCCCAGGCTGAGGAGCACATAGGCCGTCATTAGAAAAATATAGGCCGTCACCATGTGTTTGATGCCCACCGTCTGTATCCAGGCCAAATTCACGTGGCCCCCTACCAGCAAGGGATCCCAGGGTGGTGGATTCAACGAGATCAGCCATGGAAATACCATCAGCCAGCCAAGTTCGCTAATGATACGGAACGGAATCTCCACGGCAAACGAGGACATATACCAGGGGGAGCTTTCGGAGCGTCGGTCGGCCCACCAACCGTGCCAGGCGATCCATAAGGTAAAGATCGGCACCGAGTAAAGTATCCCCCAGCCGTCCCCGTACCAGAGCCACCACATGGCTTGGCATCCTCCGGCCAGGGCGCAAAGCAGTCCGTAGCGCAAGCCCCAGGCCAAGGCAATGACCAAGGGGAAAAACACCCCGAACAGAATGCTGATTTTTAAATCTGTGGTTTTTAAAAATTCAATGTCCAAAAAATTGACGCCGAATCCGATCAATCCGAATACAATCGCCACGGTCACCTGGTAGGAACGCATTCCAGGAAACTTAAGCCAGGGGGTCTGATTCCAAAAATCGTTTTTATCATTGCCCATTACACACCCTCCGACAGCAGGGGACTAATTCATTATTCAGCAGGGTTCGCCTTAGTTGCTTGTTTCTTTTATCCATGGCCATTGTTTGGGACTCATTCCTGAACGTCAGGATGGAGAGATTTCCATCCTGACGCTGTTTATGCAATGGGTTAAAAATCAAAAAAATTATCATCGTCATCCAGAGGAATCACCTGGGCCGGTCTGACCTCTTTGGATGATGCTTGGATCGGCGCTTGTTTTTTCGGTCCAGGGAAGGGTCTTGGTGAAGATGCAATGGCTTTGATATGCGTCCGTCCGGCTATCGATTTGTTTTGTCTGCCGCTGCCCTTGACCAGGAGTACCAGGTCCCCCACATATTCCTTGAGCTGTTCGGCCTGGGCGTTCATTTCTTCTGATGCGGACGCCGATTCTTCTGCATTGGCGGCATTCTGCTGTACCACCTGATCCATTTCCGTAATAGCTAAATTGACTTGTTCAATGCCGTTGGCCTGCTCCTTGGACGCCTCGGATATCTCGGTCACGATCTCCCCGACTGTACCAGAGCTTTGGGCCACTTTTGAAAAAGCCTCATTGGTGGTGGCGACCAGTTCGGAGCCCTGATTGACTTTTTTTACGGTGTCTTCAATTAATGCTGCCGTATTTTTGGCTGCTTCCGCTGCTCTCATGGCAAGATTTCTGACCTCATCAGCGACCACGGCAAATCCGGCGCCGGCTTCACCGGCACGGGCCGCTTCCACCGCTGCATTCAATGCCAGAAGATTGGTCTGGAATGCAATTTCATCAATGGTCTTGATGATTTTTGAGGTTTCTTCGCTGGCTTTTGAAATATCACTCATGGAGAGATTCAAGTCGTCCATGGAATCACTGGCCGTTTTAACCACCTGGTTTGTTTCTTTCATCAGGTGGTCCGCCTGGTTTGCGTTTTCGGAGTTCTTTTTGGTCATGGATGACATTTCTTCCATGGAGGAAGAGGTCTCTTCAATGGATGCCGCCTGTTGAGAGGCGCCTTCTGCCATGGACTGACTGGATGACGACACTTGCGTGGATGCTGATGCCACCTGATTGGCACCTTCATTCAGCCCGGCAATGATTCGATTCACGGGTGCAGTGATGCCCCGGGTGACGAAAAATGCGATTATGCACCCGACAATGAGTGCAGCGACCAAACCGATGGTCATAACAGTGGATGCATTACCAAGGGACGCGACCGCTCCGTGGGCAATGCCGTTGGTCGCTGACATTCCGGCGTCAGCCATGGCATTGCATGCGGCAATGGCCACGTCAGACGCTTCCCCGCGCTGACGGCCGATGTCCTGAAGCCGGGTCCAGTTGGTTAGAAAATCAGACATCGCTGTTTTATAGGTGGTGCCCGCCTGCCGGATCGCTTCAATCTGTTTCAGGTTTTCTGCTGAATGTGTCACTGCTTTGAGGGCATCGAGTTTGTCATTAACTTTGGAGAAATTTTCCATGGCTTTTTTCATTACTTCCGGGCTTCTCATCGCCTGGGCTTTAAACGCACCGATACGCGAATCGTTTCCCAGATCAATCACATCGCTCACCAGGGTGATTTTATTCTGCCGATCCAGCATATCCCGGCTTAATTCTTCCTGCTGCCCTTTGGCCAGATCCGTTTTAAACTGCTCCCTTTGACTGGCCAGGAAGGCATTGCTGTTGGCCATGTATTTGGTTGCGGATTTATCCAGCATTCTGCGGTTCTTTGTCAGTTTTGCACTCGTGTCCACGGTTTGTTCAATCAATGCCTCATAATCGTGAACGGCCTTGATCGCCTGGGCCAGCTGGCCCTTGAGCTTTTTAAGATTCACTGCTTTTTCATCCAGACGCCTTCCCGATTCAAAAATTTTTTCCACAGCCGCCATCTCTTCCCTGGCTTTTTGATAGAAAGCGTCGTCCTCGGTAAATCCATACCCTCGCATTTCAAATATCAACCGGTTCACGGTTCCCCTTAGCTCCATGGCCATGTCTACTTCGGGTACGTATTCGTCAGCCAGCATCACACTCTGTGCTTTAACCGTGTTCATTTTCCAGACCGCCATTCCGCCAAGTGCAATGGCAATAAGGATCAACAGTCCAAATCCCCCAAAGATTCTAACGCCTAAGCTTAGATGTTTCATTTTTTATTCCCTTTTATCATATGTTTTGTTATTGATTTTAAATCCGTTACGCGACACTTTGAAAATTTTGAATTTCTGCGCCGGAAAGAACCCGGTCAATATTCAGCAAAATTTTAACCGTCCCCTCCATTTTGGCCATACCCATGATATATTCGGTGTCCAGATGGGTGCCAAAGGCCGGGGTGTCTTCAATTTCATCACCATGGATATTCAGGACTTCTGATACCGCATCCACCACGATACCAACGAGAATCACGGCATCTCCGGCATCAATCTCCACGACGATAATGCAGGTTCGTTCCGTATATGGAATGCTGTCCATGCCGAATTTGGCTCTCAAGTCCACAATGGGAATCACTTTTCCTCTCAGGTTAATTACCCCTTTAACGAACTGCGGTGTCCGGGGAACGGATGTAATGGGCATCATTCCGATGATTTCCTTTACCTTTAGAATCCCGATGCCGTATTCTTCTTTTTCCAGGGAAAAGGTCAGGTATTTCCCGGTTTTTGTAGTGGTGTCCTTGATGGCTTGGTCCATGGGGCTTATCTCCTGGGTCATTGCCTCCCCTCCTTTTTGATAAATCGCATTTCTATCGTTGAAATCTAAGGACCGCAAATTTTATAAAGCAAACGAAATCACTTGACCTTTGACTCATCTACTTCGTTGCATTAAAGGTCGAATAGGCCTGCTATTAGACCTTTAATACGCCTTGTATATGAGCCAAAGTTCAGCGCAATTTCGTCTATTTTATTTCATCTGCAGTCCTAATCACGTAAAAACAATCCGGAACGGGTTCTTGCCGGCTATCCGTTTTTGCACAGATGCTCCAATAAGAGTTTAAGGTTTTGAGTTTCAATCGGTTTAACCATGTAATATAAAATTCCCTCTTTTCTGACACGTTGCTCTAATTCGCGGGAATTTTCTCCGGTCATGGTTATAATTTCGATGTCCGGATCAATCTGTTTGAATTCAGGGATGAGATCGTATCCCAGGTAGTCCGGCAGCATGATATCCAGCAAAATGACATCAAATGCGGTTTCTAAAATGTGGTGCAAAGCCTCTTTTCCATTGCCTGCAGTCTGATAGTCATATCCCCATCGTTCCAGTCTTTTTTGAATATAGGCGGCAACCTGGGGGTCATCGTCAACAATAAGAATTTTCATATAGCCTCCATATTCGTAATGGGAAGGGTTGATAGCAATAGCAATGCCAAGCCTTCTTTTTTTGTTGTAATGATTTAATAATATGTGGTTTTTTTATTGTTATCCGGTTGCCTGATTGATTCAGGCGACCGTGTCAATTTTGAAACAATAGCTGGGTTTTTTTATGGAACAAGCTGAATTTATGTGGTTTTGTGGCGATTGTGTCAATATCGAACGTTTTGTTTCAATTCTAAACCATGTTTCTTCATCCGGCGAAACAGGGTGCTTCGGGATATACCAAGTTTTGCCGCCGCACAGGAACGATGCCAGTTCGTCGATTGCAGCGCATTGATAATTTGTTCTTTTTCAATTGTTTCAATGGCATGCGAAAGGTTATTGTTTTTATCGCCAAGCGGAACGGGTCGCTTTAGATTGTGAGACTGGATGGGGGGGGCGGTCATATTTAAAATTTCAAATTCGCCGGTGGAAAAAAAACGTAACAGGGCGTTTTGCAGTTCACGGATATTTCCGGGCCAGTCGTGATTTAAAATCTGTGCAGCAATATGGTTGGGGATTTTTTTTAAAGGACTGTTTTTGGCGTATATGCCGGTAAAGTGATCGACCAGGAGCGGAATGTCTTCTTTTCGATCTTTTAAAGGCGGCAGGAAGATGGGGATGACCTGGATACGGTAATAAAAATCTTCCCGCATCAATCCCTGACCGACTAATTGTTTCAAATTTTTGTTGGTGGCGGCAACAATCCGGAAATCCGATGTATGTTTTGAGCGGCTGCCGATGGGATAGTACCCGCCGCCGTCAATAGCCCGCAGCAATTTGACCTGCATGCTTACCGGCAGATCTCCGATTTCATCTAGAAACAAGGTGCCGGTATCTGCCAGATCCAGGTATCCGTGTTTGTCAAAGACAGCACCGGTAAATGCGCCTTTTTTATAACCGAAAAATTCGCTTTCCATCAGCGGTTCAGGAATGGCGCCGCAGTTGATGGTGACAAAGGTATCGGCTTCCCGGGGGCTCAAATCATGAATGGCTCTGGCAACCAGTTCTTTCCCTGTTCCAGACTCGCCGTAGATGGAAACATTGGCATCGGAGTTGGCAGCTGTCAGTATTTGATCATATACGTGCTGCATTGGCTGGCTCATCCCGATGATATTCTGAAACCGATACCGGTCTTTTATGCTGGATCTCAGCCGGATATTTTCCTGCTGCAACCGTTTTTTTTCCTGATTAACCAGGAGCTCTTTTTCTTTTTCCCGGGTTATATCCCGCAGGATGCAAAACAGGGCCGGCGAGGTGTTCCAGGGGATTTCGGTCTGATTCTCTTCCACCCATATCCGATTTCCCTGTTTTGAATGCAGTTCGTACTCAATGGTGTAAGGTCCGGGCCCAGCGTTCAGCGCCATTTCCAGATGCGCCTGATATTGATCGTGAAACTCTTTTGATACCAGGTCATGGAACGGCCTGCCGATTATCTCTTTGGGGTTGTTTACCCCCGTCATTTTAATAAACGCTTCATTGATAAACTGGTATTGGTTGTTTTGGAGGATACAGATACCTTGGGAAGAGCGCTCAGTAAGCAGGTCGTATCTGGTCTCCACCTCTTTGAGTCGTTCAGTGATCTGTATGCGTTTGATGATTTTCCCGATTCGTTCGCAAACACTATTGATCAGGTCCTGTTCTTCCTCGAGGAACGGCCTTTGAGGGTTGTGGTCAGGTTTCCGGGTCAGGTAGACGGTCAACGACCCTATTTTTTTCCCCGAAGATTTTATTGGCGCAGAAAAGTTCCATTGACTGGGATCATGGGGCTGATTTTTATATGTTTTATTCAATACGACTGCTGTCGCGGCGGATATGTCCGGATACTGAAGACCGAAGGGGATGAGGTCTACCACCTGCTGCATCAGAACATCAATGTCAAGATTTTTTATTTCGGCTATTTTTGAAATTGTATATAAGCAATGAAGTTCTTTTTTTCTTTCTTCAAGGTCAAAAGTTTTCTTTTTTAGCTGATCTTCAAGGCTATTGATTTGCTCAATCAATTTATTGTGATTCTGATTCATCTAATTCGTTTGTCATTTTGGGTGTGAACAAAATTGAAAATTTAGTTTAGACAAACAAACACCTAAAGGCAAGTGTTTTAATGTGTTTTCAGCCATTCTATATATGGATTTAATTATAACCGGCGCATGGGGTAAAAAAAAATGAAACTTGCCCTTTGGGGGATTCGGGCTACTCAAATTCGTTTTGCAGGAAACTTGGCAGAGCGGATATTTCGTGTTAATAAATGCCATTTTTTTACTTTTTTGTTTCGATTTCTGGTCATGGAAATCGTTGGAGGAATTATGAAAAAGAAATTCAGGCGTTTTCTGTACTATTATCTGTTTCCCTATGCGGGCTTGTTTCTTGTCAGACTTTTGTCGGCCACCTACCGGATCAAAATTGTTGATCCCGGCAATGAACAGAATGTTTTAAAGGCCGAGGGCGGGGTGGTTTATGCCTCATGGCATCAGCGATTTTTTCCGGGGATCACATTTTTTTCAACACGGAAGCCCATTGCCATTATGATCTCCCAGAGTCGTGACGGCGAAATGGCGGCCCGGGCTGTGACCATTATGGGCTGGCGGGCTGTGAGGGGATCTTCATCCCGTGGGGGTGGGCAGGCCCTTGAAACCATTAAACGCCTGATCGGGAAGGGCTACAAGGTCGGCCATATCGTGGACGGCCCCCAGGGACCGTTCGGTACGGTGAAACCTGGGTTAATCCGTATTGCCCAGTATGCGGATTTGCCTATTGTGCCCACCATTACCTCCGGGCAGAACCGGTGGGTTTTCAATTCCTGGGACCGTTTTATGGTGCCCAAGCCCTTTTCCCGGGTGATCATCCGATTTGGTTCTCCCATCCATGTGCCCCGGGATATGGGGCCGGATGAATTTGAGCAGATGCAGGCGCGTGTGGCCCAAGCCCTTGAGCAGCTCTATGGGGATACGGATGCTGTCTGGCAGGACGGGGCACGCATAAAAGAAGTTTTCGGTTAATTTTTTGCTTCGTTTCACGTGATCTCAACCCGCGCAAAAAATGATTAAAAACATGTTGCATTTTTTAAACATCGATGGCATGTAGAATACAACGTTTACAAAATTTTATAAAAGGATGGCAGGTGTGACGGAAAATAAAGTTGATATATTGATTAGCCGGATCATGAACGCTACCGGGATTTCGTCCCAGGCGGAACTGGCCAAGGAGCTTGGTATCAACAGATCGGGGATCACCCATGCCAGAAATAAAAATCATATCCCTGATAACTGGATTATCAAGCTGTTCAGGCGTTTCAGGGTGAA
>Ga0193964_1000970_pt1 | contig 13213 bp, 16 predicted proteins | sample FB_7_MG_FD_140323 | JGI IMG/M metagenome (GOLD analysis project Ga0193964, IMG submission 140323) | Microbial mat bacterial communities from the Broadkill River, Lewes, Delaware, United States - FB_7_MG | ecosystem: Environmental > Aquatic > Freshwater > River > Microbial mats | place: USA...
AAAGTATGTAGATACACATACAGGAAGCGTTAAAAATATAATTTCATCTGAGGGTATGATGACTTGTTCAGATGTTAGTGATGATGGAAGTAAACTTCTTTTAACTATGGCACCTAATTCTCAACCAGATATATATATCTATGATGTTGCTACAAATATATACTCTAAATTAACTCAGTATAGAGGTATAGATGTTGGAGCTCAGTTTATGGGAGATGATAAAATGGCATTTATATCAAATAGATTAGGTTATCCTAATATATTTTCTAAGGATTTAAAAACTGGATATATAGAACAGATGGTATATTACGGACGTAATAATTCAGCATGTAGTGCAAATGGTGAGTATGTTATATATAAAGCTCGTGAGAGCTCAAATGCATTTTCAAAAAATACTTTTAATCTACATATGATATCAACTAAAACAGATTTTATTAGAAGATTGACTGCTAGTGGAGTTAACGAGTTTCCTAGGTTTTCAAAAGATGCGGATGCAGTACTTTTTATAAAAAACTATAAAAACCAAAGTTCAATTGGAATAATCAGATTAAATCATAACAAAAATTACTTATTTCCTTTAAAATACGGGAAATTACAAGCAATGGATTGGTAAAATAATAAATAATTAATATTATTTTGATACAATCATATCAACAAAAAATCATAAAGGTAAAATAGATGAAAAAGTCAATTTTTGCTGGTGCTGTGTTAGCACTTATATTAAGTGGATGTAGTAGTTCTGGTGAGCCTCAGGTAGATGAAACTAAAAATGTTGATGCACAACAAGTTGAAACAGTAAAAACTGAAACTGTTGCTGCAGAAAATGCTAATGTAGAAGGTTCAAATGAAGGTATGACTTCAGACTCAAACGAGATGAGTATTTCTAGTTTAGAAAACGAGTTAGAATCTGTATACTTTGCATTTGATAAATTTAACTTAGATACTAATGCTCAAGAAAACATTTCTAAGAACTCTTCAACTGCAAAAAATGAAGCAAGTGCTTATACTATAAAATTAGAAGGTAACTGTGATGAGTGGGGTAGTGATGAGTATAACTTTGCACTTGGTTTAAAACGTGCAGATGCTGTTAAAAAAGCTTTAGTTGCAGAAGGTGTAGATGCTAGCCGTATAACTATGGTTAGTTATGGTGAGTCTAATCCAGTATGTAATGATAAAACAAAAGAGTGCTGGTCTAAAAATCGCCGTGTAGATCACAAACTACTTCCATAAATACTTTAAATGAAAGATAGATTATTAGTATTATCTTTAATTTTATTTTTATTGACTTTGGTTTTAAATGCAGATGAACCTTCTGCATTTGGGGCTGGAGATTTAAATAATCCTTCTCCTTATGGTTTAACTAAAGAGGAAGAACTCCTTTTACAAAATAAGCAATCCCTAAAAAAAGTAACTGTCAAAAGTAATAACCAGTCAAATGAACTAGAGTCACTTAGAAATAGAATTGATGGACTTCAAACAATTATTGAAACTTTGAGTAGAAAATCTCATGAAAATAAGCTTGAAATTTATAAGATTAATAAGTTTAATTCAGATGAGCAAAATACTTCAAAAGAGTTTGAAAATCGTCTTTTAGGAATTTCGTCTCAAAATAAAGAAGAGATAGATAAGTTAAAGTTAATTATTAGTGAACTAAGTAAATTAATTGATAGTATAAATAAAAATTACGTTACAAAAAATGAATTCAATTCTTTAGTAAATAATCTAAACTCTTTTAAAGAATTAGTTTCTAAAGAACTGAAAAACTCAAAAAAAATAGCAGAGCCTAATGAGTTTGAGTCAAAAAGTAATGCTTTGATAGCAAAAGAAGCTAGGGAAAACTACGATAAAAAGCATTTTACAAAATCTATTGAAATGTATACTTATTTGATTGAGAAAAACTATAGACCTGCTCGTGCTCACTACATGATAGGTGAGATGTATTACTATAGAAAAAATTATGCAGAAGCTATAGCATATTTTAAAAAAAGTGCTAAATTGTATTCAAAAGCTAAGTATATGCCAACTCTTATGTATCATACTGCTTTTTCAATGAAATATACTGGAGATAATAAAAATGCAAAAGCATTTTTTAAAGCTCTCATAAAAAAATATCCAGATTCAAAGTATGTTTCAGGAGCTAAAAAACAACTTGAATTAATTAATTAGTAAGAATAAGATGTTAAGATCGCAACAACAAAAAGAAGGAATATAAAATGGCAATAGAAGCAAATCAAATCGTATCTATAGAATATGAAGTACGTGATGGTGATAAATTAGTTGATGGAAACATTGGTGGTGATCCTCTAGTTTTTATGTTTGGTAAGGGACAAATAATTCCAGGTTTAGAGAATGGAATTAAAGATATGTCAATTGGTGATAAAAGTGATGTACTTGTTAAAGCTCAAGATGCATATGGTGAATATAATGCTGAAGCTAAACAAGAAGTTCCAAAAGATCAGTTCGCAGGGATTGATTTAGAAGTTGGTATGACTTTATATGGCCAAGGTGAAGATGGTGGAACTGTACAAGTTACTGTGAATGAAATTGGAACAGAAAGTGTTATTATTGATTTTAATCACCCACTAGCTGGAAAGGACCTTATGTTTACAGTAGGTATTAATAATATACGTGAAGCTACTGCTGAAGAAGTTATGACAGGAATACCAGCTGAAAACAAGCAACCTGATGATGGTTGTTGTGGTACTGGTGGCGGCGCTGGTTGTGGATGCCACTAATTTCGTAACTGCTTGTGCATCAAGTGCACAAGCGTATAAAACAGCTACACTTTTAAAGACACTAAACGTCAATGCATTGATTAGTGGCGAGGTTGGTGTAGGTAAAAAAACATTAGCTAAATATATTTTAAATGATGCTCCAGTAGTTGATGGAAAAGATTATGATGATCTTTTATCTACACTAGATAGCACTAATGAAATTATAATAGTTAACTTAGAAAATGTACCCAATATAAAAATAGTTTTAGACAAAATAATGCAAAAATCAATTAGATTAGTAGCGACAGCTAAAAGCTCTTTTTATAATGAGTATATTGATGAAGTATGTAGTATAAAATTTGACATACCACCATTAAGTCAGAGACCAGAAGATGTGGCAGAATTAATAAATATTTATGCAGAGCAAGCTTCTAAGTTATTTAATACTTCTACTAATATAAATTTTGAAAATTTTAAACCCGACTTATCTACTAATTCTAATTCACTTAAGAGGCAGATAATTATTAGTTCTTTATTTGCGGACATAAGTGAAATTGAGCTGATGGATATAATGCGTAATTATTTATTTGACAAATTAGGTTCAAATAATGATTATAGGAAATTTTTACATCTATATGAAGTACCATTAATTGAAGCTGGTTTAGAAAAATTTAAGTCTCAATTACAACTAGCTGATAGATTAGGTTTAAATAGAAATACTTTAAGAAAAAAAATAGCAGATAATAAAGATTATTTAAAGGAAAGTTAATGAATAAAATAGCAATGATTTTTGCAGGGCAAGGATCTCAAGCAGTGGGAATGGGTAAAGACTTTTATGAAAACTCGGAGATAGCTCGTGAAATGTTTGAAAAAGCAGGTGAAAGAATTGGAGTAGACTTCAAAGAATTAATGTTTGAAGAGAATGAAAAGCTAGGTCAAACAGCATATACTCAACCTGCAATTTTACTTGTTCAAATGATCGCTTATAGATTGTTTAAAGATGCATGTCCAGATGTTAAGGCTGAGCTTTTTTTAGGTCACTCATTAGGTGAATTTTCAGCCCTTTGTGCATCTGGTGCTATCGATTATGTAGATGCAGTTGAACTTGTTCACAAACGTGGTGCTTTTATGCAAGAAGCTTGTGAGAAGATTGAAGCAGGTATGATGGCTATAGTTGGACTTGATGATGAAAGTGTTGAAAAAATATGTGCAGATGCAAAAGCTGAGGGTAAAAAAATATGGCCTGCAAACTATAACCAAGACGGACAACTTGTAGTTGCAGGAATGAAGTCAGATCTAGTTTCTTTAGAAGATACTTTTAAAGAAGCGGGCGCTAAAAGAGCATTACTTTTAAATATGTCTGTTGCATCACACTGTGAACTTTTATCTTCAGCTCAGGAACCTTTGGCAGAGTTAATGTCAAGTATGGTTAGTGACAGTTTTGAGGCACCTATAGTTTCAAATGTTACAACTGATAAATACTCATCAAAAGATGAAGCTGTATCTTTACTAAAAGATCAGTTAATTAAGCCTGTTAAGTATAAGCAGTCGATTCAAGCTATTGCAAATGATGTAGATATGGCTATAGAATTTGGTCAAGGCGTTGTTTTAAAAGGACTAAATCGTAGAATTGCTAAAGATATGAAAACTTTAAATATATCAGATATAGCATCTTTAGAAAAAGTTAAAGAGGAAATCTGCAACTAAATGAGAGTTACTTTAGCTCAAATATCACCAAAGTTAAATAGAACAAACCTTGATGATATTATTTCTATTATAGAAGCAAACAAAAACAATAGTGATATTATTGTTTTTCCAGAACTTGCATTAAACGGATATCTTTTACAAGATAAACTATATGAAGATGCCTGGAATATAGAAGAGCTGAATTCTCTAAAAGATCTAAGCAAAGATGTAGATATTGTAGTTGGTGCTGCAATTAGAGATACTGATATCTTTAGAAATGCTGCTCTTTACTTTTCAAAAGGTGAGTTATTATCACAACATAATAAAGTACATCTTCCAAACTATGGAATGTTTGAAGAAGCTAGATATTTTGAAGCAGGTAATGTGTTTGAGAGTTTTATCTCTCAGTTTGGAAAAATATCAATGATAGTATGTGAAGATATGTGGCATGAAGATGTACATAGAGACTTAGAAAAAGAAAACCCTGATTACGTAGTAGCTTTAGTAGCCTCTCCTGCACGTGGATTTAGTGATAACGGCTTAGCTATTGAAGACAAGTGGTATGACATTTTAAAGAAAGTATCGTTAGAGTGTAATGCTAAGGTTATATTTGTAAACCGAGTAGGCTTTGAAGATGGTCTTGGTTTTTGGGGAGGATCTTGTATGGTTGATAATAATGGACTAATGATAGAGAAGATGTCTCTTTTTAAAGAAGAGATAAATACATTTAATATATAGGAAGACAAAAAATGAAAATAGCGATCATGGGTGCAATGCCAGAAGAGGTAGCTCCAATACTAGAAAAGCTTGGTGAATATAAAACTACAGAATATGCAGGTAATAAATATTATGAAGCTTCATATAAAGATGTTGATGTCGTAGTAGCCTACTCAAAAATAGGTAAGGTTTTTTCTACTTTGACTGCTACTACGATGATTGAACACTTTGGATGTGACAAACTTCTTTTTTCAGGTGTTGCAGGGGCAGTTTCTCCTGATCTTAAAGTTGGTGATCTAGTAGTAGCTACAAAACTTTCTCAGCACGATTTGGATATTACTGCTTTTGGTCATCCATTTGGATTTGTACCTGAAGGATCAGTTTTTGTTGAAGCTGATAGAGACATGATAGAGTTATCTAAAAAAGTTGCTTCTAGTATGGGTAAAAGTGTTAAAGAGGGAATTATAGCTACAGGTGACCAGTTTGTTGCAAATGAAGATCGTAAAAACTGGATACTCGAAACATTTGATGCAAGTGCATTAGAGATGGAAGGTGGTTCTGTGGCTGTTGTTTGTAATGCTTTAAATGTACCATTTTTTATTCTTCGCTCAATCAGTGATGCTGCAGATATGGATGCAAGCTTTAGTTTTGACGAGTTTTTAGAATCAAGTGCTATTATATCTGCAGAGTTTGTTATGAATATGGTGGATGAGATCATTGCCTAGTATAGTTCCTTCTAAGAAGATAATGTCAAAATTAGGTAAAACTAATGCAGAGTTTGATCTTATAGAAGAGGGTGACAAGATCCTTGTAGGACTTAGTGGAGGTAAGGATTCACTTACTATGATCCATGCAATGAAAGAGCAGCAGCGTCGTGCTCCTTTTAAGTTTGAGTTTGTAGCTGTAACTATTTCATATGGTATGGGCGAAGATTACAGTGATTTGGAAAACCATTGTAAAAAATATGATATACCATTTGAAGTGATTGATACTAAAACATATGAGCTTGCAAAAGATAAAATACGTAAAAACTCATCTTTTTGCTCTTTCTTCTCACGTATGAGACGTGGTTATCTCTACACTGCAGCACAAGAGCGAGGATGTAATAAAGTTGCACTTGGTCATCATATGGATGATGCTGCGGAGAGTTTTTTTATGAACTTTATATACAACGGTCAGATGAGAAGTTTAGCACCAAAATATAGAGCAGAAAATGGTTTAATCGTGATTCGACCACTCATTCAAATGCGTGAGCGTCAACTTCGTGCATTTGTTGATGACAATGAACTAAATGCTATTGGTGATGAAGCTTGTCCTGCGATGAGATTTGACGTAAAAATGCCGCATGCCAGAGCTAACACTAAAGATATGCTAGCAAATATGGAAAAAGATCATCCACAACTTTTAACATCTTTAAATGCTGCATTTAAAAATATCTCTTATGAGAGTTTTTTTGATAAAGAAAAGTTCTCTATCTAGCTCTAGTATATTTAGAAACTATATTTTCTTCAGATTTTTCTATTTGTTCTTGTCTAGTTTTAAGAGTTTCATTTCTTAAAGTTTGTAAAAATTCTAGTATATTTTCCTGATATGATAATAACTCATTATCTTGTGTATATGAAAGTATTGGCTTTAGAGCGTCTACATCTATTTTTTTTGCATATCTTGGGACTATTTTTAACTCTTTTTGAATATTTGCTATAAGTGTGTCAATATCTAAACCATTATTATCATAAACTTTTTTTACTAATTCTTTAGTTGTTATGGTTAGTAGATGAGCTCTATGTTCATCTTTATATAGATTGAGACCATATTCTTTTACTATTTTAAATAGTTCTTTGTTCTCATCTATTTTATTTTCAAAAGAAGCAATCATTAATGCAAATATTTTAGCGCGAAATTCTAATGAACCATGGTGGTGTACAAAAATTTCACGAAATGCACTAAAAAATTTATGCTTAAAACTTGATAGTATAGCCATTTATATAAACCTAATCATCATATGTTTTTACAGGTATTTCAAAACTAAAGGTACTACCCTTGTTTTCTGTAGATTCAAATGTAATCTTACCATTTAAAAGCTCTATTATAGATAAAGATATTAATAGACCAAGACCAGTTCTTGTATCTTCAAAGTTGGAATTACTGTTATCTCTTTTAAAGGGTTTAAAAATATACTCTTTTTTTGAGTTTGGTATGCCAATACCAGTATCGTCTACAAAAACTTTAAGAATAGATTTTTGTTGATCAAATACTATTTCAAGTTTTACACTCCCTTGTTTAGGAGTAAACTTAATAGCATTACTTAAAAGATTTGATATTACTTGCGATAATCTGTTTCCATCTGTTTCAATAAATTTTGGAAGGTCTTTTCCATATCTTATAGAATAGCGTAAAAGTTTTTCTCTAGCTTTACTACGGAATATTTCAAAATTTTGTGATAACAAATCTCTTAAGTTAACTTTCGATAATTCAACAGACATTTCTTTATTTTTTAGGTTTGAAATATCTGAAACATCTCTAATTATATTTTCTAAGTTTTTAGCACTATGATAGATTAGTTTAATATATTTTTCGTGTGAGCTGGTATCATTTTTATTTTTAAGTAATGTGTCTGAAAACCTTAGAATAGCTTTTAATGGAGTTTGTAACTCATCTACCATATGTGATATAAACTGATCTTTATAATTTTCCATATATACACTTATAATTAATTTTTCAATTATTATAGCAGAAAAAAAGAAGCTATAATTTTCTTATGGTATCATACGATTAAATTTTTACTTAAGAGCTTAAATGTTAATTGAAGAAGATTATGAAAAGTTAAAAATGAGTTTTATAGACTCGCAAAGATTATTCAATAAGTTGAATAATGTATCAAATCAAGCTGACGAGTTAGAGTATGATGAAAGCGGTTTGTATGGTGAGGAAGAAGATACTTTAAAGCGCCATTGGCTAAAATTAAGTGTTAAAATAGTTGATTCACTTGATGAAGTACTAGATGGATATAAAGTTGAACTTAAAAGTATGGTATCACTACATCATAGAGAGTTAAATTTAGTATTAATTAAAGATGATAATGTGAGTGAAATTAAAGTAAATTATAGTGAAAATGATGCTATAAGCATTATGCAAGTTAGTTAGGAGATATTTATGGGTAGAGCATTTGAGTATAGAAAAGCATCAAAGTTAAAAAGATGGGGAGCAATGTCAAAACTGTTTCCAAAATTAGGTAAAGTTATTACTATGGCAGCAAAAGAAGGTGGTGGTGATCCAGACCTCAATCCTAAGCTTCGTACAGCAATATTAAATGCTAAAGCTGAAAATATGCCTAAAGATAATATAGAAGCAGCTATTAAAAGAGCTACTGAGAAAAATGTAGCAGATATGGCAGAAGTTACTTTTGAAGGTAAGGCTCCTCATGGTGTATTAATATTTATAGAATGTGCTACAGATAATAATACGCGTACAGTTGCAAATGTAAAAAGCATTTTTAATAAAAATAATGGTGAGATGTTAACAAATGGTTCTCTAGAGTTTATGTTTGATAGAAAAGCACTTTTTGAATTTGATCTAAAAGAGGATATGGATCCAGAAGAATTAGAACTAGAACTTATTGATGCAGGACTTGAAGAGATTGAAGTTGAAGATGGAGAAGTTCTTGTAACAGCTGATTATACAAGTTTTGGAACTTTAAATGAAGCATTAGAAAATATGGATATTGAGATTAAAAAAGCAACACTAGAGCGTATGGCTAATTCACCTGTAAGTATAACTGAAGAACAGCAAGCTGATATAGATAAAATTTTAGAGCGTCTTGAAGATGACGAAGATGTTCAAAAGGTATTTACAAATATAGTGTAAATGCAATATATAAACAAAATACGTACAGATACTTTAGAAGTAAAACAATCTAAATTTATAACTTATTTAACCCCATATGCAGAGTTTGAAAAAACTCTTGCATTATTAAGAAGTGAACATCCAAAAGCAAGACATTTTGTTACAGCTAGTAGATATTTAAATGAATACAATCAAGTAGTAGAGTCTTCTAGTGATGATGGTGAACCTAAGGGCACATCAGGTAAACCATCTTTAATGGTACTTCAAGGTGCTAATTTAATAAATATTGGTGTAATAGTTGTAAGATACTTTGGAGGTAGAAAATTAGGAACTGGTGGATTGGTACGAGCTTATAGTGATGCTGTTAATTTAGTATTGAACAAAGTAGAGTTAATTGAGTATAAAAAAGAGATTATAAAAGAGATCAGCTTATCTTATAATAATATAGGAAAGATTGAACACCTTTGTTCTGAATATGATATAAAGATATTTGATAAAGCTTTTTGTGAAGATGCAAAGTTTAAAATAAAATCAACTAAGAAAAACTTAGATGATTTTATGAAAAAAGCAGATAGACTTATAAATATTTAGTACTATCTACCTTGTACAGCATTACCCATATCCCACATAGGCATAAAAATACCAAGAGCTAATAATATAACCATACTTGCTATTAGTAGTAGCATGATAGGCTCAATTGCAGATGATAGATTGTCAATAATGGCATCAAATCGCATTTTATAATAGTCTGCGACCTTTTCCATCATTTTATCTAACGCACCACCATCTTCTCCAGCTTTTACCATTTGGATAATCATACTTTCAAAAAGTTGTGTTTCAGATAAACCATCATTAAGCATAGAGCCTTTTTCAACAGATATCCTAACTTGTGCAAGTCTTGATTTTAACGGTAGATTATCGATCATATCAATTGATGTATCTAATGCTTCAGCAATAGGTATACCTGCACGAACTAATTCTGAAAAAACTAAAGTAAATCTATTTAAAGTGGCATATTTAATAATATTTTTTATTAGATAAGTTCTAAGTAGTAATTTATGCCAACCATATCTTATATGTCTATAATTATTTATAAGATACTTAAGAGTAAAAAAAGTTATTGCTATTATAGCTAATACATATAAGCCGTAGTTATTAAATAGATGTTCAAGTGTTAGTAATATTTGAGTAGGAAGAGGAAGCTCAGCACCTAGCTCTTCAAATATACTTTTAAATTGAGGTACTACGTATGAGATTAAAACTGTAAAAGCAATAGCCATAGCTATCATAACATTTCTTGGATAAGCCATAGCTTTTTTAAACTTAACGACATTCGCTCTAATCTCTTCAAGCATCTCAGCAAGTGAGTTGAGAGCTTCATCTAGATTACCCGTTTTTTCACCGAGTTTTACCATAGCTATTGTAAGGTTACCAAGCTCAAATCTAAAGTTTTCCATAGATTTAGATAGCGAATTACCAGCATTTATATCATCTGCTAGTTTATCAAGTACGTATTGTAGATCTTGATCTTGAGTTGAGTTAGCAACTTCACTTATTGAATCATGTATAGATATACCTGCATTTGACATAACTGCTAATTGTCTAATGGCAGCTATAAGTGCATCTGGTTTAAGTTTACGTTTTTTAACATTTTGAAGAAGTTCTGCTTTAATTCTTTTAATTTTAAGATCAAATGGTTCAACAGATTCCTCAACTTTAATTAGTAATCCTGAGTATTTAATTTTGGCTATATCAGTAGCATCTTTTCTATCTTTTGCATAGAAGCCATGAGCTTTTTTTTTCCCTTGAGTTAGTACTGTAGCTTGAAAGTATTGCATTATTTTGCCACCTTTAATATTTCACCTAGACTTGTTTTCCCATCTAAAGCTTTTTGAATTCCATTTTTAAATATTGAAACAAAGCCATCTTTAGTTGCTTGTCTTAACATTTCATCTTTTGAAGAAGCTTTTGCAATAAGTGAGGATAATTCTTCATTAACAGTTAAAACTTCACATATCATTTCACGACCTGCGAAACCTGTTTCATTACATTCTTTACATCCAGTACCAGTATAAAACTTAGCATCTTCAGGTATGTGCTCATGTAATTCCTCCAAAGTTGAGGCTGATATTTCCTCCTCAACTTTACAGTTTGGACATATTTTTCTAACAAGTCTTTGTGCTTGTATTGCTACAACAGCACCTGATAGTAGATAGTGCTGAATACCCATATCAGCCATACGAGTAATAGCCGATATTGAATCATTAGTATGAAGAGTTGAGATAACAAGGTGGCCAGTTAGAGCTGCTTTAATAGCAATTTCCAGTGTTTCATGGTCACGTATCTCTCCAATCATGATCGTATCTGGATCTTGACGAAGAATAGAACGCAGAGCATCAGCAAAACTGAGACCAACTTTTGAATTAACCTGTACTTGTTGTATACCATTTGTTCTATACTCAACAGGATCTTCAACTGTAATAACCTTATCTGCAGGGTTTTTTAATTCATTTAAGGCACCATAAAGTGTAGTAGTTTTACCAGAACCTGTTGGACCTGTTACTAAAATCAATCCATATGGAGCTGCTAGTCCATTTAAAAGCTTATGGTAACTTTTTGAGTCCATACCAGAATCCTCTAAAGGGATGGTTGCTTTTTTAGAATCTAGTACACGCATAACTATAGATTCACCGTAAATAGTAGGAAGGGTAGATATACGAAAATCATACTCATCATTATTCACTTCAGTTGAGAAACGACCATCTTGAGGTTTTCTTTTTTCTGCAATATCAAGATTTGCTAAAAGTTTTAAACGTGATGTCAAAGGTGCAAATATATCTTTTGGAAATATGAATACTGCAGATAATTTTCCATCAATACGTCCACGTACAGCACAGTTTCTCTCACTTGGTTCTATGTGAATATCACTTGCTCTACCTTTAATACATGCACTTAATATTACATCTATTAGCAAAAGAATTGATGAAGCTTCTTGTTGTTCCTCAGCAGAACTTATAGAATTAAGTTCATCTCTAACTTTTTTTACTAACACTTTTTGTTTATCTTGAAGTTCAACTTCAAATAAGTTACTTTGAATCTGTTTACTAACAGCTACTTTAAATTTTATTGGTTTTCTTGGAAATAGTCTTTGGAGTGATTCTTTGGCTTCAATATCTAATGGATCATTTATTGCCATATATATATTTAGATCATCTTGATATAAAGGTAATGCATGATACTTTTGTAGTTGGTGAAGTGGTATCTTATTTGTTAGATCATGATCAACATCTATATTATCTAGATCAATAAACTCTAGATTTAAACCTTCTGATAGTTTTTTTAGTACAACATCTTCTCTAATATAATCATACTCGGATATTATTGATAAGTCGTAAACACCTTTTCTTATTCTGTCTACAATAAAACGTACAAGCCTATCCATAGTCATAAAGCCTGACTGCGTAATATGTTTAAGAATTAAAGTAGAAGTAACACCTTTAGCCTTAAGTCTATCTACTTGACCTTTCATTATAAGACCACTATCTAACAAGTCCTTTGTTATTCTATCCATTTAGTACACTCCATTACCAATAAACATGACGTTGTATTGAAATTTTATCAAAAAATTCTTCGATTACTATTTTACTAAGTTTATCATCCCTTACAAGATATAGCTTATAGTTTACTCTTGGATTTTCTTTATCATTAAAAAAGTAAACGGTTCTTTTATCATGTGTTCCTAATGCAGAATATAAGTCAAACACTTTTGATAATATATAATCAGTACTTGGTAAATGCATTTTAGATAGATCATAACCATCTACTAATGCATGGTATAAAAGCTTTTTTTGCATTAAAATTATTGAAAAATATGCAGAATTAGATCTAGATTCCTCTGAAAATTTCAAAACTGCTACAGGTATAGATAATCTATCTATATAGTCAGATTTTAAACAACTAAAGGCATATAAAGATACAAATTCTTCATCTCGTATATTTTTATCAAGCCAGATATGACCGAGATTACATACCTCTTCATATTTTTCATTTTGGTATAGATCAAACATATCTTCTTTTGGATCTGCTAATAACATAATTGATATTAGTGTTAATAAAACTATTTTCATTTAAACTTTCCTGATTTGATATTATCAAGTAAAACTTTTGCATTTCCTGAACCTGAATGGTTTACATATCTTGTAAGAGTTTGAACTGCTTTTTTTCTTTTGTTTAACTTAACTAAAGATTTGGCA
>Ga0193964_1000973_pt1 | contig 13170 bp, 14 predicted proteins | sample FB_7_MG_FD_140323 | JGI IMG/M metagenome (GOLD analysis project Ga0193964, IMG submission 140323) | Microbial mat bacterial communities from the Broadkill River, Lewes, Delaware, United States - FB_7_MG | ecosystem: Environmental > Aquatic > Freshwater > River > Microbial mats | place: USA...
CTGGGATAAAAAAGTTTCTATTTATTCCACCAAAAGGAGTAAGCATCTCATCATAATCTATTAGATTATTAGAGATAAGATTTCCACTCTCTTCAAGTAAACTTCGATGTTTAATTTTTTCATAATCATCAGTTGATATTAAAGAAATCAAAGAGTTCATATCTCTTATAGATTCGTCACTTCCGCCATATTCCTCTTTTAACAAAGCCAAAAATATCATTTGTTCTTTTTCATTTAAGGAATTTTGAGTAAAAAAATCTTCAAGCATAATCGTATTTGTTGTAGTTTCTAATCTTTGTTTGATTCGATTTTCTAGTAAAGTTAGTTTGCTTTTTAGTCTATTTGCATTTGGCGAATTTTCATCACTTGTTAACTTTACAGTATTTAGTTTTTGGGCTAAATCTATTTTAAAAAACTGGTCTTGTAAGTATTCTAAATGATCATTGTATTCTTTAATTTCAGGTAAAACTAACTCCAATGAGCCAACTTCTAATAACTTCAAAAAAGAACTACTTAAACTTACAGGAGCATTCACAAGCTCTAACATAGAAAGTTCACTTAACTTTGCAGATATAAAGTTACTTTGTACAATCCATCCCAAAGACAATAGATTTTTAATCAAATAGATATTGTCAATGTGCTCAAGTTTTTTGATATCATAAAATTCGGTTAAAATATCAACAACCAAAAGATTGTCATTTCCTATAATATACTGTTTTGTAAGATACTGTAAAATTTTTATCTCATCTTCGTTACATTTTAGTTGTGTATATATTTCCAATGAACTTAAATCATTCGATTCTATAAATTGCTTAACATTTTTCATTATTTTCTTCTTTATTTTTAAACCAATTTTTAGATTCTTCAATATCTTCAAGAATTTGCATTTTTAAATCTTCATATTGTTCAAACTTTTTATTATCTCTAATTTTTTTTATGAATTGTACCGTTATATTTACAGGAACTTCTTCATCAAAAGAATCATCAAGGATATGTGTTTCAAGGGCAAACTTACCATCTGTTGTAACTCTATGACCTACAAAAGAAACAGAATTGAAACTCTTCTTCTGTAAAATTGTTTTAGTGATATATATTCCAGAAGATGGTATTAAAAAGTTTTTTACATCAATATTGATTGTTGCTACAAATTGTTTAGAACCCAACCCTTGACCACGTATACTAATACCATTTAACTTATAATCATACCCTAATAGTTTATTAGCAAGTTCAAGTTTATCATCTCTTAAATATTCTCTTATAACTCTTGAATGTACTGCTATATTATCAATCTTAAATTCACTTACAACTGTAACATCACCATTAAATAAAGCTTTTAAATCAGCTATTCCATATGCCGCTTTATATCCAAAATGAAAATCATAACCAACCACAATTTTTTTAAGATTGGGAAACTCTTCCTTTAACAAAGATATGAACTCTTTACCACCAAGATGTTTGATATCTTCAAGTGGATAAAAAAACAGTGGATACGACGAGTGGTCTGCCCTATTTCTAAATGGTGACAAATTTGCATAAGTAGTTTGAATAACTACGATAGCACCATTATCATCTAGATGAGAAAACAGCTGTTGATGAGCTAAATGCATACCATCAAATCCACCAATAGCAATACTTGTAATTGTATCTTTTATATCTATTCCTTTTAAACTTAAACTATTTTGCGTATAATATCTAAAAAACTTTAAGGAATATATTATTAATACAAAAATTAATATTTACCAAATAGTAAAAAAATCAAATGATGGTTTTGAACCATTAGTTCAAGAGTTTATCAAAATGTCTAGTAAATGGGCAAAAGTTGAAGTTCACAGTTTATTTAACAAACAGATATCAAAAGCCCAAACAATAGGTGAAAAAGAATCACAAAAAGCATACAATGAACTATATGAACCAAAGTTAAGCACAGGTTATAACATTGCACTAGATGTTTTAGGTAAAAAAGTTGATAGTTTTAAATTTTCTGCTTTACTAGAAAACAAAACTACAATCAATATATTTATAGGCGGTGCTTATGGATTTGACAGAGAATTTTTAAAAAAATGTAATACTATAGTTTCACTAAGTGATCTGACTATGGCACATAAAGTTGCTAACTTAGTATTATGTGAACAAATATTTCGAGCTCTTTGTATATCCAATAATCATCCTTATCACAAATAATATAAATTTAGTAAAAATTTGTTATAATTCCCAAACTCTATAAATAGGATGATAAGTTGGCTTCGCAAAAACAAATAGAAGAATTGAAACTAATTCTTTTGAAAAGAAAAGATGAGATAAAAAGTAACATTGAGGATGGAATTGATAATATATCAAAACTTAATAATTGTGACTGCAAAGATGATTTAGATTTTGCAGAAGCAAGCAGTGATAGTTTTACCTCTGGTATCATTATCAATCAGCAAAAACAAGAGCTTAAAGAGATTGAAGAAGCTTTAAAAAACATAGAAGATGGTAGTTATGGGATTTGTGAAATGTGTGACGAATCAATAGCCATTGGGAGACTAAAGGCAAAGCCATTTGCAAAATTCTGTACAGACTGCAGAGAAATACACGAACATAATAATAGCTAATTTAGCTATTTTCAAAGGATAAACATATGGGATTAAAAAAATATATATTAGCCTCAATTATTTTAATAATTGCGGTATTTGGATACACATTTAGCATACAAACAGGTGATTATACAATTCGACTTTTAGATTTTACTGTTGTACTCCCTATAGCTATATGGATTATAGTACCATTAGTTTTTTTATTTATAGTAACTGTTACACATATATTATATTATGGATTAAAAAACTATTTAGCACTAAAAACAATATCAAAAGACTCAGATACATTAAAAACTTTAATCAATAAAAAACTACTAAATGAATCAAGTTCAAACTTATCATTTAAAAGTGATGATTTTAAAAAGATTAGTGAAGTATTAAGTCAATTAGATTTAAATGTATCTGATAGTAATTTTAGTTCTGCAAATAAAGAGATTAGTAAAACAGTTGATCAATTATTTACAATTAAATCAGGTAAATATATTTCAACAAAAGAATTAAAACTAGATAATAGTAACTCTATAATGATTGAAAACTTCCAAAATAGAATTAAACAAGAGGAAGATTTTGCTCTAGACGTAGCTAAAAATAGTTCTAAGTATCCAGCATCAATTTACAAAAGTGCATTTCTTAGAGTTTTAGAAACAAAATCTATTACTACAATTAAGAAAATTATTGAAACAGCAACTATTGATGAAGAGATGTTAATTGCTTTACTAAAAAAAGATAGTGAACAAAAAAGTGAATTTGCTTTAACAAATGATGTTATTTTAAAACTTATTAAAAAAGTATCATTGACAAATAAACAGTTAATTTCAATTGCTAATAATTATAAAATATTAATGACTCCAGATCAAATCATTAAACTTTATGAAGATTTAGCTGCACACAATGAAGAATATACAACTGCTTATCTTTATATTTTAGCTCAATATGAAATGATTGACAAGATGAGAGATATTTTAGATAATAGTTCAACAAATGAGTACACACCATTTAAAGCCTTAGTTGACCTTAAAGACAGTGGAAAACACTCTTACTCTCTAGATACACTTTGTTACCAATAAAGCTTCTAGATTTTTCAGAACCTGTAGTAGCTTTAGCTCCACTAGCAGGTTATACAGACCTACCTTTTAGGTCTGTAGTCAAAGACTTTGGTGTTGACTATACTGTAAGTGAAATGATTAGCTCAAATGCGCTTGCTTATAACAGTGAAAAAACACTAAAAATGATAACTAGATCAGAAAATGAAAATCCATATTTTGTACAACTTTCAGGTAGCAAAGAAAGCATCATGCAACTTGCAGTTGAAAAGTTAAATGAAATTGATGGAATTGCAGGTATTGATCTAAACTGTGGATGTCCTGCACCAAAAGTTTTTAATCATGGAAGTGGTTCAAACTTATTAGGTGATCTTCCAAGACTACAAACTATTTTAAAAACTATCAAAAAATACTCAAACAAACACTACACAACAGCAAAAGTTAGAATTGGTATTGATGAAAAGATTCCTGTTGATATTGCTAAGGCAGTTGAAGATTGTGGCGTTGATTTTATTGCAGTTCATGGTAGAACAAAAAAAGGTGCATATAAAGCTCCTGTTGACTATGATGCAATTGCTGCGATTAAAGAAGCAGTAAGTATCCCTGTAATTGCAAATGGAGATATCACTGATCTTGAAAAAGCAAATTATGTCTTAGATTATACAAAGGCTGATGGAATTATGATTGGGCGTGGTGCCGTAGGAAAACCATGGATTTTTCACCAAATATCATCAAATGATGAAACACTAACAAATGATATAAAAAAAGAGATTATCATTAAACATTTTTTAAAAATGATAGAACATTACAAAGAATATGGTGTAGTTATGTTTAGAAAACATCTTCATACTTACTCTAAAGGTTATGATGGTGCAAGTGAATTTAGAAATGTAATAAATCATACGAATGATTCTTCACAGATGTTGGAACTTATAAAAAAGTTCTTTTAGTTTAATAAAGAGTTATTTACTTTATACCCTTGAGCATAGATACTTTCTATCATATTTTCAGGAAGTTTCTTTCTCAATCTTTTTATAATTGATTTGATTGAGTCAGTGCTCATATCTTTTTCTATATCATCATAATAAATTGTATTAAACAACATATCAGAAGAGAATACTTGATTAGGATTTAATATCATTAAATTAAATATTACAACTTCATATTTGCTTAACTTAATAGATTCTCCATTAAAAAATAAAATCAAATTATCTTTATCCCAAGTATAACCATTTGCAAACTTTATGATATGATCAATATCAATATTTTTAATATGCAAACAACATTTATATAAAACTTCTATAAACTTATCTGAAGTAAAGGGCTTAGTTATAAAGTACCCTATTCCTAGATTAATCAAATCAATTAAATAGTGAGAGTCATCATAAGCTGAGATGATAATGATAGATTGATCTTCATTTAGAGCTAAAATATCTTTACTTAATTCTATACCATTTTTATTTGGCATTTGGATATCACTAATTACAAGATCAAAGTGCTTATTATTTTCTTTATAATATTTTTTATAGCAAGATAAAGCGTCTTTACCGTCATCTGCACTTGTAGAACTAGTAAAAAAAGTATCTAATAGTAATAGTGTTTTTTCTTGCAAAATTTTATCATCTTCTACAAAAAGTACAGTCAAGTCTTCAGATAATTGTTTTAATTCTTTAGATAATGTAATCATATTATTTCACTTGGCTCCCCAAAATAGTAACCTTGAAACTTATCAACTCCAAGATCATAAATAACATCAAAGATCTCCTTTGATCCAACATGTTCCGCAATAGTTTTGATACCAAGCTCTTGAGAAAATTTCACTATAGCTTTCACTAATTCAAATGATTTTTTATCATCTACAATTGTTCGTATCAAATCTCCATCAATCTTAATAAAATCTGGTGATAAACTACTTATATGTGTAAAGTTAGAAAAACCAGTACCAAAATCATCTAAGGCAATCTTTACACCCATATCCTTAAACTCATTGATAAACTGAGTAAAGACCTTATAACAATCGACACCTTCATGCTCTAATATCTCAAATATAACATTGTTACTAATATCAAATTCGGCTTTACTTTCCAGCTTATATTTAATAATGTTTTCTTTTAAAATATTATATATATCATTGTTTTTAATATCTTGATATGTAAGATTAATAGAGATTGACATATTAATCTCATCCATTTTCTTCAATGTTGACTCAATCATAAACTTAGTTAATTGTAAATACTGTTTCGTCATCATAGATAAATCTAAGAAATCATTTGGCGCTAAATATTCTATTTCCCCATTTTCTTTTTGACGTTTTATACGTATCAAAGATTCATATTGAACTATTTTTTGATCTCTATCTACTATTGGCTGATAAAAAGCGACTATTCTATTTTCTAGAACTGCATTTTTTATCTCTTGTCTCCAAAATAGATTTGTTTGCAGTTCATTTGTATAGTCAATATCATAAGAAAACCCTATAAAATTACGACCTCTTTTTCTAGCTTCGTATAAAGCCATATTAGCTTTTTTTAATGGTGTACTAGAACTAAAAGAGATACCAGCCGTAATATCAAAATTTATTAACTCATCAATATTATCTATTTTTATTTCAGCTTGATCAACTAATACAAACAAATCATTCAAATCTTTTTCATATTTATCAATATCTAAAAATTCTACTATATCTAAAAGTACAAATTCATCTGCATTTATACGAAATAATTCATATCCTCTATTTTCATTATATTCTTTTATCATATTTGCAAATGCAACTAAAATCTCATTTCCTACTGAGAAACCATATAGTTGATTAAATATTCTAAAAGAATCAATATTTATAAGAATCAAAACAGGTGATTTAAAATTATCTTTTTGATCTAAATTGGACATTAGTGAAGATAAAGTATATAAAGATGTCAAATCATCTATATTCATCATATCTTCGATTTTTTTTGTTCTTTGTTGAATCTCTGATTCTAAATTTGTATTGTAATGTGTTAGTTTATCTCTTACATTTTCTTTTTGGATAACACTTTGTAAACTTTCGAGTAATTGGTTTAATACTAAAGGTTTAAATAAATATCCATCTATACCTATTTTTATCGTATCTATTAAATAATTTGAATTATTCATAGCAGAAAGTACTATCATATAAATAGCAGGATTTATTTTTTTCATCTCTTTTAACATCTCAACACCATTTAGTTTTGGCATCTCAAGATCAGTTATCACAAGATCATATTCATTATCATTGAATTTTTTTAAGCCATCTAATCCATCTTCTGCAATATCAATTGAAGTAAATAGATTTTGCAAAACTTTAAACGTACTTTGTCTTACAGAATCATCATCTTCAACAAATAATACTCTTAGGTGCTTAGTAGCTTCTGATATCTCTTTTAAGGTCATTCTTTCTCTCTTATTTTTACACTTACTATAATAGTAAACTATTACTTAAAATCACTTTTAAAATTATATAATGATTTCAAAAGCCACACCATTGTTTTTATTTTGTGCTGTTATTGTTCCACCAATTTTTTCTATAATATTTTTTGACATATAGAGACCTATCCCTGTTCCCTTACCAGCAATTTTTGTTGTAAAATTTGATTTAAATATTTCATTTATTATATTCTTTGGGATTCCCCCTGCATTATCTTCCAGAGATAATATAACTTTATTTTCATATTTAGATAAATCAAATACCAACTCTCTGTTTGATATATCATGTTTTATAAATTCATCTTTGGAGTTATTAATAAGATTTATTATTATATGTTTAAATTCATTTGGAATAAGTTTTACTTTAATATTTGGATCACCAATAAACTTCACCTCAATTTTGTATTTTATAAGTTCTTTTTTTAAAAGATACAACACAGAATCAATAACATCTTTCACTTTTACAAATTTTAAGTCAGGCTGACTTCTAAAAAAACCTCTAAATTCATCTATAGTTTCTACAAGATGATCGATTTGATCTCTCGTGTTTCCTATACAGTCTTTTAAAATCTCTTTATTTATATCATCAAAATCAAGTTTTACCTCTAATCCACTAGTTAAAATACTTATTGCATTTAGTGGCTGTTTCCATTGATGTGCAATTGCATCCATCATCTCACCCATCGAAGCTAGTTTTGATTGTTGAAACAATACTTTGTCTTTTTGACGAAGTTCTTCAATTTGTAGATTTACTTGTTTTTCTAAAAATTGTTTATATTGTAAGTTTTCTGATTTTAATCTTATCTTATCAATTATTTTATATAGTATATCTGTAAATTGTGTTATTTCAATTGGCTTTAATATATACCCATCTAATGATAATTTAATTGCATCTACAAAATATTCAGAATCATCATGTGCTGATAATATCAGACAAGGGATATCTTTATCTACTTCACGAATCTTTTTTAGCATCTCAATACCATTCATATATGGCATATTAATATCCGTAATTACCAAGTCAAAATTATCATTTGAGAACTTTTCAATCCCATCTTTTCCATTTATAGCTATTGTTATATCTCTAAAAAAGTTTTTTAATAGTTGCAATGTTTTAATTCTAGCAGATTCATCATCTTCTACATATAGTATCTTAAGTTCAATACTAGATTTGGTTAGTTCTTTTATATTACACATCTAAATCACCATCTTTTAATCTTATAGTAAAACAAATAATATCATTTTCATTTTTTGCTCGAATGGTTCCACTATGATGATCTTCAACAATTATCTTAGTCATATACAAGCCAAGTCCTGTTCCATTTTTTTCATCTTTAGTTGAGAAATAAGGATCAAATATTGTTGGTAGTATATCTTCTGAAACACCACCTCCATTATCACTGATCAAAATTTCGACACCTTCTTCTAAACTATTTGTTTCTATAATAATATTTTTATTATCGAGTTCTTTATCTTTAAAATTATCTTGTGCATTTTTTAGAATATTTAAAATAACCTGCATCATTTCACTATCATACATATTGATATTTTTTTCTGAATTGTAAATCTCTGTAATAGTAATATCATCAACCTCTAAACTAGTTCGAATAACTCCAAGAGCTTTTTTAATAGGGTTTGTTACTAACGTGATTTTTGAATCTTTATTTGGTTTATAGAAGTTTCTAAAGTCATCAATAGTATTGGTTAAGTTTTGAACATACTCTTCAACATCTGTAAGTTCTTTAAGGAAAAAACTTTCAAATTGTTTTTGAGATTCTTTCTCATTTAAATCATATGTTTCTAGCTCTAATTGCATACGCAAATTTATAGTTGTAGAACTAATAGCACCTAGGGGCTGTCTCCATTGATGAGCAATCATACTAATCATCTCACCCATTTGGGCAAGTCTTGATTGCTCAATCATCTGTTGTTCTTTTTTTCTATTTTTTTCTAATTCCTCTTGAATCTCTTTTTCTAGATGGATATTTAAATAGTGTACTTTCATAGATTCGTTTGCAACTTCTAGAGTCTTGATTTTTAACTCTTCATTTGTCTGAATAAGTTCTTTAGTTTGTTTATCTATTTCTATTTGCAATAATCTTTTTTGTTCTAAATTTTTATAGACCAAAATAACTATAGTTATCATTAAAAAGGGGATAATTAGATTCAAGTATGCATAATTTTTATAAATATCTATTGTTTGATTGTATTGCAAAAGTAGCACAAATCCAAAGACAATAGCAAACACAGAAATTATAAATATAAAACTATTATTTTTATTAAACATAAATCACCTTTTTTAAAAAAATTATTATATCTGAAAAAAGAGGCATAAAAGTGTCAAGTTTATTTGACCAAATTATTTATCCATTTTTCCTATCGCACAAGATACAAAACTTTTAGCTGTTGTTCCTATTGTTTGTAGTGTTGTTAAGTCATCTGTTGTTAAAGGATACCCTAAACTTCTTAGCTTTAATTTTAAATTTTCTATTTGATTTTCTTCTATATCTAAAGTTATTTGACGAGGTTCAACCTCTAAATTAACTTCAACTTCTCCAAAATCTTTAGACAACTCTTTTGTCAATGTACCTGCACAACCACCACATTTTACATTATGTACTTCAAATGTTTTTTTCACGATATATCCTTTTATTTTTATTCTTCTTGCGTAACTAAATTTAAATTGTTCAAAGAGTATTTTTGTAATATATTTAAAACTCTAATTACCCTATCATATTTAACATCTTTATCAATTCTAACTATCACTGGTTTGTCTTTTTTTATGATATTTGATATTTTAATTTCAAATTCATTAAAAGAAACGATTTTACCCAAATATGCTAAAGAATTAGTTGATAATTCAACACTTAACTGTTTTACTTCTACTTCTAATTCCTTGGCACTAGAAGATGGTAGAGAAAGATTTAAAGCTAAATCTTCTTTTTTAAATACTGAACTTACAATAAAAAATATTAGTAAAATAAATACAATATCAATTAAAGGTGTTATATCAGGTGTTAATAGTTCTCTTTTTTTTCTCATCAAATTGTATCTAAAATAACTTTTTCTAATTTTACTTCAAGATTATCCAATGCCCCAATAAAATAATTGTATCCAATATAATGTGGAATGGCAACTACCAATCCAGCAACTGTAGTAATAAGAGCGATACTAATTCCACTTGAAAATACAGTAGGATCACCCAATCCCAAATGACTAATACTATCAAATGAATTTAATATTCCAACAACAGTACCAAGCAAACCAATCAAAGGGGATAAAGAAGCTATAATCTTTATTGTATTTAATCCAGATTCTAGTTTCTTGACCTTTAATGCAATAGAAGATTGAATTTGCGCTAATTCAAATCTTTTTGTTTCTTGAGTACTATTTAATGATAACTCTTCTATTATTTCTTTGGAAAGTTTTTGTGTATCTTTTGCCAAAAAAATAAAAACAAAACTTTTCCATAGCATAATTGTAAATCCAATTATATTCATTATAATTAGTATTTCTACTATTATTCCACCACGTTGTATATAACTTAATAAATCCATTTTCTCCTCTTATTTGATAAGTTTTAAAAACTCTTCACTATTTTTAAATCCTATAATACGTTTCTTTTTATTCTCAACACCGTTTTCATAAAAAATCAATGCAGGTGGTCCAAAGAGATTGAACTTTTTCATTAGTTCTTTATCATCATCACTATTTTTTGTAACATCAACTTTTACTAACGTAAAATTCATCAATTCTTTTTGAACTTCTTTATTCGCAAATGTAATATTATCTAGTTCTATACAACTCACACACCATGTAGCCCAAAAATCAATCATAACTGGCTTTTTCGATTTTGATACTACCTCATCTAGTTCTTGCACAGTTTTAACATAAGTATAGTGCAAAGTATCATCTTTTTTCTCTAAACCTTTTGCCATAAATACTATAGAAAACACTACAAGTAATATAGCTACAAGTTTTCCAAATTTGTTTCCATTTTTTATTAAATAATATGCACTACCTAAAGACAATAATGTTACTAATCCAATAGTTACCTCAAAAGGTACAATTCTATCAAGCATCCAAATAGCAACAGCTAACATAACCACACCAAATACTTTTGATACAGCCATCATCCAACCACCTGGTTTTGGCATATATTTCCCTGCTCCCATACCAATAGCAAGTAGAGGAACACCCATACCTAAACTCATAACAAATAAAGCAAGTCCACCAAGAACTGCATCACCAGTTTGACCTATATAAACTAAAGCACCTGCAAGTGGTGGAGCAACACAAGGACCTACAATAAGAGCTGATAAAAATCCCATGATTGCTATACCTGCTATTCCATTTCCTTTACTACTATCATCACTTTTTTTACTTAACTTTGTTTGCCAAGAAGAGGGAAGAGTAAGTTCATAGTATCCAAACATAGAAAAAGCAAGTGCAATAAATATACTAACAAAAGCAATAATTACAAATGGGTTTTGAAGCATTGCTTGAATATTCGCTCCAAATACACCTGCTAATACTCCTGCAAAAGTATACGCAGCACTCATAGATAGTACATATACTAAAGATAAAAAGAATCCACGAGATGATGACATATGACCATCACTATCTTTTGTATGCTGTACTATGATACTTGAAAGTATTGGAATCATAGGAAAAATACAAGGAGTCAAAGCCAGTAACAATCCAAAGCCAAAAAATGTCACCAGAATAATCGCGATATTTCCCTCTTTTAGTGTTTGAGTGATAGTATCTGTTTCATTTAATTCTTTTTTCTCTTGTACTTTTGTAACTTCAACCAATGGTTGCGTTGATTTTTTAAAAAGATTAACTTTTTTCTCTTCCACTTTTTTTATCAAAGAAAATGAACTATAAGTTTTTGACATAGGAGAATAACAAAGCCCTTTTTTTGAACAACCTTGATATTCTAGTTTTAATTCGAAAGCTTCTTTCCCAATATTTTTTTCGATTAAAGAGTTAGGAACATCTATGATTAATGTACCAAAATGCACTTTGAAACTATCATAATCAACAGGAATAGCTATATTTAATTCTTTTGTGATATCTATTTTAGATGGTAAAATTGTTACTTTCAAAAACTCATCATACAAGTAAATAGTTTTGTCTAAAACGATTTTAAACTCTATACTAGTTTCTTTTTTTTCTACACTAACTTGAAAAGCTTCTTCTGGCTGTAAAAAGTCTTTTCCTGCAAATAGTGAACTAAATAACAATAACGACAACAAAATATATTTCATATAAATTCTCCAATATAATTTTTAAAATAGTATCAAATTAAAGTTAATGGAATATGAATATAATTAAGTAAGTTTTTAATATACATACTCAAGGATACCTTGAGTATGTAATAAGAGAGTAGTTAATTCTCTAAATATAGTTTTTAATAAAGTGGTACTACAAGTATAATACAAACCACGACTAAGATTAGTAATAATCTTAACATTAGGTAAACCTCCTTTCTTAGAGATTTCCCTTTACCCTTTTTCAGATACCACCCATCATAAAAAAAGGCAAAGTTAAAATAACTTTGCCTTTCAAATCTCAATTATAAAGAGTAACTAATTCTTAAAATTGAGGTTACCTAATGTTTCGTATTGATTATATAAATTTTACACTTAATTTTTCATTTACCTTAAAGATTAATATCTCTAGTTGCATTTTGCATTGATATTCACTTATTATGTGATTATAATTCACATAGCAGTTTGTAGGGGTATTAAAACAATTCCCACTTTGGAGTTAATTCATGATTTTTCTTTTGCCAAAGTTTCTCATGGTATAAAAAATACTCTTTTTCACCTAATCCAAACTCTTCAAAAAGCTTTGCTAAATTTCTCTTTCTTTGTTTTCGTAAACTCACAAGATTTGAAGCACTTGAACTAGCACTATGTAAAAGTTTCTTTGACTTACCATCTTTATTTGTAGGTTTACCAAACATACTTACACCATAGTCAATCAATGAAAAATATTTATTATTTTAGTTTTTAGTTTTTAATTTATTTGCTAACTCTATCAAATCTGCTTTTCTTAGTATGATGTTCACTTTTTCCACCCATGATTTTCTATAGTTAAAA
>Ga0193964_1000975_pt1 | contig 13157 bp, 15 predicted proteins | sample FB_7_MG_FD_140323 | JGI IMG/M metagenome (GOLD analysis project Ga0193964, IMG submission 140323) | Microbial mat bacterial communities from the Broadkill River, Lewes, Delaware, United States - FB_7_MG | ecosystem: Environmental > Aquatic > Freshwater > River > Microbial mats | place: USA...
AGGCACATCATCCAAAGCACCTCCCTGCAAAATCAAAAAGAAGTTTGGTACAAAGTCAGTCCAGTTAACAGTTCTAATATTGACAACCACACTCTCTACCTCTAAACCCAAAATATCAAAGACAAGAGTATCTCCTAGGCTTATGCCTCTTCTGCTTGCATAGCGTTTTTCAACACTCACTTCTATAGGTTTCGCAAAATCTTTCGAGTTGTAGAGAGCAGAAAATTCTCGTCCTTCGATAATCTGTTCACTGCTCTTGAGATCAGCTCTATAGGAGAGATTTACAGCTCTATTTTTGAGTTCATTTTTGTCTGCTTTGAGCTTCTGATCGCCACTCTTTTTAGAGTGTTCTGTGAAATCAACATCATTTACCTTTATGATCCGTCCTCTTATCATCGGTGAAATATTTTCTAGTTCTCCACCCATATCACTCACTTGAGTTTGAAGATCTTTGACCTGCTCCTCTTTTATATCGATGACAAAAAACCGAGGTCTCTCCTCGACACTTAGGGTCAAAGCATTGGATAGAGATGAACCGATCTGAGGAATGAGACTAAAAAATGTCGTACATAAAACAATGGCAGTAAAGAGAGTCAAAGATGTTTTCTTTTGTCTAGTAATATTTTTAAGAGCCAAAGAGAGAGCTAGGTTTTCTAAATGTCCTGAAAAATCGAATCTATTTAAAAGCATAGAGCCAATCGAAAAAAATAAAATGATGAGTATCAACATAGCTACAGCAAAGAGAAAACCTACATTTTTAGCAGGAGATACAGAGTGAGAGAGAAGCAACAACAGAGCGAGAAAAGGGATGAAGCCTAACGCTACCCTAGAGAAGTGTCGCTTTTCTCTCTGAAGTAGTGGCAAGATCAGAGGAAGTCCTATACTCAAACTGAGCAGTAAAAGTATCAGTGCAGATTTCAAGAAAAAGAGATAGTCCAATGAGAAATCAAAATCAAAATCTACAAGCCCTTGGATGAAGGGACCTATAAACTGTGCAGATAGTGTGATGAGTGAGAAGACCATGATACTTGATATACCAATCAACACAAATAGATGCAAAAGGTATGTAGTGATTAGATCTCTTTTGCTGACACCTAGGTCACCCAAAACGGTGATATCTTTTTGATGCTTCTTTAGATATCCAGAATAGAGATAGATAATACCCACAAGACCCAAAAAGAAAGAGACCAGCGAGACCAAAGAGAGGAAGTTTGTCACAAAGTTTAAAACACGCAATAACCTATCTCTCCCATCATTGGGTGAAAGAACCCTCATGCTTTTGTCGAGACTTTTTTCTAAGCTGTTTTCCATCTTTTCTAATCTATCATTGGTGAATTTTTCTTTGAAAAGATAGTTCAATTTATATCTAGCAGTTGATCCAAACTGCAAGAGCTCTGTCTTCTTTAAGCCCTCGGCACTTATATAGACTTTTGGCATAAAGCCACTAAAACTTACAGCTTTCAAGCTATCTGTCTCTATGACTTTTTTTATTACAAAGTTTTCTTTACCAATTTTTATCTGCTCTCCAAGTTGTAAGTCAAGCAGATCTAAGACCTCTTGATAGACCCATACTTCATCTGATTTGGGTTCAGCCTCGCCTTTTGGATAGATAGACTTGTCTTTGAAAACCAATCCACCATAATAAGGAAAACCTTCGTTTATCTTCACCACCTCCATCAGCCTAGCTCTTGTTTTTGAAGCTATCATACTCACAGTAGAGACCCCTTGGGCAAAGCTTTTGATTTCGGGAAGTCTGTTTTTGATCTCCTCTTTTTGCTCAGAAGTTACAGGAAACCTAGAAGATACAACGAGGTCTGCACCGAGTAAGCTCTTGGCTTGAGTCTCTAAAGAGGTATCAATACTGCCCTTGAAAAACTGTAGATAAGAGAGTGCGAGAATAGCCAAGCTAAAGTTGAGTATAAATATCAAGCTGAAGGACTTTGAACGAGCCAGTGCTTTGAAAACCAGTTCAAATACTAACATTCTCTTAGATTCCCCGATATGAGTTCATAAGTTTTTTCACAACGCTCTGCTACATCTTTGGAGTGTGTCACTAGGATCAAAGTGGTATTGTTTTTTTTGATAAGTTCAAAGAGCATATCCATCACTACATTTCCAGTCTCTTCATCCAAGTTGCCGCTTGGTTCATCTGCCAAGATTATTTTTGGATTATGGATAAGGGCTCTTGCTATTGCAACGCGTTGTTTTTCACCACCACTCAGCTCTGAGGGAAGATGATCTAACCTATGACCTAGTCCTACACTTTTGAGAAGTTCTATGGCTTTTTCTTTAGGTTTATGCGTATGACAGACTTTTGCTGGGATCATCACATTTTCGAGAGCGTTTAGATAAGAGACTAGATGAAAGTTTTGAAATACAAAGCCTATATTTGTAGCTCTAAAATCATTGAGTTCACTCTCTTGTAGATCTCTATAAGAGACAGAATCTAAAGAGATATCGCCATCATCTGCTTTGATGATGCCTGAGACGAGTGAAAGCAGTGTTGATTTGCCACTGCCTGATTTTCCCATGATAGCGACTCTCTCCCCACTTCTACGAGGAAGTTTAAATTCTCAAATATTTCAATACTCTGCGAACCTTGGTGGTATGACTTTTTCACTGCTTTCAACTCTAACATTATAGATCTTCCTTTATAAATTCAAAAACTTTTTTTGCGATATATTTATGACCTTGCTCATTTGGATGGATGCCATCTCTTTGATTGAGTTCTTTTTTGCCAGCCACTCCATCGAGGAGAAAGGGCATACTTCTTAGCTTGTATTTGTTTTGTATCTCTTGATAGATTTTTTTAAAACTCTCAGAGTATTCAGGTCCATAATTTGGCGGTATGAGCATACCTGCTAGCAATACTTTTGCATGGGACTCTTGTGAATATCTGATAATCTCTTCCAGATTCTTCTGACTCTCTTCCAGATCTAAACCTCTGAGACCATCATTCGCCCCAAGTGCCAAGAAAACTATAGAGGGTCTCTGTTTCAAATACCATTTGAGGCGTGCAAGACCATCACTCGTAGTAGAGCCACTCACTCCACCATTGATAACTACAACACTTTTATTGAGTTCTCTTTGTATCATAGTTTCGACCAATTTTGGAAAGGCATCGTCTCTATCAACCCCTAGCCCTTCAGTCAATGAATCTCCCAAGAAAAGTATAGTATTAGTCTGAGCCATGAGCATAGTAAATAGTGACAGGATAATTATAATTTTTTTCATAAGTAATTTTATCTAAAATAAAAAAATTGTAACCAATCACCCACCCATAAAATCTTAAATTTAGAAAACTTAGGGTGTTTTATTTCTAAAAGATATCTACTCCCCCTTTAGTCTATCTCCTTGTAAAAATGTATAGAGAACAGGGAGGTAGAGTAGGTTGAGTATGGTACCCCATGCGAGTCCAAATCCTAGAGCTATTGCTAGAGGTTGGAAGATAACTGCTTGTCCTGTAGGGAAGAAAATAAGAGTTGCTAATCCTACGAGTGTGGTAATAGATGTAAGTACAATAGGGCGGAATCGTTTGGCAGATAAGTTATAAATCTCTTCTATATTTGTAGCTTTTTTGAGGGTAACTATCATAATAATTCCATCATTAATAACAACACCTGCTAATCCTAAAATACCTACAAGAGAGGGCATTCCAATATTAACACCAAGGAGCATATGTCCTAGCATTACACCCAAAAGTGAAAATGGAATAACAGAAAGAAGCATAAATGACTCTCTAAAGGAGTTAAAGAGGTAGAGCATAGCAAGTAAGATAAGGACTAAAGCGAGAGCTGACGCGGAGAGCATATCATCTCTAAGTTCTGCTCTTTTCTCTTTTTCTCCTTTTTGGACTATTTTGACTCCCTGTTTTTGAATCTCTTGGAGTATTGGTTCAAGAGTAGTGAGTACCTCATCGGCGGTAACTATTTTGGGGTCTATATTGGCAAAGAGATAGAAGTTTTTGACACCATTATCTTTGGTTACTTTCTCAAATGATTTTAGAGATTCAAACTCTACTACCTCTTGAAGACTCACACTTCTTCCATCTTTAAGAAGTATAGGCAGGGACTCTAGGCTCTCTAGGCTCTCTTTGTCTAGGCTTTGTACTTTGACCTCAAGAAGACCCTCTGTATTGAAAGTACTAGAGATTTTGCGTGAGAGGTAGAGGTCGGATATAGCCTTACCTAGAGTACTCTCATCTACACCCAAAGACTCTCCATAGCTATTGATGTGGAGTTTTATCTCATCTATCCCAAATTGGATATTATCTGTAATAGTAATAACGCCATCTATACTTTGGAGTTTCTCTTGTAACTGTTGCATAGCTTTGATAATGGTAGGGTTATCTTCGGATATTAACCCTATCTTTATATCTGCTTTAATTGGACCTACTTTTTGTTGTACTATAGAGAGGTCTCTTAAGTTAAAACGCTCTTTGTAGTTTTGTTCTTGCAAAAACTTTTTAAGCTCTTTGGCAATCTCACTTGATTTGAGTTCTCTTGTTCGTGTCTCTTTATCATAATAGAAAGAGAGATAGGGAGTAATATAGATATCTACTATATTTTGGGCTTTGAGTTTATTGAGTTCTAGGGTTATATCTCCTACATAGGGGTAAGTTTCGCTATTAGAAGCACTATCTCTTCTGTATCCTGCTACAGAGCTTACATGTTTGAGATAAAAGGTATCTTTTTGGGCATAGAGGTCTTTTTGTATATGCTCTAATATCTTATTCATAGACTCCACACTACTATTGACATCTGCTTTGAGTGCTATATGAATGGTCTTGGAGTCAAATCGAGGAAACATCTGAAACTTACTCTGCTTGACTGAATAGATAGTTAAGAGAGGTACAACAATAATAAATGTAAATAAAAAGCCTTTTTTGTGTCTCATAAGATGGTGTATTACCAAGCTATAGAAGCGGTTTGCACCCTCCCACGAACGCGTTTTTTGTTTGGCATTAAGTGTATGAGATGCATGAATTGGCAAAAACAAAAAAGACTCTATAAGTGAGGCTATAACCAATACAGAAACAGCAATAGGAATGAGCTTCATCACTTCACCCATTTTTCCAGAGATAAGCAGAGCAGGGATAAATGCAAAAAGAGTCGTCAAAGAGGCAATAATTACTGGTTTTGCCATCTCTTTGGCTCCTAATATCGCAGCCTCTTTTGCCTCGTAACCCTTTTCTATATATTGCTGGATATTTTCACTTACTACAATAGCATCATCTACAATAATACCAAGAGCTAGTAAAACACCTATAAGAGAAATCATATTGATGCTATATCCAAAGAGATACAAAGAGAAAGCTCCTATCAAGAAAGAGGTAGGTATCCCTAGAGCAATAATAAAAGACATTCGAGTATTAATAAGCCATGCAACAAGTAAAGAGATAATAATAAGACCAAGTAAAATATTTGAGATAACAATATTGAGTCTATCTTTTATCTTCTCTGAACGGTCATTATGAATAAATGTATCAATATTTTGATTTTTTTCTTGAAATTTGAAGAGCATCTTTGCTATCTCTTCTCTAAGCCGTAGAGCATTTCCTTTTTCATCTTGCTTGACTACTATATTGAGAGCTGTTTTTGTATCCATAAGGTAGAGTGTTGTGGCATCTTCGTATCGTTTGGAAACTGTAGCTATATCTTTGAGATAGAGAGACTTTCCATCAACACTAATGCGTGTATCTTGCCATGCATTGGCACTCTTTTTTCCATTACTTGTAGAGAGATAAAAGAATCCTCTTTTTGCATCTTCTAGCTCACCCAAAGGAAAGATAAAAGAGAGTCGACTCAAAGCAGTGACTACCATATCCCGAGAGAGTCCTAAGGCTCGAATCTTTTTGGTATCTAACTCTATATCATAAAAAATATCTGAATCACCATATATCTCAACCTCTGATATATATTTGATGCTACTAAGTTGCTCTTTGAGTTTTTGTGCTTCGATTTTGAGGTCAGAGAGTAGCAGTTTATCAGAGGTAATAACAATATTAAGAAGGTCTCTTTTGACCTCTAAGACTTGGACTATAGGGTCATTCATATCATCAGGAAGGTCTCTTTTGGCAATAGCTAGAGCATCTTTGACTTTATCTGCGGTATTATATTTATCTATACCCTTTTCTAACTCCAATATCATATTAAATCGTCCAGGGTTGATAATAGTTGTTAGCTCTTTGATACCATCAATATTGGCTATCTCCTCTTCTAGCGGTTTAACAGCCATCTTATCCATAACATCCAAAGATGCACCACTATAACTCCCTGTTACAGAGACCATATCTAGGTCAAAAGAGGGAAAAATTTCTTTGGGAATTTTGATATAAGAGTAGACTCCTACAGCAATAATAAGAAAAAATAGCATATAGTTCATTCGTGCATTATTTGTAAAAAATCGTATTATATTTGAAAACATAAAAATTGACTCCCTAATATTTCTATTTTAAAATGGATTATACCTGATATTGGTAATAAATCTCTATCTTGTTAAAGTCCATATTTTTATAATAGTTATAATCTAAAGTTTTATTAAAATATGTTAAAATAGTATCTACTAATAATTAAATAAAGGAAGAGTTAATATGAAGCAGATTATTGTTATGGAAAAGTACCCAGTATTTACTATAGAGATTAGTAAAGATGAGACAGAGTATAAAGATGTAGATGCCATACTTGCTTACCTCAAAGAGAAAATAGAGGGACACCCTGTAGCTAAATATATAGGAGTATTTGACCATTATGAGCATACAAGCTCTCTTGAAGAGGGGGTAATATCTGATACTATTGAAGATGCCAAAAATATTATTTGCTGTTTTGGTAAAGAGTTACCTAAAGCAGAAGTTCTTGCTGTACGACCAAGATCTATAGGTGTAGCAGAGTTAGAAGAGTGTTTTGTTATAAGTTTTCTTGAAGCACCCAACTCTCAGGCTAATGAGACTATGGAGGGGTGGGTTAAAGGAGTAGCAAATAAAAGGAGATAATCTAAAGATAGTGACTCTTCTCTCTCTTCTTTTTTTGAGCGGATGTGAAGAGTATCCTGTCTATTCAAATTTTATAGAGAAACAAAATCAGCCAAAGCCAACATGCATAAAGATTGCTTCATTTGACCCAAAGCTGACAACTACACTCAATCAAGAGTTCTCTTCTATAATAGAGAGAAATTGTACTTATAGTATTGTAGGGTATATTCATCATGTTGACTCTTGTAGTAATCCTCAGGTCAAGAGTTTGGGTGCAGACTTTAACGGATATGTGCGATTGAAACTTTTAGAGGGCAATCAAACGCTCTACCGTATACAGAGTGACTTCAAAGATAATGAGTTATCTGCCCTAAAAAGAGTCATTGAGACTATGAAAAAAGAATTATTTTAAAAAAAATATCTATTTAAGAGTAATTTTATCTTATTTAGGGAATAATCCTTGTATCAAAACTAATTTAAGGAACCAAAATGGCAACAGTAACATTTAAAAACGATATCGTATGTAACCTCGCAGGAACAGAAGTAAGCGTAGGAGATACAGCACCAGTAGTAACAGTAGTAAATTGTGACCCAATGCTTCAAGATGAGCAAGTTGGTGGTGAAGGTAAAGTACAATTAGTAGTAGCAGTACCATCATTAGATACAGGTGTATGTGACGCTGAGACTAGAAGATTTAATACAGAAGCAGCATCTCTTGATGGTGTAGAAGTTATTACAGTATCTATGGATTTACCATTTGCAGCAGCTAGATGGTGTGGTGCAGCTGGTATTGATAATATCAAAGTATGTTCAGACTTCAGAAACAAAGACTTTGCTAACGCGTATGGTGTTCTTTTGGCTGATGGTCCTTTGGCTGGTATTCTTGCAAGAGTTATCTTTGTAGTTGGTAAAGATGGTAAAGTAGCTTATAAGCAAGTTGTACCTGAAATTACAACTGAGCCTAACTATGAAGAAGCATTAGCAGCAGCAAAAGCAGCTCTTTAATCACTTCGTAATCCTCCTTAAAATAGGCTCCTTTTTGGAGCTTATTCCCTAACTCTTTTTACACTTTTATATTATTTCATATTACTTTTTAAATAACTCTATCTATAACTATGTTAAAATTATCCTTTATATAGATATAAAAAGGATTGTTGTTTGAAAAATATAAGTTTTTCAGTTGTAGTTGCACTTTTTTTTGTAGGGTGTAGTGAGCCATCATTGCCAGAGGTAGACTTTAATCCCAAAGATACAATTAAGGGAAAGTCCTATAAGACCCAAGAGTGTCGTCAAGAGATGGCTATAGGTGATGATATTATAGCAGAGGGGAGAGTAGATGAGATTATTATCTATAAGTCTCAACGAAAGATGGATCTCTATCGCAATGGAACATTAGTAGATACTCTGCCTGTCTCTTTGGGAAGAAATCCTGAGGGTCATAAAGAGAAGAGAGGTGATTATCGTACTCCTGAGGGGCAGTATTGGATCAAACGAAAACTCTGTTCTCAAAAATATTATCGCTCTTTGTGTATCTCTTATCCTCGTGAAGAAGATGTCAAAAAAGCAAATGCCAAAGGGCTAAACCCAGGGGGAGATATTACAATACACGCACAGCCTACATGGAACGCATCGGGAGTTGGTGATACTTATACCTTCTCCAAAGATTGGACACAAGGATGCATCGCTGTATCCAATAGAGATATGCAAAGACTCTGGTACGCTGTACGAGAAGGTGTCTCTATCACTATTAAAAAGTAGGAAACAGATGAAATACTTTTATTTTTTGATGACATTTATAGTTTTGTTATCTTTTTCAGGGTGCTGGGAAGATGAAAATTTAGTCTATACAAAGGGCAGATATAAAAGCTCACAATGCCATAAAAATGATGCTATTAAATATACTATTGATAGAGTAGTTGTAGATAAATCTCAACGAAAAATGTATCTCTATGATGGTATATTTATTCGTGATAGTTTTAGAGTTTCTTTCTCACGCAAAAAAGGCAGAAAATTAAAGGCAGGTGATTTGCGTGTGCCAGAGGGAAAATATACTATTACTCGACGAAGATGCCACAGTAAATATTATAAAATGATTCGTATCTCTTATCCTAATGCCAATGATAGGGCTAGGGCTTCTAGGGCAGGAGTATCTGCGGGGAGTGGGATTACTATCCATGCACAGCCATTTTGGAATAAAGATGGCAAAGGCAATAACTACACGCTCTCCAAAGATTGGACAAAAGGGTGCATAGCTCTAACTAACCAAGATATGGATACCTTTTGGAATAGTGTACCACGAGGAACACCTATAGAGATTCAACCTTAGAGGAGGCAAATATCAGATATACACAAAAGCAGATAGATAAGTATCAAAGACAAAAATATATAGTAGAATTAGAGAAGATTAGTAAGAATTTATTTCGTATGTTTCGTAATAAGAATGTAACAAGTAGAGAGTTTTTAACAAAGTTTCAAGAGCTTAAAAAGAAATTTGATAGCAAAGAGAAGATGCGTTTGGATTCTGAGTATCATCAGCAACTACTAGAATATATTGAGAGACTCTATCTTTTTTGTAATCGTGAAGAGCTGATGAGTGAGAAAGAGTTTGATACTATGCGAGATGGACAAATGAGTGATTTAAATCGTCTTCAAAAACTAAAAAATGGTGAATCTTACAAAAAAGATAAACATAAAAATCAAAAAAGAGATGAGGATTGGGGTTAGAGATAACTCTTTTTTAGCTAATATTGATAGTTAATATAATATTATTAAGAAAATCAAAGGGTAGAAAATGATGAAGAGCATAGTAGTAAGTGTATTAGTAGGAACACTCCTCATAGCAGGAGGAGATATAGCCCCTGTAGGTGAGAATATGGATACGATTAATGATGCAGCCTATGAAGCAGGGAATGAAGATGTATCACAAACGACCTATAGTAAGGAGCTTGTGCTTATCAAAAGAGCTGATAAATTGATGTGGCAAGATGAAAAATATCTTGATGAAGAGGAGGGTGCCTACAAAAATAGTCGCTCTCTAGGCAAAGTAGGTAACTGGAATCATGCACAGATGTATTGTCGGAGTTTGGACTATGCAGGTTTTATAGATTGGCGTTTGCCTACTCTCAATGAGTTAATGAATTTGCATGAGTTCAAAGCAGGTCTACAATACTCACGAGTAGCAGATTTTTGGACATCTACACCAGACCAAGGAAAAAATTACTGGTCTGTATATACCGCAGATGGATACTCTCATAGTCACAATAAGGATGAGTTTTTATATATACGATGTGTTCGTCCCTATGAAAAGAAAAAATCAAACTCCCGTTCAGGGCGACTTTAGTTAAAATAAAAAGGAAATAATATGCCACTATTAGATAGTTTTACTGTAGACCATACCAAAATGAACGCCCCTGCTGTACGGGTTGCCAAAAAGATGCAAACACCTAGTGGAGACGCTATTACTGTCTTTGATTTGCGTTTTTGTGTACCAAACCAAGAGAAGTTATCTGCAAAAGGAATCCATACCCTAGAGCATCTTTTTGCAGGTTTTATGCGTGAGCATCTCAATAGCAGTAGTGTGGAGATTATAGATCTCTCACCTATGGGATGCCGTACAGGATTTTATATGTCTTTGCTTGGCTCACCCAAAAAAGAGGCTGTTGCGAAGGCTTGGAAGTACTCTATGCAAGATGTCTTAGCAGTCAAAAGTCAAGCAGATATTCCTGAGCTTAATATCTATCAGTGTGGTACATACAAAATGCACTCTCTTGATGATGCCAAAACCATAGCACAAACTGTACTCGATAGAAAGATAGGGACTATGAGCAACAAAAAGCTTAAACTCTCATCCAAAATACTTAAAGGACTCTAATGTTTATTTTGATTCCTGTTGATGGCACAGATACAAAACTCTCCAAGATTACAACACTTGCCAATATCAAAAAATGGGCATTAGTTACATTTGATGATGGTATTATTCGTAATATCTCTTTTTATGATGAGAGAACTACTATAGAGGCTGAATGGATTGATTTTGTTATTTTAGAGAATAAATTTGAGAACTATTTGGACTTTATGAATGAGGGTATGATGGTACTTGTGCGTCGTAAAGAGGAGAGTATCGAAGATATTATGGAAGCGTTTAAATTTAAAGAGTTAGATGAAGCAGGGATTTAGACCCTATGTATCAAAAATCTCTAAGAGGCGATAAAAAGCCTCTGCTTACAGAAGATGGTTCTATGACACTTTTTTCTGCTGAGTTTAACGAACCCTATCACTCTGATAGAGATGGTGCATTAAATGAGTCTCTACAAAAACATATATACCCAGCTTTTCAAATTAAATCAAAACAAAAAACTCTTACTATTTTAGATATATGTTTTGGTTTGGGCTACAACTCATTTGCCACACTCTATTACATAAAAAAAGAGAACCTCTCTACCAAAGTGCATATAATCTCTCCAGAGTTTGATAAAGGACTTATCGAAAGTTTAGTTGATTTTGAGTACCCAAAAGAGTTTGATTTTCTCAAAAATATTATTGCAGAATTGAGTCAAAATAGTTATTATCAAGATGAACAGTTTACTATAGAGATTCTTATAGGAGATGCTAGAGAGATACTCCCTAGGCTCAACAGACGCTTTGATATTATCTACCAAGATGCCTTTAGTCCAGCCAATAACCCTCTGCTATGGACGCGTGAATACTTTGCTACTTTGGCTTCTCTTATCAAAAAGGATGGAGTTTTGACCACCTACTCCATAGCTGCATCGGTACGCATGGCACTTGACGAGAGTGGTTTTAAGCTCTTTATCTACAAAGGCAAGAAGATACGAGAGTCTATGGTAGCCTCACCTAGTATGCTTCAAGAGCTAGAATTTATAGATATGGAACTCAAAAAAGAGAGAAACCCCACAGCTAGAAGTATGCGAGATAAGGAGTATCTATGAAAGCTATGATTTTATCCGCAGGTTTAGGCAATAGAATGCTACCTCTAACCAAACATACTCCAAAACCACTGCTCAAAGTAGCAGGAGAACCGCTTATTGTATGGCATATCAAACGCTTAGTTGATGCAGGATTTAGAGAAGTGATTATCAATATAGCCCATTTAGGTTGGAAGATTCAAGAGTATTTGGGTGATGGAAGCAGATATGGCATTGCTATTACTTACTCTGATGAACAAAAAGAGGGAGCATTAGAGACAGCAGGAGGGATTATCAAAGCTCTTCCACTCTTTGGAGAGAACCCCTTTTTGGTACTCAATGGAGATATATGGTCTGATTATCCCTATAACCCACACTTTCAACTCAATCAAAAGCTAGCACACCTTATCCTAGTCCCAAACCCTCCACAGCATCCCAAAGGTGATTTTGCTTTAGAAAATGGCAGTAAACGCTATACCTTTGCAGGAGTTGGTTACTATAGCCCACAGTTTTTTGATACTTTACCGTATGGAAAACAGTCATTAGCACCACTTCTAAAAGAGGCAATTGCTAGAAATACAATAAGCAGAGAGGTATATAAAGGAGAGTGGAGAGATATAGGAACTCCCCAAAGGTTAGAAGAGCTTAATAGAGATTTAGATTAGGATGGGTAATCAGTAGTTTTTAGAAGGAACCATTCTAAGTTCTAATTCGTTACACTTCTTTTGGAGTTTGCTTTTTTTCATCAAGGTAATTTTACCCTAAATTGTGAACTCCAAAAGAAGAAATCTTGTATCAAAAAGCCTTAGAGTTTGACAAAAAAGAAGATATGATATATAATATACGGATAACAACCGTATAAGGAGTAAAAATGTTAGCAACAGTAGATATGAAAGATGCTCGTATAGAATTTAAAACTTCTAAAGATATTAAAATACTTTTACAAGAAGCTGCGAATGTTTTAGGTATGGATTTGAGTTCTTTTCTCATCTCAACAGCCACACAAAGAGCAAAAGATGTAATGCTAGAAGAACAAATGCTTCGTCTTAGTAAAGAAGAATGGAAGCATTTTGAAAAAGAGTTAGAGAATCCAAAAGCGAGTACAAAAGCCTTAAAAGAGCTTATGAATATGGAAGGTTTTAATGCTTAGGCTTGTCACCTTTGATACATCATTAAGCTATAAAGGCTTAAAAACATTTGATTGTGGCAATGAAATGATAAATACTTTTGTAAAAAAATCACTAAAAAAGCGTGTCAAAAAA
>Ga0193964_1000976_pt1 | contig 13150 bp, 8 predicted proteins | sample FB_7_MG_FD_140323 | JGI IMG/M metagenome (GOLD analysis project Ga0193964, IMG submission 140323) | Microbial mat bacterial communities from the Broadkill River, Lewes, Delaware, United States - FB_7_MG | ecosystem: Environmental > Aquatic > Freshwater > River > Microbial mats | place: USA...
AACAGATTAAGCCCAACTGGTGGCGAAACCATTCCTAGTTCCATATTGATTGTGATTACAATACCAAAGTGTATTGGATCAATCCCCAGTGCAATAGCAACAGGTAATAATAAAGGTACCATAATCATAATAATTGCTGATGGTTCCATAAATGAACCAGCAAGAATTAGAAGTATATTTACCATTAATAAGAACATAACTTTATCAACATTAGCTGCTATAAGCGATTCTGTAATATGTTGAGGAATATTCTCAATTGTTAAGAAATGAGCAAATAACATTGCATTTGCAATAATAAACATAATCATTGCAGTTGTTTTTGCTGAATCTAAAGCTGTATTATAAAGTTCAGTAATTTTAATATCTCTATATACAAATACAGAGATAAAAAATGCCCAAACTGCTGCAACTGCTGCTGCTTCAGTTGGAGTAAAAATTCCTCCATAAATACCACCAATTACAATAACAATAGTCATTAAACCCCATGAAGCATCTTTCATTTTAGCAAGTCTAAATTTTAACGATTGAGGTTTTGTTTTCTTAAAACCTAATCTAACTGCACCAATGTAAGTTACAACCATCAACATAATTCCAAGCATAATTCCAGGAACTACACCAGCCATAAATAATCTACCAATTGAAACTTCAGCTGTAACACCATAAACAATTAAAACAATTGATGGTGGTATTAAGATACCTAAAGAACCAGCTGTTGCAATAGTACCAACTGCATATTTTTTAGGATATCCAGCTTGCATAATTGCACCAAACATAATTGAACCAATAGCAACAACAGTTGCAGGTGAACTTCCTGAAACAGCTGCAAAAATAATTGATGCAAAAATTGCAGAAATTGGTAAACCACCTGGAAGATGACCAACACAAGCTTTTGCAAATTCTATAATTCTTGTTGCTGCACTTCCTTTACTTAATAAATTCCCAGCTAAAATAAACATAGGAATTGCCATTAAAGAATAATGCTCAACTTTTTGAAACATCATTGCAGAAATTTCTATTGGAGAAATATCTGTAAACAACATAAGTGTAGTAAATGTTGCAGCTCCTAAACAAATTGCAATAGGAGTCCCTAAAACCATAAGGAATAGAAATATACCAAATAATACAGCTATACTCATAACATTCCTCCTGTTTTTTTCTCAACATCTTTTACCATATTGTCTAAGTCTTTTTGTTTCTCTATATCTCCAGCCATACCATGTAGAATCATTTCATGTTCACTCATTTGTACAACTTCATCATGTGGAGTTTTTATAATAACAATTAATTTTTCAAGTACTCTATATGCTCCAAAAAAGAATGAAACAGGAATAACTAAATGTATAATCCACATATCAATATTTAAGTCAACTGAAGTTTCACCTAAATCTATATCTAATAATAAACTATGATATCCATAATATGAAACAGCCAATAAAAATGCTATTGTAATAGTATGAGATATTATTAGCATACCTTTTGCGATTTTCGAAGGCATTAAATCTAAAATAATTGTTACAGCAATATGAGCATCTTTTTTAAAGCAGTATGCTGCTGCAAAAAAAGCACTCCACAAAAATAGTACTATAGATAATTCACTAGCCCAAGTTAGTGAAGCATCAAATACATATCTGGCTACAACATTACCAAATGCAACAGCAACACCGGCTGCTATACCGATTGCTGCTATTGATTGATTTATAAAGCCTATAATTTTACTTATAATATTAAACATCTTATTATTTCGTAGCTATAGTTTTTTCAATTAATTCTTTACCAATTTGATTTTTGTCATAGAATTCTGGATAAATTTTACTTACAGCTTTTCTCCAAGCTTCTTTTTGCTCAGGAGTTAAAGTAATAATTTCTAATTTTCCAGTTGTTTTTGCGTATTCTTTGATTAATTCAAATTGAGAATCATTTAATTGTTTAGCATATTCTCTTTCTTTTGCTGTAGCTTCATGCATAGCTTGTACTACATTTTTTTGTAAATCTTTTGGTAATGAATCCCAGAATTTTTTAGACATTACAACTAAGTAACCTAAATAACCATGATCAGAGATTGACATATATTTTTGTACTTCGTGGAATTTTTTAGTCCAGATATTTGATATTGGATTTTCTGCTGCATCAATAACACCTTGTTGTAATCCTGAATATACTTCTGAGAATGGCATCATTTGTGGGTTTCCACCAACTGCTTTAAATTGTTCTTCTAATACTTTAGAAGACATAATTCTGAATTTTTGACCTTCTGCATCTTCTGGATTTATTAATGCTTTTGATGAAGATGTGAATTGTTTAAATCCATTATCCCAGAAATCTAAGGCAACAATACCTTTAGCTGTAACCATACCTTTTAGTTTTCTACCTACTTCACCATCTTGAACTCTATGTAAGTGATCTAAATCTTTAAAAATAAATGGTAAATCAAATAATGCTAATTGAGGTACAATTTTTCCAAATTTAGAAAATGAAGGTGCTGCCATTTGAACAGAATCTAATCTTAATGCTTTTACAACTGCACCATCTGTATATAATTGAGATGAAGGGTAAACTTGAACATCAATTCTACCACCTGATAATTCTTCTAATCTTTTTTCAAAGAAATCAGCCGCTTTACCTTTTGGTGTGTTTGGACTAACAACGTGTGAAAACTTTAACGTGTAATCTGCTGCTAAACTTGAAGTTGCAACCATAGCTGCTGCAATTGTTCCTAGTACTAATTTTCTCATATCTTTTCTCCTTAATTTTTGATATAAAAAAATTATAGTTAAATCTTGTGTAAGTATTATGTAAAATAATGTAAATTTTCTATATTTTATGTAATCTTATTAATGAATTTATTGATAGTATATAATATGTATAGATTTACTTGTTATAAAAAAGTTGTATATATTATATGATATATACCTTATTAATATATCTATTTTTTGTAATATAATTAAACTATGTAAAGGTATTATATAAAATGGAACTTAACCATATTTTAAACAATTTTATAGTATATTATCGCACTTTACTAAGGAATATAAAAGAATATAATATAAAGGAAAATGATGGGTTGTAATTTAGATTTACTAACTTCTTTTAAAGACAACTGTGGCTTTGGTTTAGTTGCTGATATGAAAAACAGACCAAGTCATAAAAATTTAGAAGATGCAATAACTTCGCTGGAAAGAATGATGCACAGAGGTGCTGTGGCAGCTGATGGTAAAACTGGAGATGGTTCAGGTTTACTTTTATCAATGCCAGATTCTTTCATGAGAAAAATAGCTACTGAAAAAGGGGTAGACTTACCTGAAATTTATGCAGTAGCAATGATTTTTACAAGAGATTTAAATGATATTGATACATTTAAAGAATTTTGTGAAATAAATGATTTAAAAGTTCTTTTGACAAGAACTGTTCCTGTGGATACTGATGCTTTAGGGCAACAAGCATTAGATAGCTTACCACATATTATTCAAGTATTTGTGATACCAAATACTTTAATGTCATCAAAAAGATTTGATGCCATGCTATACCTTACAAGAAAAGAGTGTGAGCATAAATTAATAGATAAAAAAGATTTTTATATTCCTACATTTTCATCTAAAGTAATTGCGTACAAAGGGCTTATAATGCCTACGCACATAAAACATTTTTATATAGATTTAAGAGACGAAGATTTTAAAATTTCATTCTCATTATTTCACCAAAGATTTTCAACAAATACTTTACCTCAATGGAGATTGGCACAACCATTTAGAGCTATTGCACATAATGGTGAAATAAATTCTGTTGAAGCAAATAGATTTAATGTTGAGATAAAATCAGAACAATTAAAATCTGAAATATTCTCTGATGAAGAAATGGAAAGATTACTTCCAATTTTACAACCAGTTGGATCAGATTCTACATCTTTAGACAATATGTTTGAGTTTTTGATAGCAAATGGTGTGGATTTCTTTAAAGCAGCAAGAGCAATGGTTCCTGCACCTTGGCAAAATGCACCTCATATGGATTCTGATTTAAGAGCCTTTTATGAGTATACTGCAACTGCAATGGAAGCTTGGGATGGTCCTGCTGCTGTTTCTTTAACAGATGGTAGACATATTGGTTGTTTAATTGATAGAAATGGTTTAAGACCATCAAAATATGTAATTACAAAAGATGATAAATTGTATATTACTTCAGAGTATGGAACATTAACACTTGAAGAAGAAAATATTCTAGAAAGAGGAAGATTACAATCAGGTCAAATGATTGCACTAGACCTTAAACATGGAAAAATTTTAAAAGAAGAAGATATTAATGACTATCTAAAATCATCACAACACTATTCAAAATGGTTAAATGACGATATGGATTATATTCAAGAGTATATTGAAGATTCTTTCTTAAATACAAAAGATTATAAATTTGAAAATTTAGTACAAAAACAAAAATATTTTAATATTACTTTTGAAGCATTAGATCAAGTTATTGAACCTATGGCAAAAGAGGGTAAAGAACCTGTTGGTTCAATGGGTGATGATACTCCTCTAGCATGTTTTTCTCAAGTAAATAGAAATTTTACGGATTTCTTTAGACAAAAATTTGCTCAAGTTACAAATCCTCCTATTGATCCATATAGAGAAAAAGTTGTAATGTCTTTAGAAACAGGATTTGGTCAAATTCATAATATTTTAGATGAAAAACCAGAATATGCGAAAAGACTAAAAGTAGCCAGTCCAATTTTAATGAAAGAAAAATTTGATATTTTATTCTCTTTTGGTGATGAAAAATCTCCAAGATATGATGAATATTATAAAAATAGAATTTTCTCTACAACTTTTAAAACAAATTTAAAAGCATCATTAGAAAAATTATCTTCTTATGTGATCAAAGCTGTAAAACAAGACAATGTTACAGTTGTAATTTTAGATGATAGATCATTAAATGAAAATGAAAAAGTAATTCCTGCTGCAATGGCAGTTGGTTTTGTAAATCAACAGCTATTAAAAGAAGGTATTAGAAATAAAGTTTCGATAATAGCAGTTACTGGTGAAGTATATGATCCACATATGGCTGCAGTTTTAGTTGGTTTTGGTGTAACTGCTATTTATCCATACATGATGTATGCATCAACAGTTTCACTTTTCCAAAGAGAAAACCCATCTAAATATGAAATGCAAAGATTATTGAAAAATACTCAAAAATCAGTAAATGCTGGTATATTAAAAATTATGTCTAAAATGGGTATTTGTACAATTGCTTCATATAGAAACTCAGGTTTATTTGATGTAGTAGGGTTAAGTGATGAAATAGTAAATGATTGTTTTACAGGAGCTCACTCAGAATTAGCTGGTTTAACATATGAAGATATTGAAGCTAAACTTGAGAAATCTCATTTTAATGCATTTAAAGTAGAAAATACTATGTTCCCACTTGATTTAGGTGGTTTCTATAAATATAGTAATGGTGGTGAATATCATGATTATGGTCCAGCTACAACTAGAGCTATGCATAATAAAACAGCTTCAGTTAAAGAAGAAATTACTGACTTTGATGGATTAAGAGACTTAGTTAGTAACAGAGATAAAAAGTTTATTAGAGACTTCTTAGAATTTAACTCAGATAAATCTCCTATTGATGTATCTGAAGTTGAAACAAAAGAAGAAATTTTCAAAAGATTTGCATCGGCTGCTATGTCTTTAGGTTCAATTTCTCCAGAAGCTCATGAAGCGATGGCTACAGCTATGAATACTATTGGTGGTATGAGTAACTCTGGTGAAGGTGGGGAAGATGCAAAAAGATTTGGGACTATTAGAAATTCTAAAATAAAACAAGTAGCATCAGGTAGATTTGGTGTAACTCCTGGATATTTAAGAAGCGCAGAAGAAATTCAAATCAAAGTTGCACAAGGTGCAAAACCAGGTGAAGGTGGACAATTACCAGGTCATAAAGTTACTGGTCTTATTGCTACATTAAGACATACAGTTCCAGGTGTTACTTTAATTTCACCACCACCACACCATGATATTTATTCAATTGAAGATTTAGCACAATTGATTTTTGACTTAAAACAAGTTAATCCTTTAGCTAAAATTACTGTTAAATTAGTTTCTTCAATTGGTGTTGGAACAATCGCAGCTGGTGTTGCTAAAGCATATGCAGATAAAATTATTATATCAGGTGGAGATGGTGGAACAGGTGCTGCTCCATTGACATCTATTAAGCATGCTGGAAATCCTTGGGAAATGGGATTATCAGAAGCTCATAATGCATTAAAAGCAAATCATTTAAGAGAGTTTGTTCATGTTCAAACTGATGGTGGATTAAAAACTGGTCTTGATGTTGTAAAGGCTGCTATGCTTGGTGCTGAGTCTTATGCATTTGGTACTGCTTCACTTACATTACTTGGATGTAAAATTTTAAGAATTTGTCATACAAATAAATGTTCAGTTGGTGTTGCAACACAAGATGAAAATTTAAGAGATTTCTTTACAGGTACTGTTGATAGATTAATTTCTTATTTTACATTTATAGCTGAGGATGTAAGAAATATTCTTGCTTCATTAGGTTATAAAACAATTGAAGAAATTGTAGGAAGATCTGATTTATTAAAAGTTATTGATGATAAATTTGCACAAAAATTTGATTTCCAAAATATTCTAAGAAGAATTGATGGAATTGATACTTGTCAAAAAGAATCGAATCCTCCTTTTGATGATAATAAGTATGAAAAAGAGTTATTAAAAAAAGTTCATAGAACAATTGAAAACCCTAATACTCCGATTAAAGTTAATACAGAGATTTCTAACTTAAATAGATCATTTGGTGCATTAATTTCTGGTGAAATTGCTAAATATTATGGAGATAAAGGTTTACCTGAAAATTCAATTAATATTAATTTAAAAGGAATAGCTGGTCAATCATTTGGAGCATTCTTATCTAAAGGAATGAATTTACATTTAGATGGTGCAGCTAATGATTATGTTGGTAAAGGTATGAATGGTGGTAAAATTATCATCAATCCAATGCATCAAGGACCTAAATTTGCTGGTGCTGGTAATACATGTTTATATGGTGCAACAGGTGGTAAACTTTATATTAGAGCAGCAGTTGGTGAAAGATTCGCAGTTAGAAACTCTGGATGTACTGCTGTTATTGAAGGAACAGGTGATAATGCTTGTGAATATATGACAGGTGGTATTGTAGTTATCTTAGGAAATACTGGTATTAATTTTGGTGCTGGTATGACTGGTGGATTATCATTTGTTTTTGACCCTGAAAAAACATTTGTAGATAAAATGAATCAAGAGTTAATTGAATCAGTAAGAATTGATACAGATGATACTGAGAGAGAAAGATTATATTTAAAAAGATTATTAGCAGATTATGTTCATGAAACAGAAAGTGAAATAGCTGAAAATATTTTACAAAACTTTAGAGCAGAAATTAGAAACTTCTGGATGGTAAAACCTAAAAATATGACAGTGTTACCATTAGATCCGGATAAGGGAGATTAAGAGAGATGTTAAACTTTACTAAATTTGAAAGAATTAATCCAGAAAAAAGAGATGTACTTCAAAGATTAAAAGATTATGAAGAAGTATATCAAGTATTTACAAAACAAAGAGCAAAAGAGCAATCTGATAGATGTATGCAATGTGGAGATCCATATTGTCATACAGGTTGTCCATTAGGAAATTTTATTCCAGCATGGTTAAAACAAACAGCAACTAAAAATCCAGATTTGGCTTTTGCTTTATCAAATGAAACATCTCCTTTCCCAGAAATTCTAGGAAGAATTTGTCCACAAGATGTATTATGTGAAGGTGCATGTTCCTTAAATACAGGACATGGAGCTATTTCTATTGGTGCTGTTGAAACTTTTATTTCTGAAGATGCATTTGAAAAAGGTATGAAACCTAAATTTTCAGATAAAAAGAATGGTAAAAGAGTAGCTGTAATTGGTTCTGGACCTGCTGGTATTTCTGCTGCAACATTCCTTTTAAGAAAAGGTTTTGATGTTGAAATGTTTGAAAGAGCAGATAGAGCTGGTGGTTTATTAATGTATGGAATTCCTGGATTTAAGCTTGATAAAACTACAGTAGATAGAAGAATGAACTGGTTATTAGAAGCGGGTATGAAACTTCATGTTAACTGTGAAATTGGAAAAGATAAAGCTATTTCTGAATTAGAAAGTGAGTTTGATGCAATTTTCTTAGGAATTGGAGCAACTGCTAGTAATGAAGTAAGAATTGATGGTGAAAAATCTTCAAATGTTCATTTTGCAATTGATTTTTTAACTGGAATTCAAAAAAGAAATCTTGGTTCTAAAAATATTGAATATATTGATGTCGCAGATAAAAACGTAGTTGTAATTGGTGGTGGAGACACTGCAATGGACTGTGTTAGAAGTTCTGTAAGAGAAGGTGCTGCTAGTGTTAAATGTCTTTATAGAAGAGATGAAACTAATATGCCAGGTAGCAAAAAAGAAGTTGTAAACGCAAAAGAAGAGGGTGTTGAATTTGTATTTAACGTTTCACCTAAATCTATTAAAACTGAAGGTGATAAAGCAACTGCTGTTGAGTTATTAACAACTTCTATGAGTGAACCTGATGCAAGTGGTAGACAAAAAGTTGTTATAAATGAAGGAAGTGAATATTTAGAAGATGCTGATGTTGTTATTTTAGCACTTGGTTTCTCTCCTGAAGTTCCTGCATTTTTGAAAGAATTAAATGTAGAAACTAATAATTGGGGTGGGATTGTAATTGATTCTAAATTCAAGACTTCAAATACTAAAGTGTATGCAGGTGGAGATTGTAGAAGAGGTGCTCACTTAGCTGTAACTGCTGCTGCTGATGGTAGAGAAGCTGCTAAAGCAATTATAGAGAACTTATTATAATATTATGAACAAGATTACAGTCTCTTATAAAAATTCTTTTATTGAGGCTGTAAAACTTGCTAATAAAGAACTGTTTACTTATCTTTCTACAAATTTATCATTTAAAGATTTTCAATATACTAATACGACTGGCTTTGGTGGAGATAATTCGCTAAATATTGATATTACTGCTGAAAATATATTTATTAAATATTTAAAATTATTTGGGAATATCTATTCTGAAGAGTGTGGTTTATTAAGTAGTGATAAAGAATTTACAATAGTTATTGATCCAATTGATGGAAGTAATAATTTCTGTTCTAATTTACCTTATTATGGAAGTTCTGTGGCTTTACAAAAAGATGGAACTACAATCGCTGGTTTTGTTACAAACTTAGTTACTGGAATAATTACATATAGAGCTTTTGATGATGAAGTTAAATATTTTTCCCTATTAAATTCAAAAGAAATGAAACCTTTAAATTTTACAAAATCAAAAATTGCTATATTTGAAAGAGCATATCAATTTCCACATATATGTGAAGTTTTAAATAAAAATTCTATTAAATTTAGATGCTTAGGTGCCGTTGCTTTATCCCTTTGTGATTCTAAAAATTATGATTTTGTATTGTTTGCTGGAAGTATTAGAGAATTTGATATTGCAGCTTCTTTGTATATCTGTAAAGAGCAATTTATACACAAATCTGACAATTTTCTACTTATAAGTAAAAATAAACAAAAATTTGACCAAATTAAAGAATTTATTAAAGAATAATTGGTTATAACTCCAAGATAAATAAATTATACTTAGGATGAAATTATATGTCTTTAATTATTACTGATGAATGTATTGCATGTGATGCATGTAGAGAAGAATGCCCAAATTATGCTATTGAAGAGGGTGACCCAATTTATGTAATTGATTCAGATAGATGTACAGAGTGTGTAGGGCATTATGAAGAGCCTTCTTGTGTTGAAGTATGTCCTGTTGATTGTATTATAATTGATCCTGATAACCAAGAAACAATGGAAGAGTTAAAGTTCAAATATGAACAACTAATGGAAGAAGAAGTTTAATGGCTAAAATCACAACTATTATAGACATTGGGTCTAACTCAATGCGTATGGTTGTTTTACAGAAGAGTAGTAGGTTTGCATTTAATCTTATAAATGAGACCAAAAGCAGGGTTAAAATTTCTGAGGGTTGTTATGAAAATAATGGTAACCTTCAAGAGATTCCTATGCAAAGAGCATATGAATCTTTAAAATCTTTTTTAAATATATCTCAAGCATTAAAATCAAGAAAAATTTTCTGTGTCGCAACATCAGCATTAAGAGATGCTCCTAACTCAAAAATCTTTTTAAATAGAATAAAAAAAGACTTTGGTTTGAGTATTAAAGTTATTGATGGTGAAAAAGAAGCATACTATGGTGGTGTTGCAGCTTTAAATCTAATTCATAATGACAGTTTTGTAACTGTTGATATTGGTGGTGGATCAACTGAATTTTGTTTTGTAGTTAATGGAAAAATTGAAAAGTCTATTTCACTTAATATTGGTACTGTTAGAATAAAAGAATTATATTTTAATAAAAATGATATAAGTGGTGCAAAAAAATATATTTTAGATAATTTAGAAAAGATTTTTGAATTAGGTATTGATATTCCAAATGTAGTTGTTGGTATTGGTGGAAGTATTAGAGCCCTATCTAAAATGATTATGCAAAGAAATGATTATCCTTTAGATGTTTTACATGGATATAAATACAATGTCTCAAAAGAGATGAAATTGTTAGATTCTATTATAGAGGCAAATGATACTGATGAATTAAAAGCATTAGGTGTAAAAAAAGACCGTCTTGATACAATGAAAGAGGGTACTTTTATCTTTAGAACTATTTTAGATAAATTAAATACTTCAAGTGTTATAACTTCGGGTGCAGGTGTTAGAGAAGGTGTTTATTTAACAGATTTGTTGAGAAATTCAAATCATAAATTTCCTTCAAACTTTAATGTAAGTGTTAGAAATTTATTAGATAGATTTCAAATAGATGAAAAACAAAGTGCGTACCTTGGAAATAATGCTAAAAAAATTTTTGAAGTATTAAAACCAATACATAATTTGGATGATAAGTTTAAAGCACTTTTAGTTGTTTCTTCGAAGTTGCATTCAATTGGTTCTACTCTTAATTTTTATAAATCAAATGACAATGCATTTGATTATATATTAAATGGACTAAATTACGATTTTTTACATACTTCAAGAGTTATTGTAGCTCATACTATTAAATTTTCTAAAAAATCATTACCAACAAGAACTGACATCTTAAAATTTGAAGAACTTTTACCATCACTTGAAACTATGCAATGGATGTCTTTTATGATATCTTTAAATATTGCAATAAATCAGGATTTTTCTAGACCAAAAGTTGATTATTTTCTTGAAGATGATATTTTAAAAATTGATTTAACAAATAAATCATTTTTAATTCAATCAAATATTGAAAAATTAGAGAGCCCAAAAGTTTTAAATATAGAGATAAAATGATGAAGAAATTAGTATATAAACTATTTTTGGTAGTTGTTTTTATTTTAAGAAAACTTCCCAAATCATTAAGAAGAGCTTTTTTTAGATTTATTGCTTATATCGCATATTTATCTGCTGGAAAAACAAATAGAATTATAAAATCAAATTTAGATTTTGTTTTTGATAATTCTTTAGATGAAGATGAGATAAAAAAGATACAAAAATATTCTTATTTTAATATGGTATTATGGGTTCAAACACTTATTGAGAATTTAGATATAAGTGACGAAGAACTAAAAAAAACTGTAACAATTGAAAATGAACATTATATAACAGATTTAAAAAAAGATGGAAAACCAATAATTTTAATATCTGCTCATTATGGAAATATTGAGATGTTAAGTACATACATAAACAAATTTGTTACTCCCTTACATCAAGTTGCAAGACAATCAAATTTTAAAGAAGTTGATGAGTTTATTGTAAATGCAAGAGAAGCCTGCGGAAGTACTATTATTTTCAGAGATGGCGCTTTAAAAAAACTTGTAAAAGCTCTTATAAAAAAAGAAGTAATTTCTTTAATTATTGACCAAAATATAAATTCTAAAGAAGGTGAAGAGGTTTTGTTTTTAGGTAAGAAAGCAAATCAAACCGCTTCAAGTGCTTCATTAGCTAGAAAATTCGATGCATATATTGTACCTCTTGCTATTTTTAATAAAGATGATTACAAATATCATATTAAAATATACGAACCAATAAAACCAATTAAAACTGATAATGAAAAAGAAGATATCAAAGTTATTTCTCAATTAGAAGCTAATGCAATTTCTGATATAATCTTAGAAGATAAAAAACAGTGGTTTTGGCCTCATAAAAGGTTTAAAAGTCATTATAGAGAGATATATGAAAAGAATATTAATAATTAGTGATGGTAAACCAGGTCATTTAAATCAATCCATAGCCTTTTGTAAAATAAAAAATATAAGTTATGATATTTTAGAGGTTAAATTTATTTCAAAAATTCACAAAATTTTATCTTATGCTTTAGATAGAGTTGATTTTTATACTGATAATTTATTTAAAGAGTACAAAAAATATTACTTTGATTTTTATGATGCAGTTGTAAGTGCTGGTTCTGGAACTTACTATTTTAATAAATATATTAGCAAGAAATATAATAAAAAATCGATAGCTTTAATGCTTCCTAAATCATATAAATATAGTACTTTTGATTATATAATAGCTCAAAAACATGACAATCCAATAAAAATGAATAATCTTGTTATTGTTCCTTTAAATTTGTCATATGTAAAAACAAGAGGTTTTGTAAAGAAAGTAGAAGATAAAAAATCTGTAGGAATTATTATTGGTGGAAATAATAGTATTTTTAATTTAGATGTAGAAGAGATAAAAGAGAAATTAGATTTTATTTTTGAAAACTATGAAAAAGATTTAAAGTATATTACTACTTCAAGAAGAACTTCTTTTGAAGTTGAAGCTTTGATTGATGAATATGATTTTGACTATAAATTAATATACTCAAGAGAACCTGATATTAATCCTATCGGGGATTTTATAAATGTATGTGATGAATTTTTCATCACAATGGATTCAACTTCAATGTTAAGTGAAGTAAGGGCTAATAGTGATGCAAAGATAAATATTATTAGCTTAGAATCAAAAAAAGAGAATTCAAAATATCATAGATTAGTAGATATTGTAAGAAGTATTGATAAAAAACTTGATTTTGAAAAATTATTAGAAAAAGTTG
>Ga0193964_1000977_pt1 | contig 13140 bp, 10 predicted proteins | sample FB_7_MG_FD_140323 | JGI IMG/M metagenome (GOLD analysis project Ga0193964, IMG submission 140323) | Microbial mat bacterial communities from the Broadkill River, Lewes, Delaware, United States - FB_7_MG | ecosystem: Environmental > Aquatic > Freshwater > River > Microbial mats | place: USA...
CCTAAAAATGGATTATGCATTTTATTTAATTCCAAACCAACATTTTTTGCATCTCCCATCATTTCTATAGATTTATTAGTAGCCATTTCTATAGACAAGCCATCTTTATATAATTCATTTATCCTATCGTCAATATGATTATTTAATTCTTCATATATCTCTTTTCTATCAAATGGAAACTTAATATATTTTATAACTTTTTTTAAATATTTATCTTTATCATTGGGCATAGACATGGGCACTTCCCCCTAAAACTTTATTAACAGAAACACTAAATAATTTCCACTGTTCTTCTTGTGCCTTTAAATGTTTTTGACCCACTAAAGTTATTTGATAATACTTTCTATTTTTACCTGTATCTCCTTTAGCGGTATACGACTTAACATATCCATTATTTTTTAATTTATGCAACACAGGATATAAAGAACCTTCCTTAAATTGAAATGTACTGTCTGAACGCTCTTCAATTTCTTTTATTATTTGATATCCATACATATCTTTTTCATTAAGCAAAGTTAAAACCAGTAATATTGCACTACCACCAATTAAATTTTTATCTATTTTCATTTTTTCCTCCTTAAAAAATATACCTAGAAGTTCTAAGTAAATTATACTTAGAACTTCTAGGTATGTCAAATATCTAATTATTTCAATTCATTTAAAACAGTTTTTAATTTACCACCTTTGCCTGTATTTTTAGGAGGTTTCTGTGTGAAAATAAATTTTGCCTCTTTACAATTATTTTTTCTATATATTTCATCTATATCCTTTTCAAGCCTCTTTCTAAAGTCATCAATATCTGCATCCTTATGCAGAACACATCTAAATTCTATTGTATCGCAACTAATTTGTGCAAATTGAAAACTCAATACTTCGCTATAATCATGCATTAAATACGCAAATATAACAGATGGAATATTTACTCCACATATATTTAATGTATCAGATACTCTACCCAAAACTTCAATCCTAGGAAATGTTGAACCACATTTACACTTTTCTCTTATAATCTTTACATTATCGTCAACATAATACCTAATAATAGGCTGTGCGTAATTTGTTAAATCAGTCACTAAAACACCCTTTGATATTTCACCATCTGGAACTTCCATTAAATTTTCATCAACTGCCTCAACTATTATCCAATCATCATTAATATGAAGTTCACCACATTCACATGTCATAGCAATTTCTCCACCTTCTGTTGAACAATAATTATTAATTACCTTGCATTTAAAGGCATCTTTTAACAATAAATATGCATCTTTTGAAAGAGTTTCTGCAGAACACGCTATTAATTCAGGCGAAATATTTAAATTCCCGTTTAACTGTTCAGTTGCTAAAACCGTTAACATAGATGGATATCCACTTAACATATTAGGTTTAAATTTATTAAGCTTTGAAACAATTTCGTTTATAGGTAACATAATTGAAATAGGACAAATATTATGAGCATATTCAGGATATTGTTTCATAACTCTTACTAAACTAGAATACGAAGAAACCGTGCCCTCTGTTGCAATTACTGCAGCTATTTTATTATCAACTGGTCTTAATAAATTAGGAGAAACCCCCTTTAACAACCTCTCTTGCATTAACGCTCCATGTATTACATTATGATAAGAATCTCTTACCATAAGCATTGGTTCTCCAGTTGTTCCTGAAGTTGTTATAACTGTATATTTATTTAAAAATAAATTATTATCCTCACTTTGATTTGTTTGAAATTCATAAATTTTATCCTTTGAAATTTGAGAATCTGTAACCCAATTATCAAATTCAGGTTGAAGCGCTTTTTTATTAGTTTTGGGAATATCCTGCAATTTAAAATTTTCACCTAATGAAGCATATATTTTTTTAAAATATGGTGAATTTTCCGCAGTATATTTAACTAACTCTTCCAATCTTTCTTGTCTATTTTTATCTCTTTGTTCAATGGTAAGAACTTCTTCTTTTTGAATACATTTAACTGCATCTAAAAATTCTATTTTCTTCATTTCTACCCCCATCAAATTAATTTTATCTTTCTACACTAACTCTTGCTACATTTTGTCCTGCTATTAAACTATAGTCAAACGATTGATATATATTATTATCTACATTTTTGAATTTTTCTATTTGATCTTGTTTAAATATTGGCCCATCATCTTTTATTACTAACATTATCTTTTGTTCTAACACTTGAATAATAACATCTATATATTTCTTATTCTCTTTACTGGTTTTCTGCGTTTCTAATTTACTTAAATATAGTTTTAAAGCTTTAACCGAATTTTGAAATATATCCTTTGATACACTATACTTATTCATAAATTCATAAATTTCATCTTTTGATTTTTCAATATCCATATCTTCATATGAAATAGAAAAACTATGCATATTGTCTAATTTTTTAGGCAGTAGAAAAAAGAATCCCAAAGTGGCATCTTTTTTTCGATAATTTTCTGCAAAAACACCTGTAATTAATAACACAATTAACTCACCAATTAGGAATGAATACCAAACCAAGTGATTGTCTATTTTTGAAAATATAAACATAACAGGAACAACCATTAATGCCTGCCCACAAGAAATAAATATTGATAATGCCTTTATTCTAATTATTTGATAATTAACCATCATTAAATAATTAGCTGCAAAAATAGGAATAGATAGTGCAAAAATTCTAATTGCTACTGTAATATTTTCTATTCCACTAACTCCAAATAACTCTGCACATTTATTAGGAAAAACAATTAAAATAACAAAGATAAATGAAATACAAGTTACAAGAACTTTAAAACTAGTCTTTACAGCAATTTTAAGACCTTCATAATCTTTACCACCAAATAACACTCCTCCAACTGGTTGAAGCGCTTGTGATGTACCTCCAATAAACATTGATGACAACATCATAATATTAAAACAAACCGCCATAATACTCATTCCTTGACTTCCTAATGAAGTCATTATAATTCTATTTACAAATAAAAATCTTACAGTCATCAAACAAGATGCCAATGCAACTGGAAGTCCAGTTATAGCTATTTTTCCTAATTTTTTAATCTCGAATTTTAATTTAAAAGAAAGGCTACAATTTTTTCTTTTAAAATGTGTTAATGCAATAAAAAATCCAAGAACATATCCAAGTGAAGTAGCCAAAGCAGAGCCCATTACTCCCAAATTAAATATTTTAATTAATATTAAGTCCATAACTAAATTACATACATTAGCCGCTATTAATACTGTTGATGCAAGTTTGGGATTACTATCTGTTCTAATAAACATACTAAAACCTGGAACGAGTAAGTAAAGTGGCGCACTTAAAAGTACAACCTGTGCATATTCCTTAACTAATGGTCTAAGCGATGGATCTTTACATAAAACCATAACGATTTCATCACATAAAAAAATACCTAAAATTAATAGTAATATTCCCAAAATCGTGGTAACAATCATTGCCATTGTAAAAAATATATTTCCGCTTTTTACATCCATTTTCCCATAAGAGGTGGCCACCATGATGGCCCCTCCTACATTAATTAGCATTGTTATTGCAGTCATAAATTGAATTAGTGGTACACATAAATTTACAGCCACTAAAGCCGTGTCTCCAATAAGATTTCCAACTATTATTCCATCTACTACAACTCCTAAAGTTATGGCAAATGAAGCTAATATACTTGCAAGTAAATATGATTTTATAGATTTACCAATTAAATAACTTTTTCTTTCTGATGACATAAAAATCCCCTTTATCTTTTGTCTATAATCGACCTTAATTTCATGCTAGTTTTATTAATAACAAATTCATCAGAATTAATTATATTTAATTTAATCTTCATAAGTCCTGTAGGTACAGTTTTTAAAAATGAATCGTAAGCACTTTCTAAAAGAACCTTTTGTAATTTTTCTTGAGATAATTCTATTCCTTCCATACAAAATTCCATTACTTCGCAATCATTATCTCTTTTAAGAATAAGCTGAAGCCTTCCACCATAACCTAATGAATCAGATAAAATCTTTGATATTTTTCGGTAATTAAAAAATGTACCACTCATGCGAATTACATCTCCATACCTTCCAGTTAGGCAAAATTTAGTATCTTTTCTTCCGCATTTACATTCTTCTTCTATTAAATATCCCATATCTCCAATTTCATATCTTTCAGTATGTCCATTTTCCCTTTTAAAGCCTGTAAATATTAATCTTCCCACTTCTCCCAATTCACAAGGCTCATCTGAGTCCATTTTTAAAACTTCTAAGTGTTGTATTTGTTCGCAAAGATGGAATTCATTGCCCTTGCAATATTCACAACTATATCCCATTGTTCCTGTCTCATTTGCACCATATAACATAGATCTAATACTTTCAATTCCAAATGTATTAATTAAATAATCTTTTTGTCCTTGAGACATTGCTTCTCCACCAAAGAAAATCTTTTTAATTCTGCCATATTTAATAAATTCAGCCTCATTTTCTTTAAGCAAGTGAATAATATAGCTAGGTGCTCCTAATAATGCATTTGCTCTTCCCTTTATAATATATTTTGCAGCCAATTTATAATCATCAAGTCCACTTACATTTACATGTGGTGCATTTAAATAGTCAAAAACTGATATAAAACAATTCATTCCACCATATAAATTCCCTGCCTTTAATAAATCTGCGGTAACATCTTTTTTTACATCTAATCCAGCTGCAATAAGTGATTCTGCACCTGCTTTTACAATATAATTTAAATAATCCTTCTGAGAATAACTGCAATAAACAGGTTCACCTGTAGTTCCCCCACTTTTCATTAAAATTCTTGTCCCTTCATCTGGCACTTTAGGATAATCTTTTTTATTTTGAATAGGTTTATCTGATAAATCTATTTTTTTAGATTTTTTAAGAGAATCAAAATGAACTATCGACTCAAAAGGCAATTCTGTTCTAAAAGATACTCTCTTTAAAAAATGTGGCAATGCATAAATTCCATCATGTGGCTCTCCAGAATAACTTGCACTCATTGAAGCTAATGGAGTGATTCTACTAACTCCACCTCTATATAACATATAACTTAATTTTTCTACTTCATTTATATCGCATGCAAGTCCAGCCGTCTGTAAATAGCCTCTCATTCTTCTAATGGTTTTTACTAATTGATTATTTTTTAATGGCGAAAGCCAAATCGTTCTAAATAATGGCGAAGGCATAAATTTAGTATTATAACTAATTAAAATTCTATAAGTGTTATCTTTATCTTCAATACAACTGCCACTATTAAAATATAAGTCTGCTTTATGCTGAAGAGTAACAGCTGTTATTTCCGCCTGTTGATTTATATCTGGATTAGGATTGCTATATTCACTCTTTGCTTTTTCAAAACTATTTTGCAATAATTTTGCAAATTCTAATATATCTTCATTATTTTCAGTATCTATAAATGCACATTGTGGACTAGAACAAGATTGTTGATTATTTCTACAAATACTTTTTATTAGATTATCAGCCGTTTCTTGATTAATTTGAGAAGGCGTAATATATGCAAAACTAATTCTGTGTCCCCAAGAAACAACTGGAACTCCTTTAGGTGCCATAGCCCTAATGCCAGAAATAGCATTTTCACTTCCCCATGCACTAATGCAATCTGCATAATTAAGTATTTTTTTAATCATTCCTTCATCCTTTGAAGATACTCTAAATAAATATATATAATCACCTAAATTATCATATTTACTTAATTCTTCTAAAAATACAGTTGGAAAAGATCCCATATTACTTGCCGTTTTTATAACATTAATATTTCCGCTTAGTAAACCTTCTACTGTTGCCATAGGTGCTACAATAGGAGAATTCCCAGCGGTAATATGTACCAAAACTCCCATTGGGCTCCATGCTTCAAAATTCTTTGAAGAAAAATCCTTTTTGCTAATTATAAATGGATTAGTAGAACCCAATTCAGAAACTAATTTTTGTTCAAGTGCTTCTCTAGTTAGGTTATTTACAAGGCCATTAATAATTGTACTTGGGTTTTCGCATCCATCTTCTTTTAATGCAATTTCAAATTGAGGTAATTTATTTAATCTCATTTTTTCAGAAATAGAATCACATGCATTTAAAACTGCCTCTGTAGATAATCTATCTTGCAAAGTAATATTAACTTCTTCCTCTAAGAAATCAATTTTATTAATAAACTCTTCATTAGTTATTATTTTCCCACGCCATATATGATTTTTCATTTTTTACCTCCTCAACAATTCTGCTGCAGCAATTGCACAACTTTTATTTTTGGTAGTCCCTGCACGTCCTACAATTTCAAACCATGGTGTATTAATACCACAGCCACATTCATCTCCTGGATGTAATATTGCAAGATCTCCCATAAGCAAACTTACAACCGGAACAGAAGTATTCATTGGAGATATAAAATTAATAAATCCTGGTTTTCCATAAGGTAAAACTTCTAGCGTTTTAACATCTCTAATATAGGCTCTACTATACATTGGCACATGAAAATGATGGTTATTGCAATCAATATACGCCACTCCATGTTCAACTGCTCCATAGCTTTCTCTACAGCATGTATGTGGAAGCGAAAGTCTTTCATGAATATATTCTCTAAATTCTTTAGGAGTTAATTTTTTATCTACAAAACCTTTCCATCCTCCGCCCATCATAACAAGCGAATCAGGATGCATTTTTAAAGGTGGATATCCCATCTCTCTCATTTTTTCTAATGTGAAATATAAAAATGCAGGAAAACCTAATAATCTAACTGGAAGACCCTCTTTTTCAAAACGCAATAATGCTTCAATACATCCAAATAAATCAAATTCATGACCATTTCCCGTATATTTTAATGCATATACTAAATTATTTTCTTTTGCATAACGCCTCATCATTTGTCTTGTTCTAAGAGTTCCAACATTAGCATTTTTAGCTGGTTCATATGAATACAATAAAAAGTTTACAGGTTTATCTGTGATTAAACCTTGCTTTTCAAATTGCACATCAGCCGATTTATCCGATGCAAAGATTGTAAATGGATCATAAAACATCTGACTTTTTTGACCAGTTGTGCCTGATGAAGTAAGCGTTAAAACAATATCTGAATCTTTTGCTGTTTTAACTGTATGTGTTTTATAAAAGTTTGCATGTATCATTGGCATATTAATTAAATCAGCCTCTGATTTAATTTGATTTGGATTAAAATTATTTTTATCCAATAAATCTTTATAAAATTCATTTCCATTATAATGTCGTAATGCCGTTTCTCTAACAGCCTCAATAAATAAATCCTTAGTTGCACATAAATCATAAGGTTCGGTTATTGAGTATAATTTTTGTAAAGATTTCATCGAACTATCTGGAACCAATACATCTGGATCTTTTAAATTTCTAATACATAAGTCCACATTAACAAATCCTTTCGCTTTTGATTTTTTGACTAAATACTATCTGGATCTAATCCTTTAACAGTTTCATATAAATCCTTAAAATTGGGTGCAATAACTAATTTATCATAATCCATAACAGAATCTATAAATAATTCCATCGTTAGATAATCCCCTTTAATAGACATTGGCATACAACCAGTAAAGAAAAATCCATTTTGTTTACTGGCTTCATAACATTTTGGAGCTCCTTTATCAAAAAGATTAATATACATAAATATAACTTCACATTTTTCTCTCTTTAAATCTATAATTGCCATCTTAATTTGCTTTTCAATATCTTCTCCAATTTCATCAATAATAATTTTACCAATTTTCATACGATGATTAGATTGAGCAGTTATCCAGCTTTTTTCACTTAATTTATTATCACTTTTATTTAATTTAACCTCTACATCGAGTTTTTCATAAATTTTAAGTACAGATTCCTTAACTTCATTTGGAATATATAAACTATGAATTTCTGATTTACAAAAAGGTTTTACTCCAACTCCAACTGATAGCCTTTGATTAGGTTCATTAGAAAAGGTGTTTTTTAAATCACTCGTAAGATATTTTAAATTCATTCCACAAGGCACTAACCCATAGTAATCACACATTTTTTGAGTTATAGGATGATATAAAACAGGTTCTGCCATAAGCGCTCTAATATCATCTGCCTTTTCTGAATATTCCAATATTTTATTAGTTAATTTTTTCATTATTGAGTATTTTCTATACTTCTTTTTAACAACTCCAATACCCATTTCAGCCATGCCCTCAAAGTGTTCTAATTTAGTTGCCGCTAAATGTCCCGCAATTTCTCCATTTGGAGCAGTTGCAACAAGCGAATAAATTTGTCCTCTTTGACAGGCATCGAAGAATTGTTCTGGATAATACACTGTTTCGGATAAATAACTAAATCCAAACTCATCATAGATACATCTAGCTATTTCAATAGCTTCTTCTTTTCTTAGTGGATGAATATCAAATTCAACATCCTTTGGAAGTTCACAGTGTTCTTCTTCTTCGCGTTTTTCAAACTTAGGCACTTCAGATAAATATTTTATCAAATGTTGTTCTCTTCCATTAAATCCTAAGTTTTTAATTACTAATTGATCTAATACATGTTGCATAATAGAAACACCTAATTTGTCATCATAATCATCAGCAATAAAATCACCTGGAATTCCCTTATCGCATACTACAACATCAAATTCTAAGCCATTAACTTGTATTGCAACATCAAAATATTGTCCACTTTCATTAGTTAAACCAAAATCAATTACATTTACCATCGCCTCTTCAACCGCCAAATTAAGTCTATTTATTTCCTTTGGTGGCAATTTATATTGGTTGGCAATTTTTGTAATGCACGCTTGAACTGGCTCAACCATTGTATGTTGATTTATCACATGAATTCTTAGAAGTTCCATCCATTATCCTCCCTATTCATTTATTAAATCTATTCTATTGTCAAAATATCCATAAATCCTGTTATTTCAAACACTTCTCTAACTGTTTCATTTACATTTACTATTTTCATTTCGCCTTGTTTATTCATCTTTTTTTGAGCTAAAAGAATCACTCTTAAACCTGCCGAAGATAAATACTCTAATTTTTCAAAGTTTAATAAAACACTTTCTTTGTTTTCAAAAGATGTATTTACTTCTTCTTCTAATTGTTTAGAAGTCATTGTATCTAATCTACCTTCAAGTTCCAAAATTAAAGATTTGCCTTCCTCTTTTTTTAATATGTTCATTATTATTCCTCCCCCAATAATTGAATATTTCTTACTTATACCCATTTTAGTATATATTAATTAAAAAAAACTAACAAATTTCAACATATATTGAAAATCAAAAAAACCTCTAATATTAAACAACTAGAGATTTTTTTAAAACTAAATTTATTTATTTTTGCTTTTTATATCTATATAATAATACTCGTCTTTTAAATCAATGATTTTGCTATTTTCCTTATCAAATCCAAAATTTTGATTAACTATAATATAGTCATTTGGCAAAATGATTTCTGCTTTTTGTTTATTGAATTTATTTTGACTCTTAATGCTTGTTATTAAATCAAACCCAGAAACACCTTTATTTCCTTCACTCTCTGCGCCAGCAAAATCATAACTTGAATCTTTTATTAAAACGCCTTTAAGTTTTAATGACTCTCCGCTTTTTATTTCTATTTCTTTTCTTAAAAACATAATTCTATCCATAGAAAGACTTTCACTAATTAGATCATCTAACCTATTAAAACTATATCTATCCTTCGGTTTATCACCAAACTCTGTATAATTTAACATTTTTATAACCGAATTATATATGTTTTCGTCATTTATTAAATCGGATATAAAATATAAATCATTATATCTTTCTTTGGTTTCCATTATGCATTCTTTAATCACTTCTGACAATAGCTTAGTTTGACTGCTAACTGTTGCTGAAATTCTTTTATCTTCTTTTTCACATGCCCCATTTTCATACCCATTTACTTTATATTCTTTTGGTGCTTCTCCTATTATAATTATTTTTTGCCCTCTATTATGTCTAACAAAATAATCATATATATATTCTCTAGTTTCACTATCTATACTTGCACCATTTATGCCAAAAGTCATAACCTGTGAATCTTGTGGCAACTTAAACTCAAGTGCAATTGTTGCTGCATGATTCTCTTCTGGATAAATAACATTTTCAAAACTATATACTGTAACTAACTGATCTTTAAATACATTTTTCTCTATTGCATCTTTATAATAAGAATCATCACTAAGTAGATTTTTATATTCATCCCAGGTACTTAGACTTTCCAAATTATATGTTTTATCACTTTTGCTTTTATCCCCATACATTCCCACAAAAGCTCCTGTATATTGCCCAATAATAACCTCTGAATCTAATGCTTTATTATTTGCACTTAATTTAGGAAGGTATTTTTTGCTATTTTGAATATTACTTATAAATGGATAAATAATCTCAATTTTTTTATCCTCTTTTGAAGTGTTTTTAAAACTATATTCATCATATACCTTTAATTCTTTATCTTTATAAAAATCATTAAAATCAAGCGTAAGTTTTCTTTCAATATCAATATCAGTTAAATCATTTTCTATACTAATTGGCATTATAGGGCCTGCATAATGCATAAATCCTTCTGCCGATTCACAAATATTCTCACTTCTCATAGGAAGTAATTTTCCTATTAAAAACAATGTTAAAAAACAAGCTGCTACAAATCCCCATTTAATAACTTTATTTGTTTTATTTTTAAAGCTACTTTCCTCAGCCTCTTCAATTAATTTATCATCTAATAATCCTAATATCTCAAATATTCTATCTCCTTTCATATTAACACTCCTTCTTTTTCAAGATAGATTTTTAATTTATTTCTTGTTCTAAATAATGAAGATTTAACTTTGCTCTCACTAATATTATATTTTTTAGAAATATTAGCTATAGAATCTCCAAAATAATATCTCCTCATAAAAATAACTCTATTCTCCAATGAACAGTTATTTAAAAATAAACTAATAGAATCCGCCATTTCTTTATCTTCAATTTCATTTTCTACTTTATTTTTATCTGGAATACACTGCTCTAATTCAGAAAAAATAAAATCAATTTCTCCTCCTCCGCGCTTTTGCGCTCTATTTTTTCTATATTTATCTAATGATAAATTTCTTGTGATTTTACCTAACCATATCTTTAATTTTTGTGGTCTTTTAGGCGGAATCGCATTCCATGTTTTTAAATATGTATCATTAATACATTCATCTGAATCTTGACTATTATATAGAATATTGTATGAAATGCTTCTAAGATAATTTCCATATTTTTTTGCAACATTAGAAATAGCCAGTTCATCCCTTTTCCAAAATAAATCAATTATTTTTTCATCTTCCAAGTCTATTCCTCCCTTTATATATCTAAACGCAAAAACAATATTTAGGTTTCATTTATTTAATAAAAATATAAAGAGCAACCAATGAGTTAAACTTTCATAAATTGCTCTTTTTTAAAAATTGATTTAATATTTTGTTATATATTAAAATTCATATATAACAAATACTTTATCCTCTGTAATTCTAAGTATCTTAGAATCATTATAATTCCAAATCAAAAATCCCTCATCGTAATTTTCACTAATCACTATCTCTTTTTTAGTAAGCAAATTGTAAACACAAACTGAATTTTTGTCGCTAATATACAAAATTGCATCTTTAGAATTATTAAACTTAGGCTTAACAAATTTTTCTTCACTAAATTTAATGATTTTATCTAAAGAAAGTTTATTTGCATCTACAATATATCCTTCTGCTTCATTATATAAAATAATGCAGTTTATAGTATTGTTTAAATAACTTGTATGTCCAACTAAATGATCAGTAATATGCAAAAATTCTTGTCTATTATCTAATAAATTGTATTTTATCAAATTAGTTCCTGTAGGGTAATTCCCAATTGCTTCTACTACTATATTATTATTATCTAAAAATCTAGGTAACATAAATTTTTTAATTCCCTCTATTTCATTTTTTAAACTTAATTCAAAAATATGTTGATTTAAAAAATCAGAATAGAAAATTCCTTTGTATTCTTTTGTATAAGTAAGATTTTTCATATCGTCACTAATTTGAACATCTTTTATATTTTCATAATCGGTATTAGACAACATTTTAAGATTTAATATATCAATAACTTTAATATTATTATTTACACATATGCACATATTATTATCTATAATTTTGATATTACTTTTATTAATATCTCTTAAACTTTCAATTTCAATACTCTTATCATTAGAAATATTGCTAATTAAATATTTTAAATTATCATATTTTACTATAAATAGATCATCAATAAATAAAATATTTTGAATAGTTTTTTTATCATTTTTAAGTTTTAGGCATATATCATTTATTTTATCTATATAACTAATATTATCTTCTTTTTCTATTTTATCTTCTTTTTCTATTTTACCTTCTTTTTTCTCTATTTCTTCTACCAATGCAGAGTCATTTTTACTTTCTTTATAAATTTTATTTTCCTCTTCTATATTATTTGAACAAGAACATAAAAACAGAGTCAAAATAATTAGTAATAATTCTTTTTTAATCACTTTTTTCACCTCTTTAACAATAGTTTACATTTTTATTATACTACTTTTATTTTTGCTATCTACTAATATTTTTGTATGTTTTCTGCTGTCTTATCTATAATTACATTTATAGAGCTCCTCCTATACAATTTTGTTTAACAACTTAATTGCAATAAGGAGTTGCTCTAATTTTATTTTACGTTGTTTAAAGATAGAAAAATAAAATTATTTTTCTATCTTATTTTTCACATATTGGACAACTTCATCAATGTTCAATTCAATTTGAGCCATCGAATCTCTTTCTCTTAATGTAACTATATTATTGATAATAGTATTATCATCTATGGTAATTGCAAATGGAGTTCCTATTAAATCTCCTCTTCTATATCTTTTTCCAATACTTCCAGACTCATTATATGAGGTCATAAAATTTCTTTTTAATAAAGAATATACTTCTTTTGCTTTTCCGCTATGTTGCTTCTTTATTAATGGAAGTACATTGACTTTAATTGGCGCAAGCATAGGTTTTAGTTTTAATACTTTTCTAGTTTTACCTTCAGGTAAAGATTCTTCACAAAGTGTTTCAAATAAAATTGCCAAAAAAATTCTATCCAAACCATAAGTAGATTCAACA
>Ga0193964_1000983_pt1 | contig 13096 bp, 11 predicted proteins | sample FB_7_MG_FD_140323 | JGI IMG/M metagenome (GOLD analysis project Ga0193964, IMG submission 140323) | Microbial mat bacterial communities from the Broadkill River, Lewes, Delaware, United States - FB_7_MG | ecosystem: Environmental > Aquatic > Freshwater > River > Microbial mats | place: USA...
AGAAGGACTTCAAATTTATCTCCTCGTTGAATGTCGCGACGGAAATCAACGCGCTTCTTCAATAACTCAGTGATGGTCTGTGCTTCCCATTGGCTTAGGCCAGCCTGTTTTCCAGAGCCTGTGAAACTGTAGAGAATTTCACCGCTGATGAGTTTTTGCTTCCATTCGCCGTCTAGCTGAACTTCGTTAAACTCAAAGCCATCACCTTCCTTACGCTGGTAGACCACTTTGTGGGCTAGACTGAATTGCAGCTCCAAACGTTGTAGTTTTTGATCCTGCTTATCGAATACCAATGTATGCCCAGGTTTAAGATTATCGAGGGCTAAAACGTTTAGATCGGCTTCTAAAAGCTGATACATGGTTTTTTGTGGTAGCTGCAGACGCTCAAAGATCTTGCTGAGAGTATCACCTTTACGAACGATATATTGATAACCATTGCCCTGCCCAAGTGCGGGAACGAGCAGAGTCTCGTTAACCGGAACTTGATCAAAGGTCCAAGGGGCTTTTAACTGACGTATGCTAAACGTAGGGGTTTCAAATAGCGGCGCGTCCGTATCTATTAGGTGATCTAAAGAGAGCGGCGTACTTGAAATGGCGTCGTCAGAAGAGGGCAGAAAAGCGGCCAACAACAGCAGAGCGGCTAATGCGGCTAATGCTTGTTGGTGAAGTTTCGGCAGTGCCGTCATAAAACTTGTTGAGGCTGAAATCCAGCGCATCAATTTAAACCATCGTACATAAATTAAAGTTTGATACTTAGAATCATATACGATTTATCCCTGAAAGGCCCGTGTTTACTAATGATAAGCATGCGCCTTCTCATAACTTTAGTGGTAAAATGCAGCGATTGGCTCAAGGGGGAACCATTTTCCCTTTGTTATTGCGTTGAAATTCGAGCACTAGGCTTCGATGATGGTCGCATCTTTGAATGATCAGAGTAGAGAGATCTAATGGCTAAAGGCACTTTGTATGTTGTTTCTGCCCCATCAGGTGCAGGTAAAACCAGCCTCGTAAAGGCGATGTTGGCGCAAGATAATGAGATCGTGGTCTCTGTTTCTCATACGACAAGAGAGATGCGTCCAGGCGAACAAAATGGCGTGGATTATAATTTTGTTACCATGGATCAGTTTAATCAGATGATCGAAGCGTCTGATTTTCTGGAGTTTGCTGAAGTCTTTACCAATAAATACGGCACGTCTCAGCGTTGGGTTGAAACTCAATTAGAGCAAGGCAAGGACGTTATCCTTGAAATCGATTGGCAGGGTGCTCAGCAGATACGTCGCTTGATGCCTGATTGTCTGTCCATTTTTATTCTTCCTCCTTCACGCGATGCCCTAGAGCAACGATTGACGAATCGTGGGCAGGATAGTGAAGATGTTATTGGATTGAGAATGTCTGAAGCGGTCAGCGAGATGAGCCATTATGCTGAATACGACTTCTTGGTTATTAATGACGATTTCGATACGGCGCTGAACGAGTTACACGGTATTTTTCTTGCCGAGCGTATGAAAATAAGCCAACAACAAGATCGTTGCCATGATTTACTGGTTAGCCTCTTGTCATAGAGGCGATGTGGCGGTAAACTACGCGGTCTTTTCATACACCCCAAATTTTCGAGGTTTTACCGATGGCACGAGTTACAGTTGAAGATTGCCTGGAAAATGTAGATAACCGTTTCCAGCTAGTTATGGTTGCCGCTAAACGTGCACGTCAGTTAGCGACTGGTGGTAAAGAAGCGAAAGTAGAGTGGGAAAACGATAAGCCTACTGTTGTGGCACTTCGCGAAATCGCTGAAGGGCATACTGGTCGCTCTATTTTGGACGAAATCGAACGCGATTAATCGTTCAGATCTGCATTTCTATACAAACGCCCTGATTTATCAGGGCGTTTGCGTTATAAAGACTTTTCCTAGTTGCGTTAATACGGCATGATCACCTTATAAGCGCATGTAGTATGGAGAGGCAATGCCAACAATAGACGCACTATCACAACGCCTGAACGATTATTTGGATCCACAGCAGATCCAACAGGTGCGTCGTTCTTACTTTTATGCTGAGCAAGCCCATGATGGCCAGAAGCGTAAAAGTGGTGAACCTTATGTTACTCATCCCCTCGCTGCTGCGAATGTCTTAGCAGAACTGCGCATGGATCATCAAAGCTTGATGGCGGCGATGTTGCATGATGTGATTGAAGATACCGATATCAATTACGATGGGATTGAATCCCAGTTTGGTAAAGCGGTTGCCGATATTGTTGATGGCGTATCCAAACTAACCCACCTTGAATTTGAGACCAAAGCTGAAGCGCAAGCGAGTAACTTCCAGAAAATGGTATTGGCCATGGCGGAAGATATTCGCGTTATTTTGGTTAAGTTGGCCGATCGTCTGCATAATATGCGGACATTGGGCGCAATGCCTCCTCATAAACAACGCCGAATCGCGCGTGAAACCCTCGATATCTATGCACCTATTGCTGCGCGTTTAGGTATGCGTGATGTGCAGGTGGAGTTGGAAGATCTTGCTTTTCAAGCGCACTTTCCAATGCGATCAAAACATATCCGAAGAGCGGTTGTTCAAGCGCGTGGGCAGCGTAAAGACGTTATTAGCAGTATTCAAGAAACAATCGAAAAACGTTTAGAAAAAGAGGGGCTTAGTGGCCGAGTGAGTGGTCGCGAAAAACACCTCTATAGTATCTACTCTAAGATGAAGGCCCAGCGTAAGTCGTTTTCTGAGATTATGGATGTCTTCGCCTTTAGAGTTGTCACCGACAGCGTGGATGATTGCTACCGTACCTTAGGTGCTGTGCATAATCTTTATAAGCCAGTGTATGGGCGATTTAAAGATTACATCGCCATTCCAAAAGCCAACGGTTATCAGTCGCTACATACAGATCTGTTTGGCGCAAGAGACATCACTATTGAGGTCCAGATCAGGACCGAAGAGATGGATTCTGTTGCCAGCCAAGGTATTGCCGGCCACGGTGATTATAAGAACGATGATGGCTCTGATTCGTCAGAAAGTGTATCGGGTTCGTATAAACGTGCACGTAAATGGGTGAAGGGCTTATTGGAGATGCATCAGCGTGCCGGTAACTCGATGGAGTTTATCGATAGCGTTAAGACCGATCTATTTCCCGATGAGGTCTATGTCTTTACGCCATTAGGTAAAATCATGGAGCTACCTAGTGGCGCTACTGCCGTTGATTTTGCGTATGCCGTGCATACCGATGTCGGCAACTCGTGCGTTTCCTGCCGGATCAATCGCCGTTTAGCGCCCCTTTCTCAGCCGCTTGAGAATGGTCAAACTGTCGAGGTTATTACCACGCCAAGTGCGCAGCCAAACATGGCATGGCTGAATTTTGTGGTAACGGGCAAAGCGCGTACCGCTATCCGTCACTACTTGAAAAACCAGCAGCGACACGAATCGGTTGAATTGGGTCAACGTTTATTGAATCAGTTCCTTGCGAACTATGGGGCTGCCCTGAATGATATTGACCCTTTCAAGCTGCGTGAGCTGTTGCTAGAGGCCGAATTAGATAGTCTTGATGATCTATTAGAGGATATCGGTTTAGGCAACCGTATGGCTTATGTGGTTGCTAGGCGTCTTCGTCCTGAAGCCCCTCAAGCGGTGACTGATGACGCAAGTGATCGTAAGCGCCGTCAAAAGCCAATGTCGATCAAAGGCACGGAAGGGATGGTGTTGCAGTATGCTAAATGTTGTTTACCGATTCCTGGGGACAAGATTATTGGCCATATTAGCACCGGCCGAGGCCTTGTTATCCATCAAACCGATTGTCGCAATATTGGTTATCTTAGAGATGACCCTGAAAAATGTATCTATCTCGAATGGTCCGACACGCTAGAGGAAGAGTTTAGCGTGAATCTGAAGACCGAGGTGGAATCGCACCGCGGTATTATTGCTGAGCTTGCTACCACAGCGTCCAGTGTTGGAGCGGATGTTGTTGCCATTGATATGAGCGATCATGAAGGGCAATTGGCCAATGTGCATATGGAAGTGACGGTGACGGACCGAATTCACCTTGCACGCGTGATGAAGAAATTACGTAATCTGAAAAGCGTGAATCGTATCATCCGCGAATAGGTTAGCCTCTTTGTTTCATGAGGCTATTCACCCAGCGCCAACCCTTCGCGCCTTTTATCCACGCCACTTTCCCATTTGCCATTTGGTAAGCGTCTAAACGCATGTAAACCACTATTTAGATCACGCACTTTGATCTGATGCCCTAAGGTTTCTAAGGCTGTTTGCAGGTTAACGGCTGCTGTACCTGCTTCTAGCTCGGTTAAGCCATTTCGGTTACTTACATGCGGTTGGTTAATTGCATCTTGTAGTGATAATTTGCTATTGAGCATGAACAGCAAGCTTTCAGCGACATAATTGATAATACGGCTTCCGCCTGGAGAGCCGACGGCGGCGTGTAAATTTCCGTCTGCATCAAATATCATAAAGGGAGACATCGAACTACGTGGGCGTTTCCCGGGTTGAACTCTGTTGGCTATCAGTTTTCCTTGGTCGCTCGCGACAAATGAAAAATCGGTTAGCTGGTTGTTGAGTAAAAAACCTCCCACCATCAACGTTGATCCAAATGCCATCTCTATACTGCTAGTGATCGAGACTGCATTTCCCCATTTATCGACAACTACAAAATGGCTGGTGGAAGGCAGTTCAGGCGACCTATCATCCGCTTGCGATAGTGCGATTCCTTGAGGTTGACCAGGTTTTGCTGGGCTTAAGTCTTTTGTTTCGTTGATCAGCGTTGCGCGTTGCTTAAGATAGCTTGGATCTAATAGCTCTCTCGTCGGCACATCAACAAAGTCGCTATCGGCTAAATAGCGGCCGCGGTCAGCGAAGGCGAGTCTAGAGGCTTGGGTAAATAGGTGTTTAGCTTGCGCGCTGTTGGGATCAAGATCTGAATAATCGGTGTGCTCTAACAGTTTTAGTATTTGCAGAACGGTAATGCCACCTGAAGTCGGTGGTGGGAATCCGCATAATGTATAGGTGAGGTAGGGTAAACAGATCGGGTCTCTTTCCACCGCTTGGTAGTTGGCTAAGTCTTTTTGCGTGAGTAACCCTGGGTTATCTTCAATCTGGCTTACATGCTGGGCTATTTCAGCGGACAGTGGGCCTTTATAGAATGCATCTGATCCTTGATTAGCAATTAAGCGGAGGCTCTTCGCTAGTGGGGCATTGGTGCGAGTGAAGCCGATAGGTAATGGCTCACCATTTTCTAAAAAGAAATAATTACGCCCTGCAGGGTAACGATCTAGACCGGGGTTGATACGGCTAGCGATTAGCTTGTGGAGCCGTGGCGTGACTTTAAACCCTTGCTCAGAGGTTGCGATAGCGTCATTGAATAGTTGCTTCCAAGAAAGCGCACCATGGTTGTTATGAGCGAGTTCGAGCATCTTTAAAACACCCGGTGTGCCAACTGAGCGACCGCCTACTAAGGCCTTTATCCAAGGCATCGGTTTGTTATCTTGATAAAAAAGGTGCTGATCAGCATTAAGGGGGGCGGTTTCTCTGCCATCATAAGCGTGAAGCTTTTTGCTGTTTTGGTCCCAGTAGAGTAAAAATGCTCCACCGCCAATACCTGAGGACTGAGGTTCTACTAGGGTTAACATGGCTTGTACTGCAACGGCAGCATCGGCCGCTGTCCCACCTTGCTTTAAAACATCTAATCCGGCTTTTGTTGCTAAAGGATGAGCGCTGACAACGAGCGATTGGTGTTCAACAGCGCGAACGTTTTCTTGCAGCCCTGTTGCACTTTCAGGTGCAAGGTCTTCCTCAACAGCGTGCGCTGACGTTAGTGAAAACAGCGTTAAATATAATAAAATTTGGATTAAAGATGAAAATTTCATGATTAAAGTGGCAAAAGTCGGGTTAAAAAGTGAATAATTGATCAAGAGCTTTGCTTTCACAAAGTGTTGCTAATAATCTACTCTTTACATACAGCGAAGACTAGCATTTGGAGAAAGGAAATTGTCAGTAGGTGTGCGCGTTCTGGAAAACAGTGGTGAGTTGCCGCAGTTCCGTTTGGTGTTGTTACATGATGCTGAAGGAAAAGCGTTAGCATTGCTACCGGCTACTTCCTTGCTTAATTTGGTTGCTATCTGGAAACAGACCGGTCGCCAGCTTCAACCTGTGAAAGGGGATGATGCGAAGCGGTATTTTGGCCAAGATGCGCTGAAATACCCCGATGGGCAAGCTAAGTTATTGTCTCTTACTCTCTATGTATCGCCAGAGAGCTTACAGCAAGAGCAGTTAGAGATTGTCGAGCCTCATTCTGGGTTAAGTTTTGTAGCGATTGCTGAGCAGTTAGAAGCGGGTAGCAGCTGCAACTTAGCTTTAACGGTTGATCAAATTGCTGCAATTCAACCCGAAGGCGATGATGTTGCTGTTATTACAAAAGCGGTTGAACGTTTTACGGCATTGCGGGTTAAACAGCGCTTAGAAGATACGCTGGGTCTACCATCGCTACCGCCGACCGTTAAAAAAATTATCATGCTGCGTTCTGATCCTGAAGCCGGTGTTGATGAGTTAGTCCCCGTGGTTCGTGTTGACCCGAGTTTATCTGCTCAGGTTATGAGCTGGGCGGCGTCACCTTATTATGCGGCCCCTGGCGACGTTAGCTCGATTGATGATGCCGTTATTCGTGTACTCGGTTTTGATCTGGTTATTAATATGGCCTTAGGTACAGCGATGGGCCAGATGTTACGGATACCAGAAGATGGCCCTCGTGGCGCAACACCTTATTGGATGCAATCGGTCTATAATGCCAGCCTTGCTGAAAAACTATGTCGGATGATGCCTGCCAATGATAGTCGTCCACAGCCTGGGCTAGTGTATCTGTCTTCGTTACTTCATAACTTTGGCTATCTTGTTCTGGCTCATTTATTCCCACCGCATTTTGTATTGCTCTCGCGTTATATTGAGGCGAACCCTCATTTCGCTTTGGACGCGGTTGAGCAGCAAGTCTTGAGCGTGACGCGTGAACAGATAGGTAGCTGGCTATTGGCAAGCTGGGATCTGCCAGAGGCGGTAACAACAGCGATTAGACAGCAAAATTCACCGGACTATGCGGGTGAACATGATCAATATGTGAAGTTGTTGTACCTGTCCAACCGGTTATTGCGTCAGCAAGGGCTGAGTGATGGCCCTGTGGATGATATTCCGAATGAGCTATATCAGGAACTAGGGTTGAAGGAAGAAGAGGTTGCTAAAGCCTTGCGGCAGCTTATGCGCAATGATGAAGATATTAAAGAGTTAACCACCTTATTGGGTGATTAATGAAAAAAGCCAAGCGCTGAGTCCCTCATCGCTTGGCTGTTTGATCTCGCCTGATAGACTGACGTTAATCTAGCTCATTTAACTCAGCTTCAAGTGTTTCTAACGCTTCCTGCTGCTCCATCCACGCTTCTTCTGTTTGCTCTGCCTGTTGTTTTAATGAGGCTTGTTGCTGCAATATCGTTTTTAGCCTGTCCTTGTTCTCTGCCGAGTAGAGATTGCTATCACTTAGCGCATTTTCTATCTCTTCAAGTGCAGTTTGCTGTGCTTCCATTTCCGCTTCTAGCTTTTCTACATTTTTCTTTATCGGCCTAAGTTGGTTCCTGCGCTCAGCAGCCAGTCGCTTCTGTTCCTTTCTTTCGGCCGCTGAGAGCGATTTCTTCTCTTCAGGCGCAGTATTAGAAAACGCTTCAGCTTCGGCTTTTTGCTCTTGGCGCTTTTGTTCAAGTAGCCATTTTTGATAGTCATCTAAATCGCCTTTGAATTCAGCGACTTCACCGTTGGCTACAAGTAAAAACTCGTCAACAGTATTACGGAGCAGATGGCGATCATGGGAGACTAAAATGAGCACTCCTTCGAATGATTGTAGGGCCAGTGTTAGCGCATGGCGAACCTCTAAATCTAAATGGTTGGTTGGTTCATCCATCAATAATAGATTGGGTTTTTGCCAGGCGATCATGGACAGTGCGACTCGCGCCTTCTCACCGCCTGAAAAATTTTGCACAGGCTCTAGTGCTCTATCACCGAAGAAACCAAAAGATCCTAGGAAATCACGAATCTCCTGTTCAGACGCTTTGGGGCTCATGCGTTTGATATGCAGGAGAGGGGATGCTGCCATATCTAAGGCTTCTAACTGGTGTTGAGCAAAATAACCCACTTGCAGGTTATCACTCTCATGGCGTTCGCCCTGACAAAGCTGTAGATCACCCACTAGGGTTTTTACCAAGGTCGACTTACCGGCGCCATTGGGCCCTAATAGGCCTATGCGGGTACCGGGTGTCAGCGATAGAGATGTCTTGCCAAGAACGGCTTTATTGTCGTAGCCGCACTCTGCATCGGATAGGGTCAGCAGAGGGGAAGACATCTTGTCAGATGAGCAAAAGTGGAAGCTGAATGGGCTGTCGATATGAGCCGGCGCAATTTTCTCCATGCGCTCTAACTCTTTAATTCGGCTTTGTGCTTGTTTCGCTTTGGTGGCTTTGGCTCTAAAACGGCGGACGAAATCCTCAATCTCACCGATGCGTTGTTGCTGCTTAGCAAAGGCTGCCTGTTGCTGTGATAGTCGTTCAGCTCTTTGCAGTTCAAAGGCAGAATAGCCGCCTTTATAAAGATGTAACTTCTTCTGCTCGACATGGGTGATGTGGCTGACGACATTGTCGAGGAAATCTCGGTCATGAGAGATCAGAATTATCATGCCGGGGTACTGCCTAAGCCATTGCTCTAACCAGATGGTTGCATCGAGGTCTAAATGGTTAGTAGGCTCATCCAGTAACAGTAAATCGGATGGGCACATCAATGCTTGGGCAAGGTTTAAACGTATTCTCCAACCGCCAGAGAACTCTTTGACGGAGCGGGTGATGTCATTGTGGCTAAAGCCTAACCCTGCTAATAGCTGTGCAGCACGAGACTCTGCACTATAACCATCAAGGTTATCCAGTTCGGCATGAAGTTCACCGATACGGTGTGCTTGGTGCTCTTGTTCAGCTACCTGCAGCTGTTGCTGAATCTTGCGTAGCTCTATATCACCATCAAGTACGTATTCAAGGGCGGATCGCTCTGAAGTAGGAACCTCTTGAGCCATATGGGATATGCGCAGCCCCCCTGGGAGGTCAAGGCTACCGTTATCGCAGTGTAGTTCGCCAAGGAATAGTTTAAATAGCGAGGTTTTCCCCGCGCCATTGGCACCCACGAGCCCTACCTTCCATCCGGAATGCAGCGTTAAATCGGCCTGCTCTAGCAATATGTTGTGGCCGCGTTGTAAGCTAACTTCTTGTAATTGAATCATGGCGGCGGATTTTAACATAGAGATGCAATTGAAAAATGATCTATGGGCCTTTGCGCTCAATTTTTATCAACAACCAGGGGTTGAGAACGCTTGTTTGTTGCTGCAAGAGCAATTTGGTTTGAGTATAAATCGAATTATTTATGCGGCGTGGTGTGGCTGCGAGGGGCAATCGTTACGCGTGAATGAAGCGCTTTTACAAGCGGATAAATGGCAGAAAGGGATTACTCACCCACTCCGCGCAGTCCGTTATGCAGTAAGAGAGCAAAAAAAATCAGATCCAGCGTTTGACACTTGTTACCAAGCGTTACGTAAAGCCGAGCTTGCTTGTGAGCAAGTGGAGCTTGCTTTGCTGTATGAGCAGCATCAACAGCACTTATCTAAGGATGAGCGTGAAGGAACGACGTTATTAGGCTACCAAAACATTGAAATTTACCTTAATAGCCACAATGTTGAGTTAGATAGTGAGCTTGAATTGATACTAGGACCGATACTATCAGCTATAAATCACTACTTAGGAACGAATCGCTCGTAATAGACTGGTTTGATAGTGAACTTTACGGTTTAATCGAGTACTAAGACTATTGATATTAGGAAAGCCGTCTATCGTTATCGGCTTATTCCGTAGAATTACAGACAAGGATAATAAGCATGAAACAAACTTTGCTAGCGGTTGCTCTTGGTGCCGCATTAGTTTCGACCACGGCAACAGCGGTGGAACTGAAAACAGAAGAGCAGAAAGTTAGCTACAGTGTTGGCTTGATGGTAGGTGAACAGCTTAAAAACGTACCAAATATTGATTTTGATGCTTTTATTGCTGCGGCTAAGGCTACTTATAATGGTGATGAGCCGAAGTTAACACCGGATCAAGTGCGTGAAGTGATGACTGCTTTCCAGCAAAAGCAGATGGAAGAGCAGAAGAAAGCGTTCGCTAAGATTAGTGAAGGCAATCTAGAAAAGGGTAAAAAGTATAGCGCTGAAAACGGTAAGAAAAAGGGTGTTAAAACCACTGAATCTGGCCTTCAGTATGAGATGCTAAATGCGGGTAAAGGTGCTTCACCAACCGCTGAAGATGTCGTTAAAGTGCATTATCACGGTACGTTAATTGATGGCACTGTGTTTGATAGTTCCGTTGAACGTAACGAACCCGTTTCTTTCCCTCTTAATGGTGTTATCCCTGGTTGGATTGAAGGCTTGCAGATGATGAAAGTCGGTGAGAAAGCACGTTTTGTGATTCCAGCTGATCTGGCTTATGGCCCTGCAGGTACAGGTCCAAATAGCCCAATCGGCCCTAATGAAACACTGATTTTCGAAGTAGAGCTATTCGAAATCAACCCTGGTGCTGAAGAGAGCGCAGCAGCGAAATAAACGCTGCTTTTACGGTTACAAAAAAGGCCGCTATATTGAACATGTAGCGGCCTTTTTATTGATGTGGGTAGCTATTATTTAAGTTCGTTCATGATGCCGTTAGAGCCTAATGCATAATACTTGCCTTGACCAAAGCCAACCGCATAAACGCCGGCGTGAACGGGGCCATAAGGATCTCTACGGTGAATCCTCCAACTGCGTAACTCCTCACCACTGTTAACGTTCCATAGTTGAACTAACCCTGAAGCGGTACCTGTGAGTAGCTGCTGACTGTCGGCGGAAAATTTGGCGCTTAAATAGCTGATACGCTTTTGTGAAAAGTCTTTAATATTGCTTAAAACATGGACTTCTTGAGCGCTGTTTAGATCCCAAATAACGGCTTTGTCTAAACTGCCCGCGCTGAATGCCCATTGGGTGTTTGGTGAAAGAGCGACAGTGTCGACGACATTATTGAAACTAATCTCTTTCAGCATCTCACCGGTTTCAACACTCCAAAGCTTAGCCTTATAAGCATCTGAACCTGTGAGCGCAAGTGTGCCATCATCACTTAGATCAACGCTGCGTACCCGTGCGTCATGACGAAATGTTCGCTGGACGCCGCCATTTTTAACATCAAAGTAGACCGCGGTGTGATCGGCTAAGCCCAGTAGAGCGAAATCACCATTCGGGGAAAGGTCCATCTGCATAATCTCGGCAGGCGAGCTCCAGAAGCCTTCAGATGCACCTGTATTAAGATTCCACAACACCAGATCTTGTTGGTTCGCTGTCGCGGCATAGCGCTCTTCAGGTGAGAACGCGGTCGCCGCAATAATGGAGAACTCTTTTGCGCGATGGTTCCAGTTATAGAGGCGTTCGTGGTTAGAGGTCTTCCATAAACTACCGCCATGGTTGAACGAACCTATCGCACTGTAAGTACCTTGAGTTGATATGGTGCCTGTATAAGCACCGGTCAAGGCATACTCTTTCCATAGTGAGGGCGGATCACCACTCTCACAACCTACTAAGGAAAGGATTCCTCCGGTGACCAGAAGCGCTTTTAGCGTGTGCTGCATATACAGATCCTTATTCCGCGATGGCTTCGCGGTGGGATGTATGCAGTACAGCGATCATTTCATCTTCTAATTCAAAGCGCTCTTCTAGAGACTCACCTAATTTTGAAAGTCGCTCAGAAAACTCACGAATCTGCTGCACAGTGGGGTCGAGAAGGTTGGAGAAATCATCATTAAAGTCTAATGCGATATCTGTACTGACTTGAATTTTCGGGAGCAGTTCTTGACCCTCTTCCAAGCTTCCATCAGCAAAATCACTTCCCTCGCGCAGTAGCTGTTCGTATACCTCAAAGTGACCAGATGACAGATAGTCCATCAATACTTGGCAGAAGCCTTGAACACGGCTGTTTAGCTCTTCATTGATACGTTGTTCTGGTAGATGAACAAACAAACTGATTAGCGTTTGGCGCTCTTCTAACCAGCCATCAATAATTTCACTGACTCCGCCCCAACGTTCTTTAGCGCTCTTACACTTTTCTAACATCCTGCGCTCCTTACCTGCCGACCTCGGGCAGTTATATGAAACTTTGGTTTCAACAATAGCAATTGTTGTTCTGATTAGCTTCATATTATTCCTAAGCTGTTTCAGGGTGCAACTGTCGTTTAGGCAAAAACACACTTTTATTGATTAGCCTGATTAAGAACAAAGATAGGGTTTGAGATTAAAAAATTATTTTTTTCCCTACTGTTGGCCTGCAGAATAGCGCGTTATACTCGGGATATTGATGGATTTATATTCGGGGCGATAAATGCTTAAGCGACTGGTTTTATTAATAGTTATGGTTTTCTCTGTGCAATTGGCTTGGGCTGAAGAGGAAGCGGAAAAAACGGTAGAAGATTATGTTAATTATATTGAATTGAAACCGTTTGTGACTAATTTTGGCGGTGTAGGTAAAACACGCTTCTTGAAGTGTGAAGTGACTATCCAAGTATCGAGTGAGTCTGCGCACCATGCCGTTAACTTCCATATGGCGCATATCCGAAATGATTTAGTATTTCTATTAAGTTCGCAGAAAGATGAGACGGTTGGTACGGTTGAAGCGCAACAAGCGTTAGCGAAGAAAGCCTTGAAGAAGGTACAAGATATCTTAGTGGAAGAAGAGGGAGAAGGTTTCGTGTCTGACCTGTTCTTTACGAGCTTTGTGGTTCAGTAGTTGCCGGCAAAGGGCTTAGATACAGCATAAAAAAAGCAGGCAAAGCCTGCTTTTTTTATGCTTAGCCGGTTTAACTGGCCATGTACTCTTCAAGATAGGTATCGAAGCAGCAGATACCTGCGATTTCGATATCACGTTGTTGCTGTAGAGAGTCGCTTTGCATGGCTGTTAGCTTCGTTGCCATGGCTGTATTGATGGGTTCTGCTAAGAGTGTTTGTTTATGCA
>Ga0193964_1000988_pt1 | contig 13074 bp, 12 predicted proteins | sample FB_7_MG_FD_140323 | JGI IMG/M metagenome (GOLD analysis project Ga0193964, IMG submission 140323) | Microbial mat bacterial communities from the Broadkill River, Lewes, Delaware, United States - FB_7_MG | ecosystem: Environmental > Aquatic > Freshwater > River > Microbial mats | place: USA...
GTTAACAGAAGAACTTTCTGCTTCAACGTCATATTGCCCATTTGTAAGTGCACTCCAACTCTGGTCGCCTCGATAACAAATTAAGGCCTCTCGCGAGAAACCTTTCATTCATAAATCTTGGTCATTATTATTTATAGTTATCTGTAGTTATCTGTAGTTATCTATAGTTAAGACTACTTTTAATTTTAGATTATGCTTGTAGAGCCTTTGTTTCTATGATGCTAATCAAGCATTCATATCAAGCCGCTTTTAACTCGATACGATTACCATCAGGGTCTTCAATATAAACGGAGCTTCCAAAACCCGTTGCCCCATTTCGTTGCTCGACTGAACCATAAACAACTCCATTCCGTCCAAAAAATGGAATCAACACCTCAGGCTCAAATGGTTTTATACGCAAACAAAAGTGATCAAGGTTAGGCGATTGCATTGATTGCTCCACTGGTCTAAGGTCAATCAACGAGTCCCCTGCACGCAACTGATAAATAAGAGGTTTTTCTATAGTCCTTTCAATTCGCAGCCCAATATATCAATATAAAAGCCAAGGCTTTTATCCACATCGATAATATTAAGTACAATATGATCCAATCTCACGATCGAAAACTTCATACAGTCTCCTCAATCAAAACATCCATGTAACTGTCGAATGCACTCGAAGAGTAAATGCTTGCGCCCTTAGTATCAACAAACAATCAGCACCAAAGAACTATATTATTTATTTACTATAGAACCTATATAGAAATAAGCAAAAAATCATTACATATCAGCATATTGCTTAACCAAAACAGTACAAAAAACACACAATTAAAAGTCATGTTTTTTAATGAATAATCACATATTAAAAACAGGGTTTATTTGAATCACTATAGTCTATAAATTCAGCTTTTTACCTCCGAGATATAACGTAAGCATAAAAAATTGGTTACTATCAGGACAAAACAACTCAACCAACGGTCTCTGCATGTTAAAAAAAATTATCGTTTCACTCTTAATTCCCTATTTATTGATGACTTCAGCCTTTGCCGATGACCACAACCCCACTGTCATAATGCAAACAAATATGGGAAATATCACCCTTGAGCTATTCCCTGAAAAAGCACCAGAGACTGTTAAAAACTTTCTGGGTTATGTTGATGACGGCTTTTACGAAGGCACTATTTTCCACCGAGTCATTGCGGGTTTTATGATTCAAGGCGGTGGATTTACAGAGGACATGAAAAAGAAAGAAACGAAAGCGGCGATTCAAAACGAATCTAAAAATGGCTTAAGCAATTCACAAGGAACAATTTCGATGGCAAGAACAAGCCATCCCCATAGCGCTACTGCCCAGTTTTTTATAAACACGGTTAACAACCGTAATCTAGATCCACGAGGCAATCAGTTTGGCTATGCTGTGTTTGGTAAAGTCACTAAAGGAATGGAGCTGGTTATTCGTTTAGGGCGCTCGCCTAAAACATCCAAAGCAGGACACCGTGATGTCCCGAAACAAGCAATTATTATTGAAAAAGTTGTGCGCCTAGATAACGTACCTGCTGCTAAATAAACGACAAACACAATAACTGAGCTCTTCACTAGCGCTCAGTTATTAAGTGCTAAACCCTATACTTTCAACCATCTCAATCGATTGGCATTACTGACCACAGTAACGGAAGACATGGCCATCGCCGCGCCCGCTATAGCTGGATTTAATAGAATACCAGCAATCGGAAATAAGACACCTGCGGCAATAGGAATAGAAACAGCGTTATAAATAAAAGCCCCAAACAGATTCTGTTTAATATTTCTAACCGTAGCTTTAGAAATAGTGATCGCTTTATAAACGCCAGTAAGCGAACCAGATATCAAGGTAACATCAGCACTTGCTATGGCGACATCTGAGCCATTCCCTATCGCATAACCAAGATCTGCTTGCGCCAATGCAGGCGCATCGTTTACACCATCACCCACCATCGCCACGACGTCACCCTGACCCTGCAGCTGCTTAATCGTTTCTTGCTTCTGATCGGGTTTTACTTCAGCAATAACCTCGGTAATACCCACCTGAGAGGCAATCGCTTCTGCCGTTGAACGATTATCACCTGAAAGTAAGATCACTTTTAAACCCGCCCCCTGCAACTCCGATATTGCGCTTGCTGAATCCTGTTTAACTGGATCTGCAACCGCAAATAAAGCCACAAGACCTGTTTTTGTTGCAACATAAACGAGTGACTTAGCCTCCTCTGAACAGCGGGAAGACACTTGTTTCAATTCACTACAATCGACACCTTGCTTATTCATCCAAGCCTCATTCCCTAAGTACCACGGCTCTCCATCGACCAAGGCAGAAACCCCTAATCCTGGATGGCTTTGAAAATCATCAACTTTTATAGGTTCAATAATGGGAGTTTCAAGAGTAGGAGCTTCAAAAATAGAAGTTTCACTATCACTTGGATTCGAAACCACGCCTTGAGCGATGGCTCGAGCCAATGGATGTTCTGAATGTGATTCAATCGCTGCAATGATTAAATTAGTGCGGTTAATAAGATCATCAGAACATTGATAGAATCGATCGGTAATGACCGGCTTACCTTCTGTTACAGTCCCTGTTTTATCCAACACCACTGTCGTTATTTTTTCTGCTAGCTGCAATGCATCAGCGTTTCTAATCAATATCCCCTTACTCGCAGCTTTACCAACAGCCACCATCACCGACATAGGCGTAGCCAACCCTAATGCACAAGGGCAAGCAATAATAAGCACTGTCATCATGGTTATGATTGCATAAGTTACGGTCGGTTCTGGGCCAAAGCCTAGCCAAACAACAGCGGTTAAAACGGCCAACGCCATTACAATAGGCACAAAGACAGCAGCGATTTTATCCGCTAACTTACCAAGCTCTGGTTTGCAGTTTTGCGCATCTTTTACGGCTTCAACTATTTGAGCCAAGACCGTCTGTGATCCCACCTGTTCAACTTGAACAACTAAGCTACCCTCACCATTCAGTGTCCCTCCAACAACCTGGTCACCCTGCTGCTTATGCACAGGCACAGGCTCACCAGTTAACATCGACTCATCAAGATAACTAGCACCTGACAGCACAATCCCATCAACCGGAATGCGCTCACCAGGACGCACCCGGACTTGATCATTAATTGATAGGAGAGATATCGCCACTTCACTCTCTTCACCACTGCGTATACGGAGCGCAGTATTGGGCTGTAACTGTATTAAGCTGCGTACGGCATCTCCGGTCCTTTTCCTTGCCCTTGCTTCAAGTGCTTGCCCTAATAAAATAAAGCCAAGAATCATAACCGATGCTTCGTAATAAAGATGACCCGCAAGACTTGGAAGCTCTACACCAAAAAGAGATACCAACAACAAACCCGTTGAGTATACCCAAGCGGCTCCGGTACCTAGAGCGATCAAGGTATCCATATTAAAGCTCAACTTTAAAGCCGAATTGAAAGCCCCACGATAGATATGTCCACCACAGAAATACATCAATGCCAACGAAGCAACACCTGTAATTCCTCCGCTAACAATACCTGTAGCCTGATTAATATCAGGCATCCACCCCAACCACATTTGGATCATTAGCAATAGGCCAAAGCCTAAAGCAAGCATACTTCGCTGTAACGTAAGACGATAATGCGCCTGCTCAGCTTCCTGAATCTTTTCTAAACTTTCATCATCGATCTCGATTGCACCGTAACCAGCAGCTTCAACAGCAGCAATAATCGCTTGGGGCGTTTGTGACGAAGACACACTTAAGCTGCGATCTGCAAAATTGACCGAAAAGTCCTCAATATCACGATTGGCGAGTAAACTTTTTTCTAAAGAGCGGACACAGCCAGCGCATGTGACTCCCTGTAAAGAGAAACGATAGATCATGATGCTACCCAAATAATAAGATGTCGTTACAACAGAGCATAAACCCTAAAGTAAGCTTTAGGGTCAAGAGAAAAAAGGAGGGAAGATTTAGCTAAACGCGCTTTTCGAGTGCAACATAACTGCCGCTCAATTTCATCGCGAGCTGGTTATCTTGCTTTATCTCAATCACTAGATCCATCCGCGCTCGCCCTTTCTCCTCCATTTTTTGATCAAAAACAGCCAATACTGATGGCTCAGGTAGAGAGGTCTGTGCAGAAAAATCAGAGGTTACCGGCAGGAAATACTCAAGATGACTGTCACGAATCACAACATTATCATCACGCCCTTGAGCACGGAGGTATAAAGTGATGATACTCCAGCCACAGAGCGTAGCGACAGTGGCGAGCGAGCCACCAAATCCCGTGCCTTTATCATTAACGTTAGGGGCTAACTCAGCCCCCATTTTCAGACGTTGACCATCCCACTCTAAAGGCAAAAAGCCCATATGGTTGATCACGGGAATTTGTTCTTTCAGCCAGACTAAAAACTCATCAGAAACTTGCTTATGTGTCACGAAAGCTCTCCTTCCCACTGCTGCACATAATCTGCTTGATTATGCTGCGGCGCTTGCCGTACTTTTTTAGGGGAACCTAAATAGATATAACCAATAACCGTCTCTTCAGCACTTAACCCTAATCCAGCTCTAACCACAGGATGATAGGCCATATCTCCCGTTCGCCACATAGCGCCTAATCCTAGAGCATGAGCTGCCAGAATAATATTCTGAGCGGCACAACCTGCCGAAATTTCTTGCTCAAGCAGTGGCACTTTAGGGTGTTCTTTAACGGCAGCAACCACCACGATCACCACAGGTGCTCGCATCGGCATATTCCGCGCTTTTTCCTGCCTTTCTTGGCTTAATTCTTCGTTATCACTCAGCATTGCCTTTGAAAAAAGAGCGCCTAAATTTTTACGAGCCTCCCCCTCAACCGTCAAAAAACGCCAAGGCCGGATAGCGCCATGATCAGGCGCACGCAAAGCTGCTTGATAGATCTGCTCAAGCTGCTCTGTCGAAGGACCAGGCTCTAATAATACAGGGCAAGAAACACGATCATGTAATAGCGTTAAAGCATCCATAATGAGCTCCTCTTACTGTCTACTTAGACGTAAATTATCAATATCATCTATCTCACTGCTACGGAAAGGGTTGATATCTAACCCTCCACGACGTACATAGCGAGCATATACATTTAGAGAATCCGGCTGACAACGCTCCCAAATATGCATAAAGATATTTTCAACGCACTGCTCATGAAAATCGCCGTGTTCGCGATAAGAGATGATGTACTTTAGCAGGCCTTCGCGATCGATTTCGTTACCACTATAACTAATACCTAAAGTTGCCCAATCCGGCTGTCCTGTTACTGGACAATTAGACTTTAAAAGGTGGCTATAAAGCACCTCTTCGACTTTATCTTCACCGGTGCAAAGTAGCTCTGGTGCCGGTGTATACTGCGTGATTTCAACATCCTGATTATCAATACAAAAACCGGTAAATTGCCCAAACTCAGGAGCTTGATCAGGATGATAAATACGTACATCCACACGGCCATCAGCCGCAGCAGCAAGATCTTTTATCAAAACGGCTTCAACTTCTTTCTCTGATTCAAACTTACTCAGATTAAAAGAGTTGAGATACAGCTTGAAAGATTTAGACTCGATAATATTCTTGCTGTCAGCATACAGTCGGAACTCCGCTAATCTAACTTCCGGTTTACCCCGTGCATTGATCCAAGAAAGCTCATAAGCGTTCCAAATATCAACACCCTGAAAAGGCAAATCATTCCGCTCAATCCCACGCTCTTTCCAATTTAGATGCCGCGCAATAGGATAGAGTAAAGAGGGATCATAACTATTAACGTACTCAGTCCCTTGACCAAGAGGTGAATTAGTTACCGCATCATTTGTATTCATTAACTACGAATTCCTTTGCCATTTTGAAGCAGATAAAGCGCATAAGAGAATAGCCCGCCGATAAACAGCAAGATCATCATAAAAGCAAAACCAATATTAATGTCACTCACACCTAAAATACCGTAACGGAAAGTATTTACCATATATAAGATCGGATTTAGCTGCGACACACCTTGCCAAAATTCAGGCAATAGCTGTATCGAATAAAACACCCCTCCTAGGTATGTCAGAGGCGTCAGCACGAAGGTTGGTATAATACTAATATCATCAAAAGAGTTTGCAAAAACAGCATTAATAAAACCGCCTAACGCAAACAGAACCGAGGTCAGAAAGACAATAGCAATAGTGACAAACAGGTTTTGAACTTGCAGATCCGTAAAGAAAAGAGACAACAAAGTGACAATAAAGCCAACCCCTAACCCTCGCACAACGCCCCCGAGCACAAATCCACTTAGAATCACCCAATTGGGTACAGGCGAGACCAATAGCTCTTCAATATTTCGCTGAAACTTAGTGCTATAAAAGGATGAGACCACATTGCTATAAGAGTTAGTAATGACAGACATCATGATCAGGCCAGGAACAATATATTCCATATAATCAAAACCGCCCATCTCTCCTATACGGCTCCCAATTAAATTACCAAAGATAATAAAATAGAGCGTCATTGTGATAGCAGGTGGCAACAGCGTCTGAGCCCAAATTCGTGTAAAGCGTCTAACTTCTCGGCGAACAATCGTCCAGAAAGCGATAAATAAATCGTGAGCGTTCATGCGTTTTCCTGATCTAAATTTTTATCAACTAGCGAAACAAACAGCTCTTCTAATCTATTAGATTTGTTACGCATACTTCTGACCAAAATGCCTTCCCTCTCCAATTGCATGAATAATTGATTGAGCCCCTGATGGCTCTCAACATCAACCTCCAACGCATTATCCGCGACGAGTCGCACGGTATAACCTTCTAACGTAGGCGCACTCGTGAGTGATTTTTCAATATCAAAGATAAATGTTTCAGTATTCAGCTGCTGTAACAGCTCACGCATGCTTGTATCTTTTATAATGCGACCGTGATCTATAATGGCAATATTGCGACAAAGGCTTTCCGCCTCTTCTAAATAGTGCGTGGTCAAAATAATCGTTGTACCCGACTCATTGAGTTCGCAAAGGAACTCCCACATCGAGCGACGCAATTCAATATCAACCCCAGCCGTCGGTTCATCGAGAATCAGTAGTTTAGGATCATGCATTAATGCCCGAGCGATCATTAAACGACGCTTCATGCCGCCCGATAGCATTCGCGCAGCACCGTTACGCTTTTCCCATAAACCTAATTTTTTTAGGTAATAATCCGCACGTTCACCCGCGGTCTTGCGGTTAATCCCGTAATATCCGGCCTGAGTCACCAATATGTCTTTAACATTTTCAAACATATTGAAATTAAATTCCTGAGGTACCACCCCTAAATTCAATTTAGCCCCTGGTAAATCTTCATCGATGTCGACGCCAAAGATAGATACCCTTCCTGACGTTTTGTTCACAAGCGAGGAAACGATTCCAAGCGTGGTCGATTTACCCGCTCCATTGGGACCCAGTAAAGCGAAGAAATCCCCTTGTTCGACGGTAAAAGAGACATCCTTTAAAGCCTCAAATCCGTTGCCATATACTTTATGTAGCTTTTCGACTGTTAACGCTAACGTCATCTACCAATCCTGGATTGTTAATAATTTGTTAAATCGAACTTATGAGGGGAGTACTGAACTATGAAAATTTACAACAAGCTGAAACATTTCATGATCAGTTTTTAGGGCATTAACTGCCTATTTTACATTTTAAGCTATCACCCTCGCAATCCTCAGTCATATTTATAATGAAGAGAACTAGCAGCTCAGCTTATCTACTTATAAAATAGGCGCATTATTACACTGGAGATCAGAATGACATCTTACCAAATCCATCATCTTAATTTCCTCAAGATTGCTTACAACAACTTTATCAATCGCGAACCGTTTACATCAGATAGGATAGCGGAAGAGGATGTTCAGTTTATAGAAGAATTCAAATCTCTTATTAATAACTTCGAAGAATCCAAAGAAGGCACACACCTCCAAGGTGAAGACTTTCTAGACAAAGCATTTAGAAGATACCCAGAACTCGCGCACCTCATAGCAAGGGATCTATTGTGGTTTTTTGGTGGGAATAATCTCCACAATATGACCGATGATGAATTGCAGAAGTTTCAGCAACTAGACGAGATGCGATTCGAAGCGGAAGAACTCGGTGAAGAGTTCGATTACCTCAATAAACGTGCCGGTATTTTTGGACAAAACTAATCTCTACACTCGCGTAAAGGCTAGACTGTTACTCAAATGAGATCTCAACGGCCTGATTCATAATGAAATCAGGCAGTTCTTCTGTTGGTAGAGGTCGGCTAAAATAGAAACCCTGAATCAAATGACAACCGTGAGTTCTCAAATACGAAAGCTGCTCGCTTGTTTCCACCCCTTCAGCCAATGCCTCTAAACCCAAACTTTTCGCTAGCACAATAATGGCCTTAACAATCGCCTCACCTTCCGGATCGATGCCGATATCTCGCACAAAGCTTTGATCAATCTTTAAGGTATTCAGTGGCAACTTTTTAAGGTAGCTAAGCGAAGAAAAGCCCGTACCAAAATCATCCATCGAAAGCGACAGACCCATTTCGCGGAACTTATGCAATTTAGGAATAGTAATTTCAGGCTGACGCAATAAGAAATTTTCCGTCACTTCCAAATCGAGAAGGCGTGGCTCAATGCCTGTTTCTTTAATAACCCTTTTAACCGTTGGCAATAAGCTTTCATGCATTATCTGCTGGCCTGCGATATTCACACCCATCCGAACATCTAAGCCTTGATCGTGAAGCGCCTTACCCTGGCGGCAAGCCTCTTCCAGCACCCACTCACCAATCGGGACGATTAGCCCCTGCTCTTCCGCTAATGGGATAAACTTAGCAGGAGAGATCATACCCACTTCCCCATGCTGCCACCGAAGAAGTGCCTCCACCCCCATCACATTTCCAGAACGTGAATCGATCTGCGGCTGGTAAAAGACCCTCAATTCCTCTCGCTCTAGGGCGCGACGTAGATCGTTTACCAGTGAAAAACGTTCATAACGCTGACTACCTTGTTCATCATGATAAAAGCGCAGTTGGTTCTTGCCACTTTCTTTCGCATCAAACATAGCGACATCAGCATGCTGTACAAGGCTTGTCACATCAACACCATGCTCAGGCGACATGGCAATACCAATACTGACGGTACTAAAAATCTCATAACCATCAATAAAGAAAGACTGCCTGAATGCTTGCAAGATATGCAAAGCAACATTTTCAATCTCTTTTATCGATGTCCGAGATTCAAGCAAGACAGTAAATTCATCACCCCCTAATCGAGCCAATACACCATCATTACAAATAACACCCTGAATACGCTCCGCCGCTTGCTGTAGAAGTTCATCCCCGACCGGATGCCCCAAAGAATCATTTACATCTTTAAACGAATCTAAATCACAAAACAGGACCGCTGTAATATCACCTTCAAGAGCGCGCTTTAGAGCGACATCAACCTTTTCATTAAATAAAAGCCGATTAGGCAAGGCCGTCAAAGGATCGTGATTAGCCATCCAAACCAATCTTTTCTCTGCATGTTGGCGCTCAGTAAAATCAAGCCCTATCGATAATACTTGTGCCTCTGAATCCGGTATATTCAAAACAGAATGGAGCCACGAAATTTGCAACATCTGCCCAGTACTAGAGCGTATTGCAGATTCAATCTGAACCTTACTCTCTTTTTGCTCTAGCAATCGGTCCATCAGTACCCTGTGCTCTTCCAAAGTTTTCTGGTCATGGTTCAGTTCCAGAAAACTCATCAGTTTAGCTTCACTCGAACTTAATCCCAGCAACTCTTGCCCAAAACGATTCAAGGTCACGATATGACCACTACTGTCCAACGTTAAAATAATCGTTTCTGCCGTATCCAAAAGGCTGGTCACAAAATCCCTTTCAGCCTCTAACTGAATAGAGCGCTCGGTTAAATTCTGAGCCCGCTCCAAAAGTGAACTCTCTAACCGCTCAAGCTGATGAGACAACTCTAAAGTACTACCGGTTAACAGGTCCAATTCATCTTCGTAATAGTTCTTCCTTTTGATTGCGCCTATACGCACTCGAATCTCTTCAAAAGCGCTGCCAGCCAATAAAGGTAGGAGCTCAGATATTTCCGATAGGGCTCTCAATGGAGAACGTAAAACAGCAAGCTGGAATAGAGCTGCAATAAATAAGCCTATTCCAGCAACTAAAAGCCGCTGAAAAAGATCATCTCGGGCCGCTAAATGATGGTCGGTATGGTCTTCAATAAGAATCCAATAAGCCTGCCCAGGCAAAGAACCTTCTGGAGGTTCTAGCAAAATTTGATAATCACGGCCTGCGTAGTTAATTTCATAAACGCCACCTTCTGAAGAGATATTTTGCTGGCTAACGAGAGCGTTTAAGAGCGAAGCATTTTCAGTTTTTTTAGTAAGGTATTTAAGATCAAGACGCCAAAGTCTCGCAGCCTGCACACTCGATTTTGGCTGCAAGGCTAAACCAATATCACGCCCACTCTGACTATTAAAATCAAGGATAACATCACGCATCTTCCGCCCGACAACCAACACACCAACCTGGTGATTTTCGAAGCTCACCGGAAAAGCCACGAAACGCAAACACTCCTCACTACAATGAAAATATTTAACCGGTGCTTCAGTTTCAATCACTTGTGAAACGATACTTAGCGGAATATCCAGGGCAGTGCCCTGCTTATCAAGAGGCTCACCAAAACTGTTATAAAGATAGATGGCATCCATTGAGCCATTCATCAACAAATTAGGAAAAATTGAATTAATTGTCTCAATATAAATTGATGATACAGGCTTATTAATCTCTTTTTCATCCACCAAAAAAGGAATAATTTCACCCAACTCAAGCAAACGATCGTAAGACCCCTCAACTAGCCCTTCTAATACATACAGATCACGCTCAACGGATGCTATACGATCCTGCTCATTACGTTCATTAAGCTGGACATACGAATAATAGCCATAAGCCATATGAACAATGGCAAGCACGCACATTAAGTTAATAAAAACCTTCCAGCGTAAACTGAAGAACGAACGGCCCGCGGCACTATAACGAGACATAGACGCTAAAACCTATATGTTGCTTGTAATGACAACATGTTCCAATTCTCAGCACTCTGACTGTCATCCGGGTTATCTTGTACTGCTAGCCACGCGGTGCCCTTTACTTTGTGCCATTCAGCCCTAAACAACCAATCTCGATTGGGCTCCCAACCCACTCCTAAGGTCCAATCTCTCGCATATTGCGTATGTGCAGGTCGGCCAAACAACGCCTGTGCTTTCAGCCCATCTCGATCATCAATGTCTATGTATAAGATATCTCGTCGAAGAAACATCGACACTTCGGGCGTTAAACGGTGCTCTACTTGAAGATAGAATGACTCACTCTCATTTTCAGGATCTAAGCCATACACCCCGCCTAAGCTTCCCCATGAAATATCCTGCCTAAAATACTCACCGGTTATACTCCAACGATCAAAATTATATTGAAGCGACAGTGCCGATACATCGATGTCAACACCACCATTTCCTGGTGCTCCCGGAGCCGGCGTGCCTAAAACCTCAAAATCGAGCTTAAAATTACCGTACGTAGCGGCCGCGATAAAGCTATAATCATTGGAACTGTATTCCGTCCTCCACAAGTACCCTTCACTGCCTTCAAAAGAACCTGGCCAGTCCCTATTCAGGTAAGCGTACTCCACATTGACATCTTTACGCGGTGCCCCTATCACCAGCTCCGATTTGATGCGGCCACTATCAAACAAAGCAACCCCATATAACATGCCCCCGTCAGAGGAGAGTTCCAAGTTACGTGCTTTGTCAAAATAGAGTGACTGTGGAAGTATCATCGAAGGGCGAGTAAACGCGACGTCACGCGTTGCATTATAAAAACCAAATGGGTTTTTAATACGTCCTAATTTAACCCCCATGTGTCCCCATTGTTTCTCTACAAAGCGGTAATCAAGCAATGCATAATCGACACTAGGGTCACCATCATCAACAGCCCCTGCTTTACGGGACATTAGCTGCCCCGTCAGCATCAACTGATCATGAATACGGACAGCAGAGTTAATACCAAGTTCTCTAAAATCCCAGCTCCCACTCTGACTGGGGCCATAGAAATTATTATCGTCTGTCCAGATATAGCCTTGGGTGATAAAACCGTTGAATTCCCAATCCATATCGTCTGCTGAAACAACTAAAGGCATGTTCAGCAACAATAAAAGAAGGCTAACGTTAATTGACTTGTAACGTTTTAACATCCTGTCCCCCTTCAATATCCGTCATTACGTAACCGATGGCCCCTTTATACTTTGCTACCTTGGTAAGCATTTCATCAACAGAGCCTACAATTTTGGGAGAAAAGCCAGACCCAGAAAAAACCGAACGATCCCAGATCTTCACCAATTTATAGGGAAAAACCTTCAATTCATTTTTAACAAATGAACGATGTTCTGGTTGATTAGGAGGAAGTATATAAACCCTGATAGGTTGACCATCAGGCCAAACACGGGTCTGCATTGAAAAGATAGACAATAGATATTGCCGATTAACATTATCTAAAGAGACGCTTGTATTAACAATCACCTCAGATAGCCCTATCCGGGGAAGCATCAACAGCAGTAATAGAACCAGAAATCTGATCATACAATGAAGCCAACCACATCCTATGTGAAAGCCTTATATCTCAAGCAGTAATAAACTGCCCGAGCATCTGAAGGCTGAATAAAGAGTATTCTAGTCCAAACAGGGGCATCTTTCCTAAAAGGATTGTGTATTTTTAGACCAAGGAACTAGAAAAACAGAAGAAATGGCGTCCCATAGGGGGTTCGAACCCCTGTTACCGCCGTGAAAGGGCGGTGTCCTAGACCACTAGACGAATGGGACGCAACAAATTGTAAAATTCATTTCTGAATTTGGAGCGGGAAACGAGGTTCGAACTCGCGACCCCAACCTTGGCAAGGTTGTGCTCTACCACTGAGCTATTCCCGCTAATTTCCTTGAAGAGAATGGCGTCCCATAGGGGGTTCGAACCCCTGTTACCGCCGTGAAAGGGCGGTGTCCTAGACCACTAGACGAATGGGACGCAACAAATTGTAAA
>Ga0193964_1000991_pt1 | contig 13035 bp, 8 predicted proteins | sample FB_7_MG_FD_140323 | JGI IMG/M metagenome (GOLD analysis project Ga0193964, IMG submission 140323) | Microbial mat bacterial communities from the Broadkill River, Lewes, Delaware, United States - FB_7_MG | ecosystem: Environmental > Aquatic > Freshwater > River > Microbial mats | place: USA...
CAGGGGATGAAAGCTTCTCCTTTCGATAGTGCAGGGCCCTTTGAATGGGAAGGCTGACATCATCAAGGCGAAATGGTTTTTGCACAAAATCCCATGCCCCGTTTTTAAATGCAATCTCAGCCCCCCTGGCATCGCCTGTGCCGGTAATAATTATTATTTCCGGAGCAGAAGGCAGGGTTACAAGATCAGGCATAATATCCAGCCCATTGCCGTCCGGCAGCTCAAGATCAAGTAAAATGATGTCAAAATCATTTTGGCTGCTCAATGCCTTTGCTTCATTTATTCTTTTTGCCGTAAAGGTTTCACACCCCATCTTTGCAAGAAGGGTTTCAAAAAACAGACGGATGTTCGGGTCATCGTCAATAATCAGTACACGAAACATATGAACCCTTTATTCTTTTTTGTTCATTGCTTTTTCAATGATAAATGACAGCTCGCCGGCCGTCATGGGCTTCATCACCATATTTGTAATACCGGCATCCCGGCATTTCTCTTTTGTCAGGCCGTGACTGAAACCTGTGGCTAAAACAATGGAAATATCCGGATTGATCTTTTTTATTTGTTTTGCCAGCTCAAAGCCGTCCAGATGGGGCATGGTCATATCGGTCAAGATCAAATCATAATGTGCCGGGTTCTTTTTCACATTTTCAACGGCATTGCGACTGTCTGTCTCCATAACCGCAGAATACCCCAGTATGGTCAAAATATCACAGGTGCTTTCGGCAATAACCTTTTCATCATCAACAACCAGGATATTGCCCTGGCCTTTTTTGAGTCCGGTATTTACTTGCATTTCAGAAAGCTCAGCCTGGTCATGCTCCGGCAACAGAATCCTGAACGTTGTTCCAACCCCGATCTCACTGTAAACCGATATTCCACCGCCCATCTCTTTTATGATCCCATATACGGTAGCCAATCCCATCCCGGTCCCTTCTTCACGACCTTTCGTCGTAAAAAAGGGTTCAAAAATCCGGTCAAGGTATTTTTGATGAATGCCGCACCCGGTATCAGAGATAACCAATTCAATAAATTCCCCCGCAGAAATCTTCCCCAAAAATCCAGTCTTGGAGTCATCAAGTTTAACTCGATCCAAAATAATATCCAGAACCCCGCCGTGATCTTTCATTGCGTAACCGGCGTTCGTAAAAAGACCCATAAGAACTTGATATATCTGGGTTGCATCACCAAAAACCTGCCCCTGTTCAAGTCTTAAATCATGTTGAATTTCGATACTGGCCGGCAGGGAGGCGCGCATGAACTTTAATGATTCTTTAATAATTGGATAAATATTGATGGACTGTTTTTCAACATCTGATTTTCTGCTGAATGTCAGGATATGCCTGACCAGATCCCTGGCTCTCAGGCTGGACAACGAGACCTGATTCAAATATCGTTTCAGTACTTCGTTATCTTTTGCTTCATGCATTGCAAGATCGGTAAAGCCCATAACACCGGAAAGAATATTATTGAAATCATGGGCAATACCTCCGGCCAGGACACCAATGGCCTCCATTTTTCTTGCCTGATCAAGATGCTGTTGAAGGTTTTTTCTCTCTTCATCCGCCTGTATCCGGTCTGAAATATCCTGAAGCGCACCTATGACACGGGTAATTTCTCCGGTATCATCCCTTCGGGCCTCTCCGGTGACATGGACCCAGCGACGACGTCCTTTGGCCGTGATGATTTCGAATTTTTCATCAAGGCGTTGGCCTTCATCAACACACTGGCTGTAGGCGTTCAAAATTTTTTCCCGCCACTCAGGTGCGATAAAACGGGTCACTTCATCAAACGTTGGGGGGGAAGAGGTCTGCAGTTCATGAATGACATCCATTCCATCCGACCATATTATCCCCTGGTTTTTAATATCAATGCTCCAGCCTCCGACCTTTGCAATTCGCCCTGCCCCGCGCATCAATTCCGTAGTCCGCTGTAACATGTCATCGGCACGTTTACGATCAGAAATATCTCTGGAGATGCATAATATGCCATCGGGTTCATCCTGATTATTTCTAAAGAAACCGGCCGAGATTTCAACCCAAATGGTCGTACCGTCCTTTTTAAGTAACGCCAGTTCGACAACCTTTACCGCCTTTGACTCCGCATGGCCGTCAAATTCGTCATCAAGCTCTGATATAATTACGGAAACCTGCTTTAATGAATCCTCGGTCATGTAATTCTTCATTTCCAAATCCAAAAACTCGGCAGGTGTATATCCCAGAAGAGATTCAATTGACGGGCTGACATAACGTAATTTTAAATCCGGATACTGGATAATCCAGATTGTATCTGTGGCATTGTCCGCGAGCAGCCGATATCTTTGTTCACTCTTTTTTAATTCGATTTCGGCTTTTTTCTCCTGGAGTATCTTCCACATCCCATCCATCATCAACTGTAGTTGGCGGATGTCTGAGTCATGATAGTTCTCTTTTTTATTCCCAACACTGATCAAAGCCACCATTTTATCATCTTCAAAGGCGGGAGCACTCATTACCCGGGAGATCCTGACATTACCCCGGGAAAATTTTTGTTTGGAAATCGGACTGTAAGCTTCATAATCGTTAATCACCAATATGCTGCCGGATTTTTTAACGTCAGCCCAAAGGCCGTTATCTTTCACGTTACAGGTCAATCTATCGTCACCGGTTTGACCTTGGTTCATGGATTGTTTGGGCCAAATATGCGTGGTCAGCTCGCCCGGGTCTTCATTTAAAAATTCAAGGCACCCAAATTCGCTTTGGGTTAACTTGCAGGCTTCCTCCAAAGCAAACGCTGCAAGGGCGTTGATGGATTCTTCGGCCATAGAACTAAGCTCAAGCAGTTTTTTCAAGCGCAGCTCATCCAGCTTTTTTTCGGTTTCAACCCGCCTGTTCTGCCGTTCAATCCGGAATACCAGCCTTGTAATATAAATAGAGACAAGAATTGTAAAAATAAGAATACCAACACCAATAGTTATAAGTCCTTTGGGAATGAGAACAGAAAAAAGACTCAAAACGAAAATAAAATGCATGACATGCAAAGGAATAAGGATTTTATAAGAATCGGATATTTTTTTCCCCGTTGCGAAACCATCAATAAATTTAGGAGTAGGCTTATTTTTTTCATCAATCGCGTGATTCAATCCATCTCTCCCCAAATGATAAATAAATTATTTTAGCATCTTAATTTATTGCGTCAATAAACGAAAGCCTGACAGCTAATATATCTTGACAGGATACGGGCCCATCCTGTAAGAAGAAACGAATTGCAACAGCATCAAGGAAACTTTATGTCAAAGAAATCATTGGAGATTGTATCAAACGCTGCCGACAAGGGGATAAGATTTAAGACGGCTGTTTGATCCGGTGTTATGTTAAAACAAAAATCGGTCTACCTTAAGTTAAAATATTTTAACTTAGTCCTTTTCCCCCTGCAGAATTCAAAATTGAATATCTGCTGTTCTCATTTTCTTTTCTGTCGGCAGCGACGCATTATCAAAATTATATCGTAGTAATTGTAGCCAGGGCTGGCCTGTGCGGTAGCCATGTAAACCAAAATTGAAGACAGGCAGGATATAACAATGAGCAACGAAGAATCATTACAACAAGACAATAACTTTAAACATCTTTCACATTTGGGTTGGACCGATAGTTTCCAGGAACAACTCGAAAATATAGACAATAAGTCTCTTATTCCGGCCCGGGTGACCGGGGTCAGGAAAAGATATTTTTTTATCAATGACGGCAAAGATGAGATCCTGGCAACCCCGGCCGGAAAACTTCAACAAGAGAGCAGCCGCACATACCCTGTGGTCGGCGACTGGGTTATGGTCAGACAAACAGCTATCGAAGGAATATTGTCGCGAAAAAATGCACTGACCAGGGCCGCAGCAGGCATGCACAGCCGAAAAACAGGGGAGTACCGGGAACAGACAATCGCGGCCAATCTTGACAGCGTATTCATAGTTACCGGCCTTGACCGGGATTTTAATCTGCGCCGTCTTGAGCGCTACCTGACCCTGGTCTATAATTGCGGGCTGACCCCGGTAATTATCCTAACAAAGGCGGATCTTCACCAGGACCCCCAACATTTTGTAGACGAAGCGGAATCTATCGCATTCGACGTCCCCGTACACCTGGTATCTGCGTTTAATGATTCAGGACTTTCCGAGCTGACGCCCTATCTGGCTCATGGCCGGACCTGTGTCATGGTGGGATCTTCGGGCACAGGCAAATCCACGCTGATCAACCGGCTGTGCGGTGAAATCGTCCAGGCCACCGGCGAGGTTAGCGCCAGTATGGGAAAGGGGACGCACACCACCACGTCCCGGGATCTGATCATGATGCCCCAGGGCGGAATGATCATTGACAATCCCGGTATCCGTGAAATCAGTTTCTGGGAGATTGACCAAGGCGTTGAATCTACCTTCCCGGAAATAGAAGAGATGGCGGCTGAATGCCGTTTTTCAGACTGCACCCACACCCACGAACCCGGATGCCGGGTTCTTCAAGCCGTCCAGGACGGAGAATTGACCGAAGCCCGCCTGGAAAACTACCTCAAAATGAAACGAGAGCTGGAATATATCTCCGCCCGGAAAAGCAAGAGCGCAGATCGTGTGGAGAAGGAGCGGTGGAAAGGGGTGGCCATGAAAATCAAGTCTATAAAAAAAAAGAAGTAAAACCCATTTAACCAAAGTTTTTTTCAAAACGACATCACAAAGAGAGAGGGCGGAATTAAAATCCTAACCCCGCCCTCCCATCAACGACAGAAATCGCATCACCAAGTCTTAATTTCCAGCAGACTATCACCTACAATAACAATGTTTGTTGCCTAAATGAAATTTTTGAAGTAAATACACACGAAAACAATACAGATCTTTTAAAACTCCGTTCCTTTTATTTATTACAGACCGCTTATTCTACACTATCGTGGGAAGGTCCTTTTAAATCATGTTCTTTGTAAATTACACCGGTCCTTTTGGATTTATAAAACCCTGGACAGCAGTCCGTGACAGTGAAACTCTTAGTCAGCAATTTTTGACACCGTCTATTATTGCCGGTATTGAAAGAAAGCTGTTCCCTGAACTTCTGGTCAAACCTTTCGGGCTTTATAAAGTAAAAAGGCACAGATTGTCTTATAAACAAGTTTCCCATCAGCAGGAACAAATCCAGCCCAGGGGCTGGAATAAATCCAAAAATTGTTATTTCAGAAAAAAATCCATTCTTGTCCGTGGCGTTTTAATTGAACCCAATCTACATCTTGGCTTTACAAACTTAGATGACGCTGAACATGCCGCCCGCCAACACATTTGCCTGTGCCGGAATGAAGATATTCTTTTACCAGCCAAACCGGTTGTTAAGATTACTGAAACAGAATTTGACACCATGGCGGACGTCTTTAACGGATTTGAGCTGATCTTTGAAAGAACCGATCAGTCATTTCTTGTGGGCTACAACCGTTTTGATCAAAATCACCCCATGTACGGCTGGCTCAAAACCGTTGGGAATCCGGTAAAGCATATTTGCTGATGGATGATCCCTGCCCTCATATAAAAGCCAAAGGCAATCCTGACAAAACATCGCTTTATACTCATACAAGGCTTGTATATTCAGCTATCCAAAGATTCGCCGAATGCCTGGATTTTAATATTGAAACAGCCGGATTAGGCGCTATCCTTCACGATATCGGGAAAGCCAATACCATATTTCAGAATAAATTGAAGCCCGGTCGCCGTAAAAAGGCAATTACATTCCGGCATGAAATCGCTTCCTGCTTTTTCATATCCCTATTCAAAGAAAAGTTGCACCCGCCTCTGATTGAGATGGTTATCGCCCATCATAAATCCATAAAAAATGATCGTGGTGAAAAAGGTATCCTTGACTTGGAAGAGTACGTCAAAAATCCTTTTAAAGATCATGCTAATACTTGGGAGGACTGGAATCAAGATGCGATAAAAATTTTGTCTGCCTTTGGCGTTCCTGACCAGGAAATTACGATTGACGATGCATGGAACAATTACCAAAAAGTGGTGGTATTTTGTCGGGATGCTTCTAAAAAAAGAGGCTATTCTCCCTGGAAGGGGCTGTTAATGGCAGCAGATCATTTTGCATCTGCGCTTATTTTAAACACCCCGGTTCGTCTTGATACAAGCTTTACCCCACCGAATTTAAATTATTTTAACAGGACATCCAATTTATATCCCCTTTCCTTAAAAAAAGCTGATTCAAGAAAACGGCACACCATTGTTGTAGCCTGCACCGGAGCCGGAAAAACAGATTACCTTTTCCGAAGATGCAAGAATAGAGTCTTTTACACCCTGCCTTTCCAAGCATCCATCAATGCCATGTACAACCGGGTGAAATTGGATCTAAAAGCATCCAACCCAAATCTTGACATCCGGCTTCTACATGCAGCATCACGGTTTTCCGTCCTTGATGAATCCAAGGACGAAATCCTTTTGCAAAAACTGGTTGGGGCAGGCATAAAAATCCTGACACCATATCAACTGGCATCCATTGTCTTTGCAATTAAAGGCTTTGAATCCCTGATCATCGACATAAGGGGGTGCGATGTTATTTTGGATGAAATACACACGTATAATGGTGTTTCAAAATCCATGGTCCTGAAAATCGTTGAAGTGCTGAATCATCTTAATTGCAGGGTACATATCGGAACAGCAACCATGCCCTCTGTCCTGTATAATAAATTGGTTGATATCCTTGGCAAAGAGAACGTGTCTGAAGTCTGTCTTACAAAAAAAGAACTTGATCAGTTTGACCGCCACCGCCTGCATAAACTGGAGTCCTGGGAAGATGCTCATTCAATTTTAAACCAAGAATTAAAGAAAAATTCAAAAATCCTCCTGATATGCAATCGGATTGATTCGGCTCAATCCATATATGACCAGGTAAAAGAACAATACCCTGAAATTCCGTCCATGACCATCCACAGTCGTTTCAAACGCAAGGACCGACTGAAAAAAGAAATGGATTTGAGAGGGGTAGACGATCACGGCAATTCTTTGCATAAATATAACACAGGATCAGGCCCATGCATTGTAATATCCACCCAGGTGGTAGAAGTAAGTCTGGATATCAGCTTTGATGTAATGGTTACGGAAACAGCGCCCATAGATTCGCTGATCCAAAGATTTGGAAGAATCAACCGAAAACGGACATCAGAAACCATAGGTAAATATAAATCGGTTTACATCATTCCGCCGCCTGACAGCACCCAAAGCGCCAAGCCCTATGACCTTGAGGTGCTGAATAGAACCTTTGAAATCCTCCCAAATGACCAGGTTCTCCACGAGTCTGAATACCAGGAAAAAATTGATCATGTATATCCGGAACTGGATATCACCGACATTGAAAATCATTCGGTATTTAAAAAGGACGGGACATGGAATCAGCCCATGCTGACACATAATCACAGGTCCATTCTTTTTGATCTGCTGGAGATAGACAATGCAGCCGCCATTCTGAGTTCGGACGAAACAGATTACAAAGAGGCTGCTCCCGAAGAACAGATGATGATGGAAATTCCGGTTCGGCTCTATTCAGTAAAAAATTTTTTACAATTGAAGGAAGGCAAAAAGCCCTTTGTTCTGCCTGACGCGGCCTACACGGAAGACAAGGGACTGGATATGGCAAAAGCCCAGGAACGCATTCAAGATTTATATTTTATCTAAAAAGGCTATTTATGTATTCCACCAATATAGGAAAAACCTTTCTGGCCACATTTAACCGGCAATTCGACAAAAAATATTCAGCAAAGGCTTTTTTTGAAAAAGAATTTTTCCCTTTATTCTTTGACCATCCCAAATACATGCTCTGGCATACCAATTCTCCTTTCGTGCAAATGAAAAAAGGACAAAAGCCCCATCTTCTCACCGAAGAAGAACGGTTGGGAAAATTAAACAATCTTGCCGAAAAAATCACAGCAGGGGACCGAGATGCCAGTGTCGCAATCGGATTCCCCGCCTCGGAAACAAAGGAATTTGCCACGACGTCCGGGCTTGTATCCAACATATCTCAAGCTGCGGATGAAGAGGACGTCTACCTGTCTTGGATTGCCGCTGGTCTTGGTATGGGGGTCGCTGGCGGATATTGTATTTTCCTGAATGAACCAGACATTTTGTTGACCCTTTATGACGGATGGAAACAATACCGGAATCTGCTCAATGACCCTGCTTTGGGGAATGTAGCACCAAATAAAATAAACACCTGGAATGGGCAATGGGTTAACTATTTCTACAGCAATGAGGATGATGTACCAATAGACATGCCGGCCTTGTATCGGTCTGATATTTTTAAACAGGAACCAAACAGTGTGTCTATTAACACGGTCAAATGGAGCACACTTTATTTTAATCTTTCAAAAAAATATCCAGGCCAATCCACGACAGGCTATATTTTCAGCCTTGGTCAAACCAACAAAACCTTGGGGTTTATCCCGTTCCATTTTAAACAAGCCCGAAGATTAATAGACTGTTATGAGAATCTTTTTGGTGAAAATGCCGCTCTGGAGGACAAAAACAAATATGAAGCACTATTCGGTGTCCACATAAAAAGGGCTTGCGAATTAGGAGTAATAGGCCTGCATGCCCTTCAGCCTCAGGATCTGAAAAAATACTTTATTAAGGGAGCGTTTCCAAACTTTAAAAAGAAAAAGGTTCCTGCACAAAAAAAAGAAGAGTCCGAAGACGCATATCTGTCGCGGTTAAACAGCGCGGCTGAAAAGGATAAAGACACAATAATATTATTTAGAACCTATAAAACATGGTTGGTTGCTATGCTCACAAAAAACAATGAAGAGATCGCCGAGTACTCGGAAGAGATTGCAATAGCGCTTCATGCATACCGGGACACCGGCAGGACAAATGAGAGGAAGAACCGGATTGAAAAAGATCTGCTCACAGCTGGGTCCAAGAAAAAATTTATCAATGAACTGACGGCCATTGTTCAGGATATTGAAACAGAATACTTAAGTCTTATCAAGGATCTTAAAAGCAGGGTCCATCTTATGACTTCGGAGGATTTTGGGTACTTTATTGTCCTTCTCCGGTTTGATTATGCCTATGAAGAAAGAAACAATTAAATAAAAAAAATCCAGGAAAAAATTATGCATACGATTTACATCAGAACCCTGAAAAGGGCGGAACATACTGTTTTTTGCGTGGCCAACGGCCAGAAGTTTTACTATGATCCCCAGTTTGGTGTCCGGGTCCCATATTCCAGTGGCCAGCAGGTAAAAAGATCCATATTAGATACTTTGGCAGGCGAATTAAACGAAATCCCCGCACCAACCACCTTTCTTTTTGATGTGACAAAAAAAAAAGAGATCGGGGAAGGAGAGGTGTTCGGCACTTGCGACCCCTCTCATTTTGACCAGTTGATCGGTGGCTGGATGAAAGCCCAAAAAGGAGGCAAAGAAAAAACAATCAAGCGCAGAAGTCCTCTTTCCATATCGGCCATGAGAGCCCTGCATCCCTTACTTGCAGGAATTGAAACGGAAAATATAACCTTTGACCGTAGCGACAGGCAGACCAATGAAGTGATTGTAAGAGGGCCGGATAATAATATTTTATCCAAGGAAGAAGTTCTGTCCCTGATTAAAGATAAAGACAGGAGCCTTGTCAGAAAATGGATTCCGGATAATGCACGGGCCACGGGCTTTTTTGTCCAAGATATGGCCATTGATTTGCGACGGCTTTTCTGCGTTGCTCTGAACGAATACGAACCGGAAATCACCCAGGAGACACAAGAAAATCTTAAGGCCCAAGGATGGATTGAATCTGAAAATGTCTTTGGCAAATGCCTTGTTGCGCCGTCAGAATATAGGCAAAAGCTGATCCCGGCTATTGCAAAATCCATTGTTGACTGGCGTATTACCTCCAACCAGTCAAGAACCTTCAGCCTTATGGAGACGCTTGCTATTTCAATCAGTGAAGACGCCAATAAAATCGCGGGAAGTATCCGGGGCAAATTAAACCCGGAAAACGAAAGAAGGGCAATTCCTGTTATTGAAGAAAACATGAATGGGGTGAATACCTTTGTAAGCCTTGCTGCCGGGAATTACCTGATCACTAATTCGGAATCAGCAGAAGCCATGGAAAATGCAAAAAATTTTATATCAGACAAAATACAGGCCTTTGATTGCGAAAACCAGATGCCTGCTTAAAGATTCCAACGAATTTTATTTCCTGTATTGATAGGGCATTTGTTCCTATTCAGGTTGATTGTTTGCCCTAAAACCTATTGAGGAGGCTTCTTGCCGTGCGTATCAAAATAACAGCCACAACAGACCGGCCCGCATCCTTTCCCTTTAATTACCAATACCCGCTCCAGGCAGCCATTTATTCCCTGATCCGGGAGTCTTCATCGGAATATTCCAAGTTTCTTCATGAACAAGGTTATGTTAAGGACGGCATTAACCGCGTATTTAACACTACAGCGACACTTGAACGTCTATTTCTTTAGCTATAGCCATTTTTCGTTTTCTATGACTTTCATACGCAATCTCATTACGTTTGAGATGGTACTTTATCAAATTTATAGCCCCTTTCCATGTAAAAGAACTGATCGACAAGACAACTTGAACCAATTTCTTAGCCATTGCTAAACTTAAGCAGTTTTTTTTAGCTTTTGTCTGAGTCGAAAAAGAAAGTGCTGCGCCAACATGACATAAAGCATGTGCCGATGCCATGCTGGCCATGATCGATGCTCATAGTGATCCATTCCAAGATGCATTTTGCCTTCCTGGAAACACCGTTCAATGGACCATCGTAAACAAGATGCACGGCATAATTCTTCAAAAGATATTGTTTCGGGCGCATTTGAAAAGGCGTATCTCGTCTGACCATCAGTACGTTTTCTGATCATGAGCCAAACCGGGGCATCCTCCGGCAATCCGCCACGGGAAGGAAACACTCTTAAGCATGCTACATGAGCAAGAAGCGGGCCTTTACTACCTTCTCCCAAGTTGACTGCCTTCCATTTGAGGCATCCTGATTTCTCCAGTTCCGATACGCAAATAGGCTTATGGTCAGATAGCACTTTGGGTTTGGTTGGACGTTTTCCCTTCCCTGAATATGATGGAATACCCACCTCTGGTTTTTCCAAAAACACCTTGCTGTCCGATTTGATATCAGCAAAATAAAAAACCGAGTCCGGCAGGGATTTTAGAAAATCGATATCGCAGCCGAAGCCTGCATCACAGCCTACCCATCGGGCTGGAAATGTTTTGATCACGGATTTTACTAAATCAGAAGCAATCTGGTTTTTTGTCTGAAAACTCAAGTTCTCCGGAACAAGGTTGCTTTTGCACAGTCTTTCATGATCTTTGTCAAACCATGATTTAGGCATGTATAGCCGAGAACCAATAAGCCCATATCCTTTATCTCCGGCATAGCCAATGAAAACCCCTGATTGGCAATTGTCTTTTTTACCGGTATTGCCACAGTATTGGTGTGCGACACCTACAGAATGTTTTCCTTTTTTAGGGAACTCTGATGCATCTAATGTCAACATTCCATCTTCTGTTGCCAGTGCCTGGGCAACCATTTGTTGATGTTGATTTTGCATCGCCTCATCATCCCATTTGTAGGTTTTTAAAAAACGCTGGGTTGATCTCACGGATTGAGGTGTTTTGATTTCCAAAGCAATGCCCTCGGCTGTCTTTCTTTGAGCTGCACTCATCAAGCCGGAAAGATACGTCAATCCTATACTCTCTTGTTCACTACGGCAAAAACAGTCTGAAAAAATATGATGGTATTCTATTACTTGTTCGGCAATAGAATCACAATCAAGATCGGCGATATCATCCAATAATTCAGGGCTCCATTCAGACTGTAGTAAGGACAAACTTGTTTCCTCCACATTTTTAGATAAATTTTGTTCAAAAAAAGGTGTGGAGGGTACGCCTAATATTTTCCTGTAACGAGAATTGAGGATGTATATGTAAATTTCTTTGACATTGCCATGATAAACATACCCCTTGCCTTGCTTAGTGTATCCTTTCGTCTCTCCTAATTTTTTCCAGTTGCTGGCTTTATAAACGGTGCCTTGAAAAAGTGAAGGATCAACAAAGGTTTCTACTAATAAAAGGTCCTCGTGGTATTTTTCTAACCAATCTTTTTGAAGACGGCGCAGATTCATTCCCAAGATATATGAACCCAAATTTTGAATTTGTGCCCATGGGAAAATAACAAATCTACTGTTACCTGCAATTTGAAAAAGAGATTTTAGCCTTAACTCACTGGACCATCCAATAAAGCGATCTCTGGCTCCAAGTTTTTTTGCAGGAGCGCTCCATGACAAGGCTGCAACAGGGCGTTTTTCAATAAATGCTAAATATTTCAGCCTTTTTCCTAAAAGCTGTTTGTGACCTAAATAATGATATCTTTGTACCAATTCGTCCCATAAAGATTCCAACTCACTCCCACAAACTTGCATCAGTTCAGCCGATTGAAATTCTTTCAGTGAGCCAGTGAATAGCGTTTGGTTTTCCAAAATATCAATATTTATCTTCACGACTTCCTCCACAGTTCTTCATGTAAGGCGGGAGTGTATCAGATAAAAAAAGATCCGTCTATAATTTTATATGTCGCTGTCGTGTTATGGAATGTTTCCCTTTTAATGTTCCTGTCAATTTTTCAAAATGATTGCTTGGAGGAGTGCGTAGATCCAAATCACATGTTGCATCATCAATGAGTTGCAGTTTTCTGAAAAGAACATCTCGAATTGAAGATGGTATTTTCTTATGATTGACATCGTCGATAAAAAAGTTCTGGAGCCATTTATGTCGAAAAGTTGCAATCATGGTTACATAGTAACACTCATGGTTACATCGGTCAAATTTCAAATGAGGGACCGACCACGTTTTTATCCATGTTTATTGTTGAGTTTTCTTCATTTTTCTTAAGTATGCGATCGCGGTTTGTTTCTGGATTCTCGTTTTACCAGGAGCAGGGTGTTGCATGTCACGGAAAGACTGCTGAAAAGCATGGCAGTTGCAGCGATGATGGGATTTAAAAATCCGGCGGCGGCAACCGGGATG